>WNGL01004599.1_pt1 | contig 16509 bp, 11 predicted proteins | sample 5400591 | NCBI WGS metagenome assembly WNGL01 (sample SAMN13153377, study PRJNA577476) | soil metagenome | isolation source: 80 cm soil or saprolite under Garry oak tree replicate 1 | place: USA:California | collected 2016-06-15
CGGCTGGCTGTAGCGCCGCTCAGCGGGACGACTACAATGGCCACGTCTACCGAAGTCAGCGCCATGGTGAACACATTCCTCGCTGCCTCGCATGTTCAAGCGGCGAATATCCATGTATATTGCGCGACTTGCGATGATGGGAATGCGCCAGTAGCGTCTTTATTACCAGCCAGGTTTACGAAGGTGGAAGTGTCAGTGATCTATGAGCCCATTTTGTCAGTGCTCATTAATAGTGGGATAACCCTTAAGGGTGAGGCATTGATGCGCGATGAGACGAGTCCATAGCAGCCGGTCCTATCAATACCAGCGCGGAGTTGCCGTCGTCGAGTTAGCGATGGTTCTTCCGATGCTCACGATTTTGCTGATCGGCGTCGTGAATTTGGGCCTGGTGGTCCGGGAGTTTCAGATCCTGCAGAATGCCGCGCGCGAAGGGGCTCACTATTCGTCCCTGTTTGGCAACGAGATCGCTCGGGCGGGGAATCCAACCGCAATGGAAACGGCAATTAAGAACCGGGTCGTCAGCTATCTTGCGCAAGAAGGCATTACGATCGCTCTAAACGATGTGTCAGTTGACCAGACCATTCCGCTGAATGTCGGGGGGGGCTTGACGGTGACGGGTTCCAAGATAACGGTCACCTATTCACGCTCGACATTGATTGCGTTGAGTTCCTGGTTGCCCTTGGGGTCCGTTACTCTGAAGGGCGAATCCTTCTTTCGGAATTTTTATTAAAGTCTTGCCGTCCTCGGACGGACGACATGGGGAGTAAAGCATGAATCGCACACGGATGATGGTTTTGGCAAGTGCTGCGCTGGTTCTCAGCGTGGTGGTTACCTTCTTGACATATCGAATGCTCCGGCAGCGGTTGACGCCGCCCGAAGAGATGACAACCATTGTTGTGGTGACCCAGAAAACCGCGCTCGGCGCGCGGCTCACGCCGGCGGATGTACGCGTTACGCCGTGGCCGAAGGCCGTTCAAATGGAAGGCACCTTTCACGATCTTGCCGAAGTCCTCGGCAGAGCGGTGATCGTACCGATGGGGGCCAATGAGCCTGTCCTGGAAGCAAAGCTGGCCCCGAAGGATGGCGGCGCGGGGTTAACCGCAACGATACCGGACGGGATGAGAGCCGTCGCGATCCGAGTGAATGATGTGATCGGCGTTTCGGGTTTCGTGGTGGCGGGCACGCGCGTCGATATCATCCTGAGCGGTTCGCTAACGAATGGCACTATCGATGTCGCGAAAATCATTCTCGAAAACGTGCAAGTCTTGGCAGCAGGCCAGAACACGGAGCGGGACGCCGATGGCAAGCCGATGAACGTCCAGGTCATTACAGTGCTGGTTACGCCCGAGGATGCCGAGAAGCTCGCGCTGGCGGCTATCGAGGGACGGATGCAACTCGCGCTGAGGAACCCGCTGGACATGGAGCCACACAATGCCGAAATGATGCATCGTATCGCGCTGTATACGGGTTCGAATACGGCTCCTTTACCGGCGCCGCCGCCGGTCAGTGTTGCGGCCGCGCCGGCTCCGCCCGTGCGCAAGGCAACGCCACCGCAGGCCCCACAGATCGTTGCCGCACCCGCGCCTCCGGCCCACGTGGTCGAGCCGCCGAAGATTGTGCAGGTTCAACTGATACAGGGCAACCAGAGTCAGATTGTGAAATTTACACAATTGCCATAATGCTTCATGGAACGAGCCACAGCTTTGTGCTGTGAGATTCCGAGGATAAGGATAAGGACGATGCAAAGAAAACCGTACGTACTCATCTTACTAATTGCACTGCTGGCCGCAACCGGCTCGGCAGGGGCACTCCCGCTTCAACAACCTGAAGCGGCGCAGCTCCGCGTGCCGGTAGGCAAATCACTGGTGATCAATTCGGAAGAGAACCTTCAGCGCGTCTCGGTCACAGACGCCGCCATCGCATCCGCCATCATCGTGGCTCCCAAGCAGGTCTTGATACACGGCATGACGCCTGGTTCCATCACCTTGATTCTCTGGGATGATCAGGATCGAACCCGCTCATTCAATCTAACCGTCGAGGTCGACGTCAACACCCTGAGCCAGACACTCGCTCAAGTATTTCCAGGAGAAAATATCCGCATCGCGCAGACCGGTGGAGCCGTTGTTCTTTCCGGAAACGTTTCCAGCAAAGACATCGGAGACCGGGCCGCCGCTTTTGCGGCCAGCCAGTCCAAGAGCGTGGTGAATCTGCTGGTTCCCACGGAAGGACACCAGGTTATCATGCTGCAAGTGCGTTTCGCCGAAGTGGACCGCGCGGCGCTTACGCAACTGGGAATGAATATCTTCAGCACAGGTGCTGCGAATACCCCGGGCGCCGTTTCCACACAACAGTTCGGCGCGCTCGGCGGGACGAGCGTGAAGGGCACAATCCCGGCCGAGCTTAAGGGCACCAGCACCACTTTCGGCCTGGCCGATCTGCTGAACGTTTTCGTGTTCCGGCCGGATCTTAACTTGGGCGTCACGATCCGGGCGCTCCAGCAGCAGAATGTTTTGCAGATCCTTGCGGAACCCAACGTGCTGGCCTTGACCGGAACCGAGGCGAGTTTCCTGGCCGGCGGCGAGTTTCCGATCCCTATCGTGCAGGGAACCGCGAATCTTTCATCGGTTACCATTCAGTTCAAGGAGTTCGGCATCCGGTTGAATTTTACGCCCACATTGCTGGCCGACGGGGCGATACGGTTGAAGGTGGCTCCTGAAGTGAGCGCGCTCGATTTCGCCAATGCGGTGACCATTGGGGGCTTTAGTGTACCCGCGCTCTCCACTCGCCGCGCCTCGACGCAGGTGGAATTGCGTGACGGCCAGAGCTTTGCAATTGCCGGTTTGCTGGATAACCGGACCACGGAAATCGCGACGAAGATTCCGGTCCTCGGGAATATTCCGGTGTTGGGTAATTTCTTCAAGAGCCGCTCCACAAACAGAACGAATTCGGAATTATTGGTCATGGTTACACCGCGACTGGTGCAGGCGATCAGTCCTTCGGCCGCGCCCGCTGGTCCCCAATTTCCGAAACCTTTTCTAGATAAAGAAAAGTTCGATGGACCGGTCGGCGAGACTCCGCAAAAGCGCGGCGCCAACCCGCCGGCGGAAGCGATCCATGAAGAAGCGCGGAGCGTAGGGGCCCACTGAGCGATCGTATCGTAGGATGTCCCTCTCCCCTTGGGAGAGGGTGGCGCGAAGCGCCGGGTGAGGGCAGAAGAAATGAGGTTTATGACAGTGGTACGTAAAGACAAGGAAGGCGGATACGTACTCGTAACGGTCGCAGCGTTGTTGTTTGTGCTCGTCGGCTTTATGGCGCTGGCTATCGATACCGGGGTTTTGCTTGGCGCAAGAACCTCATCACAGCGGGCGGCGGACGCTGCGGCTCTGGCCGGCGCGGTCACCTTCCTCCTGGACGGTAGTTCTCCGCAACCCGACACGGCGATCCTGCACGCAAAGCAGACGGCCTTAAGTAACAAGGTGCTGGGTACTTCGATCGAGGATGCTCAGGTCGACGTCCAGGTAAATGCGGATAACGGTATTGATCCTCGCCGGGTGACGGTGACGATTACGCGTTCGGAACCCACATTCCTTGCCAAGGTACTGAATGTGAACACTGTCGACACCAAGGTTACCGGTGTCGCCGAACTCGGGCGGAAATCAACCGGCGCCAAATGTGTGAAACCCTTCTTCATCCCCAACACGATCCTTTCTACAAAAGCGCCCTGCGACGCGTGCGTAAGTGGAGAGAAGTTGGTGTCCAACGGTGAGGTAACAGCGTTTGCGGAGGGTTTGTTCGGCCAGCAAATTACGGCCAAACAGAGCGACAAGACAAGCCGCTTGGCGTCGAGCCAGTATTATGCCATTAACCTCACTGGAGACAATAGCTCCGGCAGTGTATACAGGACCGCAATTTCGTCGTGCTTACAGGATTTTTTCGTCTGCAAGAGCAGCTACCCCACCGTTGCCGGCGATAAGAAGGGACCAACAAAATCAGGCATTAACGATCTCATCGGCAATCCGCCGGACCTGTATCAGTCCATCGGCCACTATCTGCGTCAGACCGATGGCACAGTTCGGGACACGAGTAAGTCGCTGGTGATCGCGCCCATTTGGGATGAATGCACTTTTGTGGACTCAGCGACGGGCACTCCCTATTGCCCAACCGGCGACTTTCCATCGGGCTCCGGAACGAGCCTCGAAATCGAAGGATGGGCGGTGCTGTTTATCGATGGCATGGGGACAGGCTCGGAGAGCGATAGTGTGAAGGCCGAGCTTGTCAAGGTAATCGCCTGTTCAACAACTCCGCCCACAGGAGTGGACGCGGACGCTGGAACCGTCTTGTCGCTTCCGCTTCGATTGGTACGTCCGCAGTGAAGCGGACGTGGTGAAAGGTAGGGATGTAACGTGAGACTAGCTACAGTTGGAATTCTCGCACCATCTGCCGATGACGTGGCCATGCTGCGTTCCCAGATACGCGCGACGGGTCTTGGAATCGTTTCCGTGGAATCGACCGACTATTGCCGCTCGAGAACGGACCAGTCGACACGGCGCTTCGTGGACAATTGTCCGGACATCATCATTGTCGACGCGGACGAGACCAACCCCGCCGTCGAATCGGTTCAAGTGTTGCACACGGCGATGCCGGCCGCCTGGATTCTGGTGTGTGCTTCGGCGACGGATACGCATACCATCCTCGAGGTGGTTCGGGCCGGAGCCCGAGAATTCGTCCCGCGCCCGGCGACCCAGGAAAATCTGACGCAGGCCTTGCAACGGCACGTTCAGGAGCGCGAGCGGCAGAACAAGAGCGACGCCACGGTTTACGGCAAAATGTACAGCGTCTGCTCCGCGAAATGCGGCAGCGGCGCAACCACTGTAGCGATCAATCTGGCCGCGTCACTGGCAGAAACACCCAAGTCTCGCGTTTCTTTCATCGATCTGGACCAGCCGCTGGGAGATGCGGCCGCTTATCTGAACATTGCGCCACGTTACACGATTGCCGATGCGCTTGCATCCGCCTCACGGATGGATTCGACCTTGCTCGAGACCTACATGCTCAACCACGAGCGCATCAGTATTCTGGCCGGACTGGAGGAGTTCGAGCCGGGTAGAAGTATGCCGGCCGAGGCGCTAAGCCAGCTACTCGAGATCGTGGTGCAGACCTATACGCATACTGTCGTGGATCTGCCGGTATCCTTCGATCGCGAACAGGTGGAGATTGTGACCCGTATGAGCACCGCCATCATCATGGTGCTGACTCCGGATCTTCCGTCATTGCGGAGGACGGAGCGGCTGTTGAGGTTCATGAGCGCGTTCGATGTTTCGGACAAGATCCGCCTGGTTGTGAACCGCAGCAGAAAAAACGACGAGATCACGGATCGAGACGTCGAAAAGGCATTGAAGCTTCCTGTCAGCTGGAAGGTGCTCAATGACTACGGCGCATGTATAGAAGCGATCCATGCCGGCAAGGCATTACTTTCGACGTCCAGCAAACATCTGGCGCGAAATTTCCGGGACTTCAGCAATCTGTTGACGGGATTTCAGCCTCCGGAGAAACGCAAAGGTTTGCTGAGCCTTCTTCCTAAGACAACGACATTCTAGATCACGCGGACAAAGGCCCGCGGCAATTATAAGGTACTGAAACTATGCCCGAGGTAAGTGTGAACCATAGCGCGACAGACCACAGAGGACTCAAAACCAAGCTCCACGCCCAACTGCTGGAGGAAATCGATCTTGAAAGCCTCAATCGCTTGAGCGAGGGTGTTGCCCGCGAGCGAGTCGGGGTCATTATCCGGGATATGCTGCACCGGGAGCGTACCCCGCTCGCCTCGGTTGAAAGAGAGCGGATCGTAGTCGAGATATTGGATGAGCTGTTCGGCCTGGGCCCGCTCGAGCCGCTGCTGGCCGACGGGGCCATATCCGATATTCTCGTCAATGGTTCTCAGAAAATCTTCGTCGAGCGGCGCGGCAAACTGGAAGCGACGGGCGCGCGTTTCGACGATGATGCCCACCTCATGCGCATCATCGATCGAATTGTCAGCCGCGTTGGCCGCCGGGTCGATGAATCTTCGCCGATGGTCGACGCCCGCCTTCCCGACGGCTCGCGTGTGAACGCGATTATCCCGCCCCTGTCGCTGGATGGACCGATCCTTTCCATTCGCCGCTTCGGCAGGGAAAGGTTGAACGCCCAGAGTCTGATTACGTACGGGTCCATTAGTCAGCAAATGCTGGAGCTGCTCGAGGGCTGTGTGAAGGGAAAGCTGAATATCATGATCTCGGGAGGAACCGGCGCCGGCAAAACCACGTTCTTGAACATTCTATCGGGCTTCATTCCTTCAACCGAGCGCATCGTGACCATCGAAGACGCTGCGGAGTTGCAGTTGCGTCAGGAACACGTCGTCCGGCTGGAGACGCGTCCTCCCAACATTGAAGGTAAGGGAGCTGTCCGGCCGCGGCAGCTCGTTGTCAACGCTCTTCGTATGCGTCCGGACCGGATCGTTGTGGGTGAAGTCCGTGCCGACGAGGCTGTCGATATGCTCCAGGCGATGAACACGGGTCACGAAGGTTCGCTGACTACCGTCCACGCGAACACCCCGCGCGACGCTCTGAGCCGGCTTGAAACGATGGTCGCCATGGCGAATTTAAACCTGCCGGAACGCGCGATCCGCCAGCAAATCGCTTCAGCCATCCACGTCATTGTGCAGATTAACCGTATGCCGGATGGAACCCGAAAAGTGATGAGCGTCACCGAGGTGACCGGCATGGAAGGGCCGGTGATCACGATTCAAGACCTGTTTGTCTTCAACCGCCAGGGACTCGATGCCCATGGAAAGGTGAAGGGACGGTTCCGGCCGTCCGGCATCAGGCCGAAGTTCAGCGAGAAGCTGGTTGCTGCCGGCATTTCGTTCAACATCGATACGTTCTTCTCCGAAACGTAGCGGGAGAGATAGGTGAGAAGTTCGGAAGCCGGAATTAATACATAGCTGGAGGGTACAGATGTTTCTGCAGGTTCTCACAATATTGATTTTCATGGTGAGTTTCGGGCTGTTCGTCAGCGCGGCGTATTTCTTTGTCCAGGTGCCGCTGGCGAAGCAGAAGCTAAGAGTTCGTCTGGCGGCTGTGCAGACAACCACGCAGGAATCGGACGCCGCGTTGGATATGGAACTCTTACGGCGCGAACTACTGAGCGATAATCCATTCGTGAACCGTGTGCTCGCAGCGGCTCCAATGATGCCGCGGCTCCAACTATTCTTGCAACAAGCCGCTATCGAGATGCAGGTTGCCGTTTTCCTATTGATCGCGGTCTCACTATTACTTGCCTCGTGGATTGGCGCCATCATTGTGGACGCGACATTCCCGGCCGGCCTCCTGGTTTCCATTGGGGCTGCCAGCATACCGTTCCTCGTCGCGGCCTACAAAAGACACCGTCGTTTCAGGCGCTTCGAAGAGCTGTTTCCGGATGCGATCGACCTGCTGGCTCGTGCGGTGCGCGCCGGGCATGCGTTCACGACGGCGTTTTCGCTCATTGGAGAAGAAATGCCCGAGCCGCTGGCCCACGAGTTTCGCATGACGTACCGCCAGCAAAACCTCGGTCTTCCATTGCGCGATGCTCTGTTAAATCTGACGTTGCGGATACCGCTGCCGGACGTTCGTATCTTCGTATCGGCTCTGCAGATCCAGCGGGAGTCGGGAGGCAATCTCGGCGAGATCCTGGACAATCTGGCCACCGTCATTCGGGAACGCTTCAGTATCTATCGCGAAGTTGAAATCGTCACGGCGGAAGGGCGGTACACGATGTACGTGCTCACCGCGATGCCGTTCGTGGCCGGCATCGTGATGTATCTAGTCAACCCGACGTACATGAAGCCGTTATTTGTCGATCCATTCGGCCATCTCTTGATCGAAGTTGGACTGATCATGATGGCATTCGGATACACGATCATCAGAAGGATGGTCAAGATCAAGATTTAGGAGACAACGTGAATCTCACCATTTTTTTTATCATTGCGGGCGTCTTTTTTTTCGCTGCGCTCTACATGATCCTATCTGTGATCTTCCGCCGGAAGGTCGACGTCGACGGGCGAATCCGGAAACCCCTCCCCGCGGGAGAGGAGGAATTGCACAGTTTGCGCAACCTGTTCACCCGGTTGGAAGGCCTCTTCAAGCCTCTCGGTGAATTCATCCCGCGCTCGCCGGAGGAAATGTCCCGGCACGAAAAGCGGCTCGTCCAAGCCGGATACCGGCGCAAAGACGCGGTGGTCTTGTTCCATGGCGCTCAGGTCGGCATGGCTTTGATGTTTCTCTTCATAACCCTCGTCACCGGATTCTTGTACAACCACACCCTCGTCATAGGAGCGCTATGCATCTTTTTAGGAGTGCTTCTGCCGGACAGGTGGCTGGCGCACAAAGTCCTCACCAGGAAGGACAAGATTCAACTGTCGCTTCCAGATGCCCTCGATCTGGCTGTGGTGTGCGTGGAAGCGGGCTTGGGATTGGATCAGTCTCTCATGCGCATCGCCGAGGAGCTTCAGGAACCCCATCCGGAACTTTCAGATGAATTTAAGTTGCGCAACATCGAAATAAATATGGGACGAACCCGGCAGGACGCTTTCAGAAATCTCGCGGAGCGATGTGCATCCGACGACATGAAGGCTCTAGTCGCCATTCTCATTCAGACCGACCGCTTCGGCACCAGTGTTGGGACAGCCCTGAGAGTGTTTGCCGATTCGCTTCGTCTCAAGAGAAGACAGCGCGCCCGGGAACGCGCAGCCAAGCTGCCGGTCAAAATGATACCGGTCATGGTGGTGTTTATATTTCCGTCCATCTTCGTGGTCATCGTCGGACCGGCCGTAATCCAAATCATGCGCAGCCTTTTGCCGATGTTGGCAGGGCAATAGATAGCGCTCGAACAGAGGGTAGTGGATCAGTTTGAAAACAATTATGGGCTGGAAGCAATTCAGGAAATCGTTGGCGGTCATGGACGGCCGCTACAGTTGAAACTCCCCACTACAAAAGGAAGAGGAAATTCATGACACGACGTCAGCCCCGCTTAGTGGTCTTCATGATCATTCAGCTACTTGTCTCCAGTTGTATGCAACATTCGGTGAAGACTGCCGGGATACCGCATTCGAGCACAGCATCATCAGACAAAGCGGCACTCTCGCTTTCCGACTACATTCGGAACGTGTACAAAACCGAGCAGGGGATTACCGGCGAGGCCGAAGAACTGCGGCGGAAACTGCTGGATTCCGATCCGGAACTGGCGCAGCTGGACGCCCGCATCGGAATCGACCCCCAGGATATCGGATCCAGAAAGATTTTGGCAGCCGCGTATCTCCGAGGCGGACTGCCGTGGAGCGCGTACCAACTCTTCAACGAAATCAAAGCTGTGGCGCCGCGTGATTTCGAGGCGGAATTGGGATTAGGCCGCATTTGGGACACGTGGGGAGACTACATCCAGGCGCGCGAACATGCGAATGCGGCACTTGAGATCAATCCGCAATCCGCCGATGCATATGAGCTCATGGGCAAGATCCATCTCCACCGCAATGCGCCCAACGATGCGGTGACCAGCTTCAAGCTAGCCTTGCAACTCGCCCCGGACGTACCGGTCGTGCTTGCCAACCTGGGCTATGCCTACATGTTGACTAACAATCTGGGTGAAGCGAAGGCGGCATTTGAAAAGGCGCTGTCTTTGGACTCCGGCCTGGTGGAAGCGCGAAACAACCTCGGAATCGTTTTTGGTGAGATGGGAGATCCACAAGCGGCTCTGGCTCAGATGCAGCAGGTGGGTAGCCCTGAAGTCGCGCTTAACAATCTTGGCGCGCTCTACCTTCTTCAGAAGAAACCGGTCGCCGCGATGCAGGCTTTCCAGGAAGCGCTCAAGTACGATCCGGGCTACACCAAGGCTCAAGAAAACCTTTCAGCCGCGCGCTCTCTGGTGCCGCCGCCGGTGTTCGTCAATCTACCGTCCTTTGATTCGTCAAACGCGGAGACCAAACCTTCGGCAATCGTGCCTTTCGTGAAGGTCGCGGAGCCGGACACATCCACCCCGCGCGGCGCTCTGGTGCCGCCGCCGGTGATCGTTAATCTCCCGTCCTTTGATTCTTCAACTGCGGAGACCAAGCGATCGGCAATCGTGCCTTTCTTGAAGACCCCGGAGCCGGACGTACCGGATCCGGCGATTGAGTCCGCCAAGCGTTTGGCCGAGAGTGTTCGTGTGGACCCACCAGTACAGGTACCGCTACACGCGTCGCCATCGCTCCTGCTGAAGGCATCGGAACCCGTGCTGATGCCGCCAATCGAGCCTCTGGCGGAGATTCCCCGCTTTGCGCTGGACCTGCAGAAGACTTTCGTAACGCGTGATGTGCGCGTTCCGCTGCCGCGACCGTCATCGCGCCTGCTGAATGTTGCCGAGCCCGTGCTGACGCGTCCGATTGAACCTCGCGTCGAGGTTCCGCGCTTTGCTTTGGATTTGCAGAAGCCCGTGGCTGTTCGGGATGTCCACGCTCCACTGCACGGTTCGCCCTCGAGTGCGCTGAGTATTGCCGAACCGGTGCCGATGCCGCCGGTCGAACCACGCGTGGAGGAGGCTTCCGCCCCGGCTGTTGTTGCCCATCGCGTGCCACAATCGCATGCCGCTGCCTCCACCGAGAGCAAGGCCGAGCCCGAGCCAGCAGCTCCAAAGGTTTCTCAGGTCGACGCATCGGCCGCACCTAAGCCAACCGAAGCCACTGCTGGGCCGGCAAGATTGGACGCTGGCGCGAGTCGCGTGATGATCTACGTCCTGCTGGCGCTACTTGGCGTAGTTCTGCTGACCCGGAGAATCTCCAGAACCGTTTTCGCTCGTGCGAACACCAGACGTTTTGTGCCCCGGAACATCCAGGGCGACAAACCCATTCGTGATGCTCGCGTGAGCTGAGAACCCTTCAATGAAATGAATTGCAGTCCCCCAGGGCGGTGCGGCCGCCCCGGAGGGGCGAAAGATCGTAGCCACGGGCGCGAGCCCGTGGAATAGATTGGCTGATCTTCAGCCCCGCAGGGGCGGAAGATGCTTCATTCCCAGAGGTAACGTGGATCGTATCCGATGTGGTGTTGGTTCAAAAAGGCGACCAGTTCTTCCTGAAACGAAATCTTTCTGTGATGTTGCTCCTGGTTGGCGATGTATTGACGCACTCTTTCTGCATTCGAGTCGCTGACACTGAACGCCGCATAACCCGGTTGCCAGCCAAACTTCGGATGTAGCACGCGTTGTTTGTGAATCCAACGAGATGAATTCGTCTTTACAACCTCAAGGACGTCCGCGAGCGCTATGGACGCCCGCAACTTTGTCAAAAGATGAACGTGGTCGACCGTGCCGCCGATAATCAGAGCAGCACCTCCGATCTCCCGAATAATACGATCTTTTCGCCCCTCCGGGGCGTTGCACCTTCATTCTTTGAGCAGCCGCCTATATAAATTGAGGTACTCGCTGGCGGACCGGCTCCACGAATAATCAGCCGTCATGGCATTCGTCATCAGTGTTTTCCATTGATTCTTATTTTGGAAAACGGCCAAAGCCCGGTTCACTGCTGCCAGGAACGCCGAAGCCTCATACGGCTTGAAGCAGAAGCCATTACCTTTGCCGGTTGCAGGATCAAACTCCTCGATGGTGTCTTTGAGTCCCCCGGTGGCGCGAACTACCGGGATCGTTCCGTATTTCAAGCTGTAAAGCTGCGTTAGACCACTCGGCTCGTAGCGTGAAGGCATCAGGAACATATCCGCGCCCGCCTCGATCTTGTGGGCCAGCACTTCTTCATAGGCAATCCGCACGCCCACTCTTCCCGGATACCGTGCGGCCGCAGACCTGAAGTAATCCTGGTGTTGTGCGTCACCTGTTCCCAGGAGAACGAATTGAACATCCCGGAGAAGTAATTCATCAAGGGCCGCCTCCAGCAGATCAAAGCCTTTTTGAGAGGTCAGCCGGGATATTGCGCCAAGAAGCGGAATGTCGGAATCCTGAGCAAGTCCGAAGGCCGCCTGGAGGGCGGCCTTACAAGGGCGCTTTCCGGACGGATCGTCTGCGGTGTACTGTTGCGCGATAAATGGATCGGTGGCCGGATTCCAGACTTTATAGTCGACTCCATTCATAATGCCGACCAGGTTGGCCGACCGCTGCTGAAAGATACCTTCTAGCCCGAAGCCGTACTCCGATGTCCGGATTTCCTGCGCATAAGTTGGGCTCACGGTAGTCAACGCTTCTGCAAAAACCAGGCCGCCTTTGAGAAAGTTGATCTTTCCATAGAACTCCAGACCCTCGGGGCTAAAGAGGGCAGGGTCCAGATCCAGCAAGTGCCATTGGTCGGGCGAAAATAATCCCTGGTAGCCCAGATTATGGAGCGTGAAGACCGTTCTGATGGAGGCGAGACCAGGATAGCGTTCGGGCTGCGTTTTCAGGAGCGCGATAGCGAGCGCCGCTTGCCAGTCATGCGCATGCAAAACGTCCGGGAAATCCATGTCGCCGAGTAGTTCCAGGGCGGCCCGCGCGAAGAAAGCAAACCGTTCGGCGTTGTCGGCGTAGTCGCCTTCGGGAGTTGCGTACAAATAATCTCTGTCGAAGTACCGATCCGCGCGGATGAGATAGACTTGAATGTGCTCGTCCAGGACGGTTGTGAAGACTTGAGCCTCCTCCGTTCTGCCCGAGGTGGACACAGCGACGCGGGTGCCGGTGTACCGCAGCGGGAAACCGTTATTCAAAACGGAACGGTATGCGGGCGTGATGAGTGTGACTTGCTGACCCAACTGTTGCAGGGCGATCGCCAGAGAGCTCACCATGTCGGCGAGACCACCCGTTTTGGCGAATGGCACGACCTCGGGAGATACCATGACGATGTGAAGCCGCCGGGGGACAGACACCGTGGGTGTAATTCGGGGGACAGACACCGAATTCTGTACTTTCAAGAATTCGGTGTCTGTCCCCCGAATTGTACCCGAATTCGCGAATGCGCGGGCAGGATCAATCTTTCCAAAGAGGTTGTCTCTGTTCTCCGGCAGTGCGAGTTGCTCTTTATCGATAACTCCGTTTTCAATCTGCTTCTTGAGGCGGTGAAAGCGTAGAAGATGGTCCTGACTCCTCGATACGGCGTACTCTTTCATGGCTCCCGTGCTCATCATGAAAGTCCAATCGCTAGCTTGAGCAAGCATCAGTTCTTTGGCTGCCTGTTTCAGAGCACCTAGCATCGGACCAGTGGCGTGCGGGTGCGCGGCCGCCATCTTCTCCATCATTTCAGCGGCCGTATGCAGGTGCGGGTAGATCCAATGGTTGTTGTGGTTGAGCCACGCCTCACTAAAGCCCTTATATCCCCAGCTCGACATGCAAGGTGTGGCCATCTGGTTCACCGGAGACTCGTCCAGGTATTCCGGAAGCGTCACCAATCGGATCGTTTCCCGCTCCCTTGCGATCTTTCGGATCAAGTGGTCCAACCATCTCGGGCCCTCGAACCACCAGTGGCCGAACAATTCGGCGTCATAGGGCGCGACAATGATCGGCGTTCGATCCATCGCCATGGTGAGGCGTTGAAGCTGCTTTCGCCGCTCTGCCAGGAAGTGCTCTGCGTGGGACTCTGCCTTTCTCTCCGCCCATTCGGGAACATAGGGTTCCTTGTGATTGTCTTTTCCGGTGATCCGGAAATATTTGATTCCGGTGTCCAGGCGTATGCCATCCCGGTGGATATAGGGCTGGATGTAGTCCAGTTCGAGGTCGTGACCGACGTCCCGATAGAATTCACGGTAATCGTAATCGCCGGGATAGCCGTCAACCGAGCTCCACACCTGGCGAGAGGAGTCCGGATCTCGTCCAAACGCCGCAACACCCGCAGGAGTATAGATCGGTGCATACACACCATAACGCGGCCTGCGGTCCGCCCGGGTAATGCCATGTGTTTCCAGGATCGTGAAGAGGACTTCCTGTTCTCGCAGGAGGGCGTCGACTCCGGGGTAATATCCGCACTCTGGAAGCCAAAAGCCCTGGACCTTCCGCCCGAAGATCTGCTTGTGGTGTTCCAGACCGACGTGTATCTGCGCTCGTACTGCGGATTCGTTTACGGAAAGCAGTGGAAGATAGGCGTGCGTGGCGGCGGTTGTCATGAGATCCACTTTCCCGAGTTGCTCGAAGCGCCGGAACGCGTTCAGGAGATTTTGCGAATAACGGTTCACAAACGCCTCGCGTACGCGTACAAAAAGCGCCCGGTACATTTGTGCGAGCGGATGAAACGCCTGGTCTGATCGCGTACGAGTTTCTTCCTTTTCGGCGAGTTCGATCAACTGCTCCAGCCTTCGGAGATACCGCGATTGCAAAAGGGGATCGCCGAGCATGGACGCGAGTGTGGGGCTGATGGAAAATGTCAATCGGAAGTCGATGCCGTCTTCGATGAGCTTCTCCAGGACCAGGAAGAGGGGGACATAGCTCTCCGTGATCGCTTCATAAAGCCATCTCTCCTCCAGCGAATCGTCATGTTCAGAGTGACGAACGTAGGGGAGGTGGGCGTGAAGGACAATTGCCAGGCAACCCTGTCGCATATGCACCACTAGTGTGGTGTAACCGTTATGGGTTTACAACAATTCAAGCCGCGCGAACTCCCCTCCTTTCAAAGGAGTTCACCATGTAGAAAGTAAAGCGAGTTCCCACGAGGTCTGGTAAAAAGAAACGTTCGCATGAAGAAAGTTTCTTAAAACCGATAACCCCGAAAAGGAGAACTCGCTTGAACTACATTTTCGTTGGATGTGATTCGCATGACAAGACACTTGTAAACAGGATCGCGTTGAATCGCGAGGCGGCCGAGAGAAAAGGTTTTGCGGCGACTGGTGCCGGCCGGAGAAAGATGATCGAATATCTGAAAGAACGGAGCCGTCTGGCGGGAGGGGCGACAGTCGTGGTCGCCTATGAGGCGTCTGGAAACGGTTTCATTCTTTGCGAGGAGCTGAAGAAAGCTGGATTCGAATGCCATGTGCTGGCGCCGACGAAGATCGAACGATCGACGAAGCAGAGGCGGAACAAGAATGATGACCGGGATGCGGATCGGCTGTTGGAGATTTTGAGAGGGCACTATCTGGCGGGAAACAAAATACCGTCGGTGTGGATACCGGATCCGCAGACGCGGGACGATCGAGAACCGGTTCGGGGACGGCAGGATCTGAGCCAGAAACAGACGGCCGTGAAGACGCAGATACAGATGCTGGTGAAGCGGCACGGTTTCGAGAAGCCGGCGATAGCGGGCAACAGTTGGAGCAAGCCCTACCGACGGTGGCTGAAGTCGTTGACCGAGGATGGGCATCCCGGGTGGGGAATGCAGAAAGCTCTGGGCAGTTTGCTGCGGCAACTGGAGTTTCTGGAAAAAGAGGTCGAGCAACTCGACGAGGCGATGACGGAATTGGCCGACACACCACGATGGAAGCCGATTGTGCAGGCCATGAGGAAAGAAAAGGGCGTGGGGCTGATGACGGCATTGAAGTACGCCACCGACATCGGAGACTTTTCACGTTTTCGTCGTGGACGCCAGGTCGGGGCATTTTACGGCTTAGTTCCGTCGAGCCATGAGAGCGGAGAAAACGACGATCGCAAAGGGCATATCACCCGAGAAGGCTCGCCATCGGGTCGGCAAGTCCTTTGTCAGTCGACATGGAGCCGCGTGCAGCATGACCCACATGAACGGGAAGTGTACTTGCGGTTGGTGGATAAGAACCCGAAGAAGAAAAAAATTGCATTAGTGGCCTGCATGAGACGACTCACCGTCAAGCTCTGGCACGTGGGATTAGAGGCGCAAGTGAAGCTGAAAGCCGCCGTTTAGAAACTTGGAGGTAACGGGTTTTCCTGAAAACGTTCTACAGGTTCTGAAGCGTCTGTGAGATCTCCGATATCGATTTCTGCGCAAATCGGCTGAAGAATGAGGCCGCGATCGGTCACCCCTTGTGGCTCAATGCCCGGTAAGGAGTTTGATCCGGCCTCAGCGAAAAACGATCAACTGGTGCCTCGGATCATACACGGGCCTGGCGCCCATTCCGAGAGATCATCGAATAGCAGGTTGCTAATCAATCGACTGAGGTCAATATCAGAACGAAGAATCTACGGATCATTTTCGATGAGGAAAAAGGAGGAAATAAGGAAGGGGGACATTTTCTTAATGGATTTATCGCTTTGTGCCAATCCCGAAGTTTTCTTTGATTCTTTTACACGGGGTACCCGTAACGATACCCCGCTTCGGTGTTGGCCCCTGGGTCGGCGCTCGGGTTGCTTCCCAGCATTGCCCTGTCCTCCGCCCAGGCCGAGCGCATTGTAGCAAAATTGAACCAGTCCCCTGTGGTGGAAATAAAATAGTCGCTTGACAATTTCTACATAGCAGGGGTGGCCGCGCCATCAAGTAAATGGTCCCGTTCCTTTGGAGGCGCGGCCGGGGTGGTTCGTTCCACTTCCGATAATCGGTGGCTTGAACCAACCACCCCGTCTGCGCCCGCTAAGGAGGCTTCGCGGCATTTTCTT
>WNGL01004600.1_pt1 | contig 16507 bp, 1 predicted proteins | sample 5400591 | NCBI WGS metagenome assembly WNGL01 (sample SAMN13153377, study PRJNA577476) | soil metagenome | isolation source: 80 cm soil or saprolite under Garry oak tree replicate 1 | place: USA:California | collected 2016-06-15
AGACGTTGGTCACCCTCGCTCTTGGCTGTTGCCCAGCGACTGGTCCACCGCCGCTGGCTCGATTCGATGCGGTATTTTCGCTCCAGGGGTTCAGCGCCTCGGCGGCGGTCGGTGTCTTGGTGCCGGTCGGGGCGTTGCCGGGGGTGGCGGCGTACGAGATAATTCCGGTGGCGCCTCCGCCATCATGGCAACCCATGCAGAAATCATCCATATTCTTGTGACGCTGCCGCCACATACTGTTGCCATTAACAATGAGTGACGTACTGTACCGGGTGAACTGATAACCGGTGGTGACCGTATCAACATTACGCAGATCTACGAAGCGGTCGGTTGTCGAGGTACCGTTGTTGTGCCAGGTCGTGCCGGTGTACGTCGCAATGGCGTTGGCGCCATTGGATATGTCGGATTTCGTTTGGTCGCCTTCCAGATGACATACTACGCAGTCGAAGGAGGAAACCGTGCGGCTGAATACGTGATGCGTTGTCATGGTAAAGTCGGTGTCGATCTTACGCGGATTATAGATACCACCGCTCTTGGCGGTGTTGTGGCACCCGAGGCATTCAACCTTGGATTCCACGGTGCCGTTCATGTGGAGCGCCTTGTTGATGATCTTGCCGGTTGCATCCACAACCATATAGTGGCAGCCGTTGCATGCGGAAATAAGCGTGACACCGGTGTGTGCAGCCGGCACCACGTTCGGCGGCGCACCGTGGCATTTACTGCAAGCGGCTATCGAGGGAGGAACGGCGGTCGTTCCCGAATTGTTCCAGAACGGCTTCTTGAATGTACCGGCTGTGTCGCCGTTTTTGAAACGGCTGCCGTGACAATAGACGCCGGAGCAACTGGCGGCTCTGGCTGCGGTACCGACGCTGTATGCAGTAAAACTGGCACTGGCGATGGTCACACTGTTCTTTGCATCCCACCGGGCCGACGATGCCTGGGCGAACGAGAGTGTCACCGAATTATAGCGCGGCTGATCGAAATGTCCGGCATCGAACGGACCGCTTGGCACGGTGTGGCATTCGTTGCACTTCATCTTTGCCCTGAGTGAACTGGAAAGGTGCTTGAAATGCGCGCCGACCCGGGGGTCCTGACGTGAAGTATTACCGTCGGTGCTGATACCGAGCTTGTTCCACCCCGGGGCGTAGTTGTTGCGGTTTGTGTTAGCAGGGGTGGTGGGTGAAACCCCGTGGCAGTGAACACAGGTGTTGTCGTTGTTGGTCGCTCCGTTCTCGGTCCAGACGTTGCGGGTGATGCCGCCATGGCAGGAGACGTTGGTGCATCGCTTGGTATTGGCGCCTGACCCCATCGCGGTTGACTTGTAGGAGGTGTACGAGCCGTAGGCGATATTGGTGAAGGTAACGTCCTTGACCCCGTTGGCGTGGCGCGAGGCCGCGGTATAGGTCTTGAGCGTCCGGGCGTCGGTCATGACCGTCTTGGAGTGGCACATCGGGCAGTTGAGGTTGCCTACAGGGTACTTCCCGATGTGTTGCGAGTGGGTGGTGGAAAGCTTGAAGCCGTCCGTGCTGGGGACATAGGCTTCCGTCACGGCTTGACGGCCGCCGTGGCAGGCGAGGCAGTTCGGCGGGTCTCCCCATACCGGGCTGTTGTACTGCGTAGCAGGAAGAGTCCTGCCGTTGCTGTGGCACTTGTAGTTGCCGCCGCAGGTGCCGCCGGTTGCGTTGGTCCTGCCGGCAAGGCCGGACCTGACCGTTGAAGTGCCGCTGCCGGATTGAGAGAGGTTCCTGGTATAGGTGGCGTTGGTAACGCGCGTCATTTGGGTCGAGAATTTAATCTGGACCGCACCCTTTACGTGGGTAGTACCGGGAACCCGGCCGGCATGGCAGGTGGTGCAGCTGATGCCGTTCGTGGTAAGCGGCACATGCAGGGAGTGCGAACCGGTTGCGGGGGGGACCGCTTGAGTGGCTGCATGACAGTTCCCGCAGGCGACCTGAGCGGCGCCTATCCATGAGGGGTTGAGCGTCTTGCCGCTGCCGGTCCAGCCGCCATGGCAGTAGACGCTGCAGGAGTTTCTTGTGTTGGCCATGGTATTGACCGAGGTGCCGACCGAGCTTATGCTGCTGTAGGCATAGGAGTTGGTAAGGGCGTTGTAGCCGGAGAAGTTGCCATAGGTAACCGGAGTCGGTCCGTTAAACTTTTTCCAGTTGGTGCTGTTGAGCGCAAAACCCATATCTATGGAACGGTTACCCATCGTTCTTTTGGTATAACCATTGTGACAAACGACGCAAGCCATCTTGTTCACATTATAATGCGTACTGTGGGCGCCGAAAACACCCCCAGTGGCACCGGTAGCAGGTGTTGCAAGCGGGTCGGCCGCGGATTTTGGCGGATAGCCATGGCAACTGGTACAGCCTGCGGCGTTGACTATGCCGTTAATATGAAGCGCCTTATTGATAATATTGCCGGCCGAGTCAACCACGGCACTGTGACAGGTCGGACAGGCGGCAGGAAACACTTTTAAAGCATGAGTTCCTGCAGACGTTCCATCCTGAGGTGGAGTTGCGTGACACCTGGTGCATCTGGTTACAGCGTCGGACAGGTTGATCATGCCGGAGTAGTTCCACATCGGTTTCTTGTAACTACCGCCGGTTGTAGTCGTTTTCATCCGGTTACCATGACAGTAAACGCTGGAGCAGGTGGCGGCCTTGACATTGTTTGTACTGGAGGTGAAGCCGTTAAATGATGACAGAACCGTCGGCTTTGAATTGATATCGACACCGGCGGAGATAGTGGCCGTAGATGCCTGGGTGAACACCAGCGTCGCCGAGTTGTAGCGCGGCTGGTTCATATGGCCGCCAGTAAATGGATCACTCGGCACCAAGTGACATTCATTGCACTTGATGTTCTTCATGTAAGAACTGGAGAGGTGCCTGAAGTGGGCGCCGGTCTTCACGGCGGCGCGGCTGCTCAACTGATCCGTGTCGGTTCCCTGCTTGTTCCAGCCGGGAGCGAAGTTTTTCCTGTTGGCGGCGTCGTTGGGCGTGGCCGCCGAGGTAGTGGCTACGCCGTGGCAGTGAACACAGGTGTTGTTGTTGTTAACCGTTGATGCTGACCATGGATTGCGGGTCTTGCCGCCATGGCAGGAAACGTTCTCGCAAGTTCTGCCGTTACCGGCGGAGCCGACCTCGGTGCTCTTGTACGAGGTGTAGGAACCGTAGGCGAGGCTGGACGCAAAGGTGACATCCCGCTTGCCGTTAACATGCCGGCTCACACCGGTGTACTGCTTGAGCGTCGTATTAGGCGTATTCGGATCAACTGTCCTCGAGTGACAGAGGTTGCAGTTGACATTGGCTGCCGGATATTTCAGATGCTGGTAATGTGTCGTGCTGAGGCTGAAGCTGTTGGAGCTCTTAGCGGGAACACCGCCGGCGGAGGTTCTGCCGCCGTGACACCAGAGGCATTTGTCGGCCGACGGGTTAGTGCCGCCCCAGGTCGGAGCTATGTACTGCTTGGCGCCGCCGGCAAGCGTACCGCGGCCGTTACTGTGGCAGTCGAGGTTGCCGCACGACTTGTAGTTGGCAACAATACCGCCGAGTCCGGTGCTGTTGACCGGGGTGCCGCTTGTCGTGGCGACCGTGCCATTGTATGTTGCGTTGACATTTATCCGTCCCGCAGAGGTGACGGTATCAAAATTGATCTGGGTAACGCCCCGAACATGCTGTTGCGTATTGGGTACATTACTGTGACAGTAGGTGCATTTGAAGGCATACGGCGTTGCCGCGGTGCTGCTGGCATGCTGGGAGTGGTTGCCGGGTGCGCCGGCGGCCGGGACGCCGGCGGCATCCTTGTAGTGGCAGGTGCCGCACTGACCGGAGGCGGCAACGGTCCACGAGGGGTTCGAGCTGGTGCCGCCGTTGCCGGTCCAGGCGGCATGGCAGTAGTTGTTGCAGGTGAACCCTGCAGCACGCGAGCCGAACTTGGTGGCGCCGGTGGAGTATCCGGTATAAGGGCCGCTGAGAGCCTGGCCCGAGAAGGTGCCGAACGGCCCGGTCGTGCCGCCGGTCCAGAACGGATAGGTGCTGTTGTTGACCTTGAACTGTATGTGCAGTTTGTTGTCGATTGATGGCATGATGGTATTGCTGTGGCAGGCGGCACAGGTCATGTTCATGCCGCCCGGAGTGGCATGCTGCGCGTGGGCACCGACGATGGAGGCACCGGTCTTCGGGTATGCCAGACCGCTGTATCCGCCATAGGTCAAAGTGACCGGCGGATTGCCGTGGCAGACATTACAGGCGTTGGCGCCGCTGCTGTCAAAGCCGACATTTACCAGGCCATTGATATGCAGAGCCTTGTTTTTGATCGCGCCGGTTGCGGTAACCACGGTACCATGACAGTTGGTGCACGAGGTCGTGGCAATCTTTCCTTTGTGGACCGAGGAGGTGTTGCCGAATCCGGGCGGATTACCGTGGCAGCGGCCGCAGGTGGTGGCATTGGGTATGTTGCCGGTAAGATCGAGATTCCATGACGGTTTTTTATAGGAGCCGGATGTGTCGCCCCTTGGCATCTTCGCACCGTGGCAGTACACCGTGGAACAGGTAGCAGCCTTGACGGCGGTGCCGGATGTATAAGATGTTAAGACGCTGTTTTTTATCGCAGTTGAAGCCTGGACAAAGGAGATCGTTGCCGAGTTGAAGCGAGTATTCTCCATATGGTTAGGTGCAGCGGCATCGAACGGCGTTGACGGCACTATATGGCATTCATTGCATTTCAGCATTTTAATGTATACGCTGGAGAGGTGGACGAAGTGGGCGCCGACGCGAATATCGGTGGAGACGCTGATGCCGTCGGTGCTGATTCCGGAGTTATTCCAGCCCGGAGCGTACAGATTACGATTCGTGTTACTCGTCGGGGTAGCGTCAACACCGTGACAGTGTACGCAAGTGTTATAGGTGTTGACGGTCGTATTGCTCCAGGCGTTACGGGTAATGCCGCCATGGCAGGAGACGTTGCTGCATTTCCTGGTGGTGCCGCCCGACCCGGATTCCGTGCTCTTGTATGCGGTGTACGAACCATAGGGAAGACCCGAAAAGGTTACGTCGCGTACGCCATTCGCATGCCGGATCACACCGGAATATTGTTTGAGCGCCACATGACTGGCGGCGGTCTGGGAATGACAGATCTGGCAGTTCAAATTGGCTACAGGATATTTCAAGTGCTGGTAGTGTGTCGTGCTGAGGCCGTAGCCGCTGAAGCTCTTTTGTGAATTGCCGCCGGAGTCACGGCCGCCATGACACCATAAGCATTGTGATGAAGCCGGATTGGGAGTGCCCCAGGTGGGCGTAATATACTGTTTGGATCCCAAAGCCCGGCCGTTGCTGTGGCAATAAATCGTACTGCAGGTACCAAGAGTCGTGGTGCTTACAGGAATGTTCTTGCCAACACTGTAGGCAGACCCCGGCAAGCTGCTGCCGGAAATGTCCTTGAATCCGTTCGTGTGATTTAAGACGGCGTTATTGTAGTGGCATTTGGTACAGACAAAAGCGTACTGCAGCATATCGGCCGGACCTGTATGCTTGTTGTGTGAGCCGGGGAAGGACCCGAGGGGAGTATTGCGGGCGCTACCGTCAACCGGCGGAGAGCTGTGACAGTCGCCGCAGGTGGTGACTGTCGCCTGCTTCAAGGCCGGGTTGAGGCCGACACCGGCCATTACGCCAATGGCGGACGCAGCCGCATTTGATTGTGGCGTCTCGGAACCGGATGCGAGTATCTGTTTGTAACATGCTGCAAGGTTGAAGTTGGTGCCGGCATAGTCGGACTCTTCGGTATAGCCGCCGAATGGGGAGGATGTCTGGCCGTTCCAGTTGGCCACATAGATACTCATGCCGGGAATACCGGCCGAACCTGAGACACTGAAGGAACCAAGAGTAATGCTGGTGTTGCCGGCAGTTGCTGCAGCTGCGCTGCCGGAAATCGGGGCCGGATCCGCACCCCCCTGAGACACTCCTGCATAAACCGCCGTCGTGGCGTACAAGGCTGTCAGGTTGGTTGTAGTGTAGCCGGTGATGGTCAGCGTCGTGTTGCTGCCGGCATTGAAAATGCCGGTCTCGTTCAGATAGCCTACCCAGATTTTATTATTCTGGGCGGTGTTTGTGGCCGTTGGGATGTTAGTCACCGTTTGTCCACCGTAGGTGACCGTGAACGCCGGAGTCTGGGCTGCCGAATATTCAGTGGCAATCACTACCAGCATGAGTCGGTTCATACCGGCACCGACCACCACTTTGGCGTTCACTGTGCCGGCTGTGCCGTTTGATACGATCGACGGTACCGGCGGCCAGGGGTTGACAACATTGACGGCTGCATCCGCCTGACGAGGCTGCAGGAGAACGCCCGACATTATTGCAAGCAATACCATGATTACAAAAAATACATGCGATATCTTTTCCTGTCGCAGCTTACTTACGGTTTTTCTCATGCAGCACCTCGTATACTTATAGGTATTTCATTTTGTCAAATTTGTCAGCGGTACCATCTTAAAAGAGTACTATGCGGCATTAATACGTCTGCCATATCGGCGTAGTCAAGTAATGACAACTAATATTGGAACAACTCTTCGGACTAGCGGCCGATGATGAATTGTACGTGCCGTTGTAAAATGGCGCGCTTGGTCCGAACTGATACGTGGTTGCCCCGTTGAAGTCGATGGTTCTCGGGGCTGTCGAATCGCCGGTTGTATGATTCGCTAATGTGTTGGTGTGGCAGACGCCACAGACAGCCGCGGCATTGCCGAGACCGAATCCGACAGTATAGTCGGTCGTCGGGTTAAGCACAATACCCAAACGACTCTTTAGATAGGTTATGTGTTTGGCGTGAGCGCCAATGCCCTGACCCTGCCCGCCGTAATTGTGGGATGCGCCGGCCCAGTCGGCAGCGTCATAGGAGTGACAGCCGTTACATGCCGTACCGCCACCGTACTTGATGCCATCCATGTGGCGCTGACCGGCTGTTCCTGTTGTATCGCCATTGTGACCATGACATCCGGAGCAGTCATCAGATATCTTGACAGTCGAATGACTCGTTCCGGCGATCGTTATCGTGCCCGCGACGGCTCCAGGTGCCTTATGGCATCTGTTGCAGTTTTTCTCCGACTTCATATTCGGCAGAGTGCCGCCAAGATATTTAGCTCCGGTCCAGGACGGGAAGACGTTGGTGCCTTCGTTACCGGAGCTGAGTTTACCTGCGGCGACCGGATTATGGCAGTAGGTATTGGAGCAGACCAGAGTCGAGGTATTGTAGGACGGGTAGGTCCTGGCTTGAGAGTGGGAGGTAGCCAGACCAAAGAATGCAGGTGTCGAGCTGCCGTGTGTATGGGTGCTAAAGCTGCTCGGCAGTGGTCCGTGGCAGTACCCGCAGCGGTTGTCCATATCATCATACGCCGTGCTCCTCAGACCATTGGAATAGAGGAGATGGGTCTGGTGCGCGCCGACCTTTTTATCGTTGCTGACGCGGCCGACACCGGACATCTGCCCCTGAACACCGGCAACGCTAAGCGGCGGCGCCACGACGTTTCTATTCGTAACGTTAACCGTTGTTGTCGGAGTTCCGTGGCACTTGGTGCACGTATCTGCTGTGTAGTTGTTAGCGCCCCACTTGGGCGAGAGCGATCCGTGGCAACTCGATGCCGAACAGGTCTTGGTCCCGATGGTACCATCATAGGTGCCGCCAACGGCAGGTTTCATCTTGATGTTGTAGGAGCCATTGGTGTGCCGCGACGAATAGGGGCGGAACTTGGCGTTCAAATTGCTCGTGCCGGTGGTTGAATCAAGTGTGGCGCTGTGGCAGTTGTAGCAGACCTGGGTGTCACTGTACGTTGTCGTGCCGAGGGCTATTATGTGCGACCGGTGGCTGTTGGCAGCGGTGCTCCCGGCCGTACCGCTATTATAGTTGGGCACGCCGGTTGATGTGTAGCGCGTGAAGGCGGTGGTGCTGTCATACTGGGTGCCGATATCGTTGCGACCGTGGCAATAGTTGCATTTCCTGTTGGCCGCGCCGCTGTTCCAGGCTTCCGGGCTGCCAATGATGCCGATATTGCCCGTGCCGTTGCTGATGCCGACCTTGTTGTTGCTGTGGCAGTAGACGTTGGAGCATACATGGGTGGACGCATTGTACTGGCCGTCGGAATACGCACTGCCGCCGTTGGGGTTGCTCGTTGAACCGGAGTAATCCTTCATCTTGTTGACATGACGGCGCTTGTTCAGCACGCCGGCGTCGACGGTCGAATAGCTGTTCATGGCTGCCGATACGGTAGCGCCATGGCAGCGCGAGCAGGCGAGGCCGTTGCCGGTGTTAAGCTCGGTGTTGATGTCGCCGCGCACGTGGCGGGCATGGGCGTTGGTGCGGATCGAGGAGTAGGCCGGCTGGGCACTGCTCAGCTTCCAGTCCTGGCTGCCGTGGCAGCCGTTGCAGCGCAGGGTGTTCTTCGGGCTTCCCCAGTTGAAGGCGGTATTCTTGGGGCCGGCGCCATTGCCGTCACTGTGACAGTAGGTGTTGCCGCAGGTGCCGCCGGTCCAGCTGAAGCCGTTGTCCGTGGAGGCGCGTGTGGTGGTTCCCTCAACATAGGAACCGCTCTTTCCTGCGGTGGTGAAGTTGAATAATACTTCGGCGGCGCGTTTGACGGTGGCGTTGCCGCCGACGTGGACGGCGCCCCGTGCCGCCGAGTGACAGGCAGAGCAGGAGAAGCGGTAGGAACCGCTGCTGCTGACGTTGCCGGAGTAGGTTGCATACGAGGTCGGCAGGGTATTCACCTCGAGATGCCTGATATGCGCCGAGCTGTAGGCGTTCCAGTAGCGGTTGGTGCCGGTGGCCGTTTGCGGATTGGCGCTGTGGCAGCCGTCGCAGGTGCGGGGTACGCCGCCCCACTGGGGTGTGTTTGTTGTGCCGTGGCAAGAAGTGGCTGCGCAGGTCTTGCTGCCGGCGCCGGGTGTGTAACTGCCGCCGATGCTCGGCTTGAAGGCGATGTTGTAGCTGCCGTTGGTATGGCGTGACGAGTAGGGACGGAAGAGCACGCCGGTCGTCACGTTGCCGGTGTTGGACGCCAGGGTCTTGGCGTGGCAGTTGTAGCAGATCTTGGTGTTGTTCGTGTTGCTCAGACTGCCCAGCGCCAGCATATGTTTCTTGTGGCTGTTGGAGGTATCCGTGCCTGCGCTGCCGCTGTTGATATAAACCGGCACGCCGGTGCTGGAGTAGGACTGGAAGGTGGTGTCGGAATCGGCGACGGTTCCAGTTCCGTTCTGAGCGGTAATATTGCCGTGGCAGTAGTTGCACTTCATGTTGGCTGTGCCGCTTCTCCAGCCGGCAGGGGCCTTGTAGTAGCCAAGCGTGCCGGTGCCGATCTTGGAGTTACTGTGGCAGTAGACGTTGGTGCAGGTACCGGTGCCGGTAGATGGCGCATAGGTGCCGACGCTCTTGCCGTTGTTGGCGCCGGAGTAGTCCTTCATCTTGTTGACATGGTTCTTCTTGTTCAGGCCGGCCACCGAGGAGAAGCTGGTGTAAGCCGGGCTGACGGTCTTGGCGTGGCACTTGGAACAGTCGATGCCGTTGCCGGTGTTCAGCTCGGAGTTCTGACGCGGGTCAACGTGACGCGCGTGGGCGTTGGTGCGGATGGTGGAAGCATTGTTGAAAGCCGCGTTCTGGTCGCCGCCGTGGCAGCCGTAGCAGCGGATGACGCCCGATGTGGCGGTCCAGGTGATGTTGGCATTTTTGCCGTTGCCGCCCTGGCCGTCGCTGTGGCAGTAGGTGGCGGTACAGGCGCCGATGCCGCCGGCTGTCCAGAAGAAGGATGCGTCCGCCGTTCCGGTGGTGGGGCGACTGGAGCTGTAGGTTTTGTAGGCGTTCAGACCTCGACCGGCGGAGGTAAAGTTGAATAAGATGTTGGCTGTGGCCTGTGGACGTACCGGGCCCGCGGCGTGGTTGCCGGCGTTGATGCCGTGGCATGAAGAGCAGGAGAAGCGGTATGCGCCAGATGTACTGACGTTGCCGGAGTAGGTGCCATACCGGCTTGGGACCGAGGTGGAGGCCCAGTGAATGCCGTGGCCGGCAAGCAGCGCGTTGCTGGCGGCATGACAGGAACTGCATGTTGTCGAGCCGCCCCACGAAGGCGTCGTGTTGAGGCCGCCGTGGCAGTAGGTTGCGGAACAGGTCTTTATTCCGACAGTCGGAGTGTAGACCCCTGAAAAGGTGGTGAAGCCGCTGACCTTGGTCAGACGGGCGGAGACGGCGCCGTCGATGTGTTCGGTGGAACCGGTGACGATACTGCCGGCCGAAGCTCCGGCGGTCAGCCGGTGGCAGAAGTAGCAGGTGGTGGCGGCTGTTGCGTGCTTTGCATGGCTGTTGGATGTGGTCTGGCCGGTGCCGACGCTGGTGTAGTCGGGCTCGCCGAACTGGCCGGTACCTTGATTGCCGTGACACCCCTTGCAGTTGCTGATTGCCGCGCCTGCGGTCCAGGTCCCCGGATTTGACTGGGTTCCCTTGCCGTTAGTGTGGCAGTAGGTTACGCAGTTTGTGACCGGTGATGCGGTTTTATAGGCCTTGGCGCCGGAGTAGTTCTTGACGCCGTTGACATGGTTGGCCTGGTTGCTGATGATTGCGTTGCTGCTGACCGTGGCGGAGTGACACTCTACGCAGCCGATCGAGCTGCCGGCGCCGCGCCAGTAGAAGTACGTGCCCGGATTGACGTGGGCGGCGTGCTTGCCGGAGAGGGTTGCTGCGGTGGACTGGTCACCGTGGCAGCCTGCACAGCCAAGGACGGCGCCGCCCCACTGCGGTGATGCGCTGAAGTGGCAGTAGGTCGTTGCGCAGGTCTTGAATGTTAAGCCGGGGGTGTAGACGGCGCTCCCCTGGGCCTGCCCGTTGAAGGTGCCGAAGGAGACGTCCTGGTTGCTGTTGTCAAGGTGTTTGCCGCCGCCGGCGATGATGGCGGTGCCGTTGGTGGTGGTCTGGATGTGACAAACCGAGCAGCTGATCCCTTTGGTTATCGCATGTGTAGTGTGGCTGTTGGCTGTCGCGCTTCCTCCCGCGCCGGAAGTGTAGTCAGGCGAGCCGACGGCGTTGCCGGCGCCGTGGCAGATGGCGCATTTGTTGGCTCCGGCAGCTGTGCCCCACGTTACCGTAAGCGCCGCCCCGGATGTGCCGGTGCGCCCCACGTTGTGGCAGGTGGTGTTGGTGCATGAGCCGAAAGCGCCGCCGGGTAGATGGTTGGGGTTCGAGTAGACGCCGACGGAAGACGTGGTCATGTTGACGTTGATGATCCTGTTTACGTGGTTGGCCGTGGTGGAGATCGTTGCCCCGTCGCTGGTTGTGGCCTTATGGCACTGGTCGCAGGAGAAGTCCTTACCGGTACGTCCGGCAAAAGCGGAGTTGATGTGCGCCTTATGGGAGCCTGAGGTCAGTACGGAGAAGGAGCCGACTTTGTAGCCGTGACAGCTGGCGCAGGTCAGGGTATTGACACCCCACGTCGGGACGGCGGTAGCGGTGTATGCGGCGGCATTCCTTGTACCATTGCTGTGGCAGTACAGGTTGGTACAGGTGCCGTTACGGTTGAGGGCGGCGTTGGTCATATAGGCCGGATAGGCGAGGTTTGCCGGAAGGCTGTAGTTGGCCGGGGCAAGGTCGGTGCCCTGCAGGCTCAGGTTACGCCCGCCGGTCTGGGCGCTGGTTGAATGGGTGAAGGTGGTATAGCTCGGATGACATTTTGCGCAGGAACCGGTGTCGGTGCCGTAGTAGGTGCCGTGCTTGCCCTGGCCGGGGTGACTGCGGTCCTGCGGGGCCGCAAAGTTGGAGCCGTTGCCGTGACATTTTGCACAGTCGTTGGTTGTCGTGTCTGTAAAGGTGAATGAAGCAGTTCCCCAGGTGGGGGTCGTGGTCTGGAAGTGACAGTTTACATTCGTACAGGTGGCCAGGGACGGGACCGAAGTCTGGTTCTTGAAAGTAGTGATGCCGCCGTAAAGAGCCGCCGTGGGGGATCCGTTGATATTGCTGTTGAAGTGGATAAGGCCGCTGCGGTGGTCAATTCCGTTGGGGGTGTAGCCGACCGTATTGCCGTGACATTTTGTGCAGGCCCCGCCTGCAGAAGCTGCCGGCGATCCCGGCACGGCCGCCATGTGTGTCAGATGGTTGCCTTTGAAAGCGCCCGACGTGATGTTTCTGTATGAACTTGATGAAACGGCCGGGGTATCGATCGGTCGCATATCATTGATAGTGCCGTGACAGTCAAAGCAGTCAGTGATTTTGTTTCCTGTCAGTGCAAATACGGATCCCACTGAGACAACCAGGGAAACTGCACAAAGCAACAAGATTACTGACGCCTGGTAAAGATATCCTCTGCTTTGACATGTATTCATACGTAACTCCTCTTTATAGCTAAAGGCATAAATATATACGACAAAACTATTTTAGCAGGGGGAGGCTTCCCTCCCCCCTCCCTGGGTCGATAAATATTACCTGTCTGCGCCCCACTTCGGAGACTTCTGGAAGTGACATGATACGTTGGCGCAGGTGCCGGTTGACAAAGGCAGGCCGGTCTGTTTGCCACTGTAAACAATCGGCCGACTCTTGTCAAATTTGTACTTGTCGAGTACGGCAATCTGAACGTTGCCAGGAATGAAGTTCGTCCCGCCCTGGGCATGATTGGTGTTCGGATGGCAGATCAGGCACGGTGCCCACTGGTCGGACTGCTTGACAGTCAAAGCAAGGTGACCTTTGACACTGTGCGCTCCGCCGCCGCCGGAGTAGTTCTGCAGGCGGGCGGTCGAGTAATTGTTTTGCTTGGCGAATCCGGTCAGGGAGAAAACCGGCGGATAACCATGGCACGCATCGCACTTGCCGCCGTCCATGACACCGTTGATGTGTTTGGTAACATCATTGAAGGTGCCGTCATTATTGACATGTGAGTGGCAGCCGTTACATATACCGGCAGCTACCCCACCATGACCACTTGTGTTCGGCGGATTGCCGTGACACTTGCCGCAATCGGTGCCGCCGCCGCCGCTCAGCAAGCCAACCTGGTTCCAAGCCGGATTAAATACTTTGGTTGCAGGCAACCCATCTGTGGTATTCGGAGCACCGGTACCACCATGACAATAGACAACTGTACAGGTTCCCGCAGAGTAGACCGGCGTAATGCTGCCGGTTTTGGCAAGGGCACCGAACTGAACTTTCGCAGCGCCTTCACCGTTCAGATGGCTGGCCTGATTTATACTGGTTACATCCGCATGGCACTCGCTGCAAAGCATCGGCTTCATATACTTCTTGGTTCCGCTCGATGAAATGTGGCTGAAGTGCCAGCCGGCTTTGGCGTCTGTCGATGCGGTGACGCCGGCGAGTGAATCGAATGTGGCTTTGCGGCCTCCGTGGCACATCTCGCACTCGGGTTTGCCGGAAATTGCGCCCCAGGTCTTGGTTCCTGTTCCTCCGGCATTGGCGTGGCAGTTGCCGGTGGCACAGGTGCCGTAGGCCGAGCTACCTGCCGCGTAACCGGTGCCTTTGGTATACACCGTGTTACGGGCCCTGGAGCCGGAGAAGGTTAGCTGAATATTGCCGTCAACATGAGTTGCCGGGTTTGTTGTCGAAGTGGAGTACCCCGCGCCGTGACAGACTACGCAGTCATAGCCGGCGTTGCCGGTGGTATGTATGACGTGGGAACCGCTGCCGCTTGCGGTCATGTTTGCATGGCAGCTGTTGCAGGCAACCGTGCCGCTCCATCCTTGTGTTGCAAATGCAGGCGGAGTCAGGCCGGTAGCGCTCTGGCCGGAGCTGTGGCAGTAGGTGGCGCTGCAGGTCGTGGTGCCGCTGTTGTAGGAACCTGAGTAGTTGCCGAATCCGTGTGCCGTAAAACGGATATCAACCTTGTTTGTGTTGTAGCTGCCGTTGATATGTGTGGTCGTATTAGCAACCAGGGCCGTGCTGCTGGCCGCGGTATTCTTGTGGCAATTGTCGCAGGTGATACCCTTTGTGTAAGTATGCATTTTGTGCGGTGCTGCAGCAGCAATTGTCGAGTTGTCGTGGCAGCCGGAACATGCAAGAGGAGACGCAACGGTGAGCCAGGCTGGCGTCGTAATGTACACGCCTTTGCCGTTACTGTGACAATAGATGGTCGAACAGGTCGTGCCGCTGAAATTGGCCTGCTTGCCGGCGCGCAGGCCGGAGTAGTCACGAAATTTATTAACATGCTTGGACTTGTTAGTAAGCGTCCGGTTGTCGGTATTGGTGATTGTTTTGGCATGACACGAAGCACATTTAAAGCTGCTCGCGGTGGAACCGAAGAAGGCCGCATTATTCACATGGCTGTCATGGCGACCGGAAAGATTACCGCTTGAGGGTCCAGAGTTGACGACTTCCGTGGCATGGCATTGAGTACAACCACCCGCAGCTGTATTAGTACCCCACGACACAACTGAGCCGTTGATGTAGGCTGCTGGCTGGCCGTTACTGTGGCAGTAGGTTGCGGAACAGTTGGCGCCGACGGTGAAGTTGAACCCCTTGTCGTTGCCGGAGAGTGCGCCGCTGACATAGGTCGGGTTCCTGCCGGGGGTGGTGAAGTCGAAGAACACCTGGGCAGCCCGGTTCCCATCGACTGCGCCGTTGGCATGAACAGCCTTGCCGGCGGTGGAGGCGTGGCAGGAAGAGCAGGTGAAGCGATAGGTGGTGGTTGTACTCACGTTGCCGGAATAGTCGGCATACTTGCTCGGCAGTGTCGCCGATTCATAGTGCAGTTTATGGGCGGACTTGGTGTTCCAGTCGCCGGCGCCGTTGTTGGCGGCGTCGTGGCACTGATTACAGTTGAGCGAGGCGGCACCCCACGAAGGCGTCGTGTTGGCGCTGCCGTGGCAGTAGGTTGCGGAACAGGTCTTTATTCCGACAGCCGGGTTGTAGACCCCTGAATAGGTGATGAAGCCGTTGACTACGGTCAGACGGGCGGAGACAGCGCCGTCGATGTGTTCGGTGGAACCGGGGACGATACTGCCGGCCAAAGCTCCGGCGGTCAGCCGGTGGCAGAAGTAGCAGGTGGTGGCGGCTGTTGCGTGTTTTGCATGGCTGTTGGATGTGGTCTGGCCGGTGCCGACGCTGGTGTAGTCGGGCTCGCCGAACTGGCCGGAACCTTGATTGCCGTGACACCCCTTGCAGTTGCTGATAGCAGCTCCGGTTAACCAACCTCCCGGGCTTGAGTTTGCGCCTTTGCCGTTCGAGTGACAGTAAGTAGTACAGGTGTTATCTCCGCCGACAACGTATTGTGACTTGTATGCCCTGGCGCCGGAGTAGTTCTTGACGCCGTTGACATGGTTGGCCTGGTTGCTGATGACTGCGTTGCTGCTGACCGTGGCGGAGTGACACTCTACGCAGCCGATCGAACTGCCGGTGCCGCGATAGTACGGAATATTTGCACCCATATGAACGGAGTGCTTGCCGGTGAGCGTTCCCGGTACTGCAGAATCACCGTGGCAGCTGTTGCAGGCAAGGACGGCGCCCCCCCACTGCGGCGGTGTCAGGCTGCCGTGGCAGTAGGTCGTTGCGCAGGTCTTGAATGTCAAGCCGGGGGTGTAGACGGCGCTCCCCTGGGCCTGCCCGTTGAAGGTGCCGAAGGAGACGTCCTGGTTGCTGTTGTCAAGGTGTTTGCCGCCGCCGGCGATGATGGCGGTGCCGTTGGTGGTGGTCTGGATGTGACATACCGAGCAGTTGATCCCTTTGGTTATCGCATGCGTAGTGTGGCTGTTGGCTGTCGCGCTTCCTCCCGCGCCGGAAGTGTAGTCAGGTGAGCCGACGGCGTTGCCGGCGCCGTGGCAGATGGCGCATTTGTTGGCTCCGGCAGCTGTGTTCCACGTTACCGTAGCCGCCGCGGTTCCGCCGGATGTGCCGGTGCGCCCCACGTTGTGGCAGGTGGTGTTGGCGCATGAGCCGAAAGCGCCGCCGGGGAGATGGTTGGGGTTCGAGTAGACGCCGACGGAAGACGTGGTCATGTTGACGTTGATGAGCCTGTTTACGTGGTTGGCCGTGGTGGAGATCGTTGCCCCGTCGCTGGTTGTGGCCTTATGGCACTGGTCGCAGGAGAAGTCTTTACCGGTACGTCCGGCGACTGCGGAGTTGATGTGTGCCGTATGGGAGCCGGTGCTCAGTACGGAGGCGGAGCCGACTTTGTAGCCGTGACAGCTGGCGCAGGTCAGGGTGTTGACACCCCACGTCGGGACGGCGGTAGCAGTGAATGCGGCGGCATTCCTTGTGCCGTCGCTGTGGCAGTACAGGTTGGTACAGGTGCCGTTACGGTTGGGGGCGGCGTTGGTCATGTAGGCCGGATAGGCGAGGTTTGCCGGAAGGCTGTAGTTGGCCGGGGCAAGGTCCGTGCCCTGCAGGCTCAGGTTACGCCCGCCGGTATGGGCGCTGGTTGAATGGGTGAAGGTGATATAGCTCGGATGACATTTTGCGCAGGAACCGGTGTCGGTGCCGTAGTAGGTGCCGTGCTTGCCCTGGCCGGGGTGACTGCGGTCCTGCGGGGCCGCAA
>WNGL01004601.1_pt1 | contig 16502 bp, 13 predicted proteins | sample 5400591 | NCBI WGS metagenome assembly WNGL01 (sample SAMN13153377, study PRJNA577476) | soil metagenome | isolation source: 80 cm soil or saprolite under Garry oak tree replicate 1 | place: USA:California | collected 2016-06-15
GCGGGGGGGATCTTCGTGACGGTGAACGACTCGGACAAACCGACCGTGCTGCCGATCGCGCGGCGGTTCCACGAGATGGGGTTTCGTCTCACGGCCACCGAGGGCACGGCGCGGTACCTGCGAACCCGCGGGGTGCCGGCCGAGCGAGTGGCCAAGGTGCACGAAGGGCGGCCGAACGCGATCGATCTGATCGTGTCGGGCGACGTGCAGCTCCTGATCAACACGCCCCTCGGGAAGTTCACACAGGCGGACGACTACGCGATCCGGCGGGCGGCGCTGATGCACCGCGTGCCGTACACGACGACCATGTCGGCCGCGAGCGCCGCTTGCGATGCGATCATCGCTCTGCGCAGCCGAACGGGCAGCGTGAGGAGTCTCCAAGAATGGCACGAAAGAACGACCGTCGAAAACCGGCCGCCGGGAACCGCAAAGGAAGCCGTCCGGGCGTAGCGAAGGTACCGGCCAAGCCGGCGGGGAAGGCGGGCAAGAGTGCCGCCAAGCCGTCCGCCCCGGCCGCGCCGCCCGCGCCCAAGGTCAAGTTCCGCGGGCGGGTGCTCGAGAATGAGCCCCTGGCCCGCCATACCACGTACCGCATCGGCGGACCGGCGCGCTACCTCGTCATGCCAGCCGACGTCGATGACGTCGCCAAGGCGCTCGAGCTCGCGCACGACCGCGGGCTCCCGTGGGTGGCGCTCGGCCTCGGCTCGAACGTGCTCGTCAAGGACGGTGGGTTCCCGGGCCTCGTGGTCCGCTTAGGGAAGGGTCTCGACCGCTTCGAGATGAAGGGCGCGACGGCGATCGTGGGGGCGGGCCTGCCGACACCGCTGCTCGCCCGCCGCACGGCGGAGGCGGGCTTCGCGGGCGTGGAGCGTTTCATCGGGATCCCGGGCACGGTGGGCGGCGGCGTGTACATGAATGCGGGCGCGCACGGCGCCGAGTTCGCGGAAGTGCTCACGGAAGCCACCGTGATGGACGCCAAAGGGAAGACGCGACAGGTCCCGCGCAAGCAGATCTCGTTCAAGTACCGCTCCTCGAACCTCGGCAACGTGATCGTGCTCGAGGCGAAGCTGGCATTGATCGAGGAGCCGCCGGCGAAGCTGAAAGAATTACAGGCACGCCTGCTGCGGTGGCGGAAGGCCGGCACCCCGTTCGACCAGCCGTGCTGCGGCTCGGTCTTCAAGAATCCGGGCGGGCCGCGTACCGCCGGCGCTCTGATCGACGAGTGCGGGTTGAAAGGCTTTACCATCGGCGGCGCCCAGGTATCGTCGCTGCACGCGAACTACATCGTCAACACCGGCAACGCGACGGCGAGTGACGTCCTCAAGCTCATCGAGCACGTACGGAAGACGGTCGCCAAGAAGACCGGCGTCGAGCTGGAGCTCGAGGTCAAGGTGATCGGGGTCTAGATGGCGGACTTCTTCGTCCACGAGTCGAGCTATGTCGACGACGGGGCGCAGGTCGGCCGGGGGACCAGGATCTGGCATTTCTGTCACGTCATGCCCGGCGCGGTGATCGGCGAGCGCTGCAACCTGGGCCAGAACGTCGTGGTCATGCCCGGCACGCGCATCGGCAACAACGTCAAGATTCAGAATAACGTGTCCATCTACGAGGGCGTGACCCTCGAGGACGACGTGTTCTGCGGGCCATCCTGCGTGTTCACCAACGTGCTCAATCCCCGGAGCCACGTGTCGCGCAAGCGCGAGTACCGGCTCACGCGCGTGAAGCGGGGCAGCTCGATCGGCGCCAACGCCACCATCCTGTGCGGCGTCACGCTGGGCGAGTACGCGTTCATCGGTGCGGGGGCGGTCGTGACGTCCGACGTGCCGGCGTACGCGCTGATGGTGGGCGTGCCGGCGCGCCGCGTGGGATGGATGTGCCAGTGCGGCGAGCGGCTCTCGGTGTCGGGCGGCAAAGCCACCTGCGCCGTGTGCGGCACCCCGTACGAGGAGTCGAATGGCGCCCTCCAGCCGACAGCCCGGCCCGCCTCCCCCCGCCCCGTGGGATAGCGTGTCACCCTCTCTGGAGACGGTGATCCGGTGAACGTGCCGCTGCTCGACCTGGTGGCGCAGCATCGCACCATCCGGGACGAGGTCCTTCCCGCCCTGCTGTCGGTCGTCGAGTCGCAGCAATTCGTGATGGGCCCTCCGGTGCTGCAGCTCGAGGCTGCGGTGGCCCGGCTTACCCACGCGAAGCACGGCATCGCATGCGCCAGTGGGACGGATGCCCTGTTGCTACCCCTCAAGGCGCTCGATCTCGAGCCCGGGGACGAGGTCATTACCACGCCGTTCACGTTCTTCGCCACCGCCGGGACGATCCATAACGCAGGCGGGACACCGGTCTTCGTCGACATCGAGCCCGACACCTTCAATATCGATCCGGCCGCGGTGGAGGCCGCCATCACGCCCCGCACGCGTGCCATCCTACCGGTTCACCTGTACGGCCAGATGGCCGACATGGAGCGTCTGCTGGCGATCGCGCGGGCTCACGGTGTCAAGATCGTCGAGGATGCGGCCCAGGCGATCGGCGCGCGCCGCTCGATTGACGGGGAGTGGCGGATGGCGGGCGAGCTCGGGTGGGCCACCGGGTTCTCTTTCTTTCCGAGCAAGAACCTGGGTGCGTGGGGTGACGGCGGGATGATGGTTACGTCGAACGACTCCCTGGCCGAGCGGCTCCGGAGGCTCCGACTGCACGGCGGCGCGAAGCAGTACCACCACGACGAGGTGGGCACCAACTCGCGGCTCGACTCGGTCCAGGCCGCCGTGCTGCTGGCCAAGCTGCCGCACCTCGCGGCGTGGTCGGCGCAGCGCCGGGAGCACGCGGCGTATTACACGCGGGGGCTTGCCGATCTCCCGGCGGTCCTGCCGCCGGCGGTGGACCCTGCGAACGAGCACATCTTCCATCAGTACACCGTGCGTGTCGAGCGCCGGGACCAGCTCCAGGCGCACCTGAAGAGTCAGGGGATCGGAAACGCGGTCTATTATCCGGTGCCGCTGCACCTGCAGCCCTGCTTCAGCCATTTGGGGTACCGGCCGGGCCGGCTGCCCGAGTCGGAGCGGGCGTCCGGCGAGGTGCTGTCGCTGCCCGTTTACCCGGAGCTGACGCGCGCGCAGCTCGACTGCGTGATCGAGACGATCCGTGGTTTCTACCGGTGAGCCGCCTCAAGCTCGGCGTGATCGGCGCCGGGGCGTGGGGCAGAAACCACGTCCGCACCGTCGGGGGCCTGGCCGAGGCGCAGCTGGCGGCAGTCTGCGACGCCGACGCGAAGGTGCGCGAGTTCGTGGCGCGGCAGTACCCCGCGGCGCACGTCACGGCCGACGCCGCCGATCTCCTGGGCCGGGTGGACGCGGTCGTGATCGCCTCACCGGCGGCGACGCACGCCCGGTTCGCGTTGCAGTGCGTCGAGGCTGGAAAGCCGTGCCTCGTCGAAAAGCCGTTCGCCTTGAGCGTGAAGGACGCCGAGGCCGTAGCGCGGGCCGCCGCGGACGCCCGCGTCCCCGTGCTGGCAGGCCACTTGCTGGTGTTTCACCCCGCGGTGGAGCGATTGCGGGCGCTGGTGCAGGGGGGAGATCTTGGGCGGATCTATTACCTGTATGGTCTCCGTGTCAACCTGGGGCAGGTGCGCGCCGACGAGAACGCCCTGTGGAGCTTCGGGCCGCACGATGTCTCTGTGGCACTGTACTTGCTCGGGGATGCCCCCATACGGGTGGCAGCGCAGGGGAAGAGCTACCTGCAGCCGAAAGTCGAGGACGTCGTCTTCCTGACCATGGAGTTCGGGAGCGGCGTGCTCGCGCACGTGCAATTGTCGTGGCTTGACCCTCACAAGGCACGAAAACTTACCGTGGTAGGGGCGAAAAAAATGGTCGTGTTCGACGATATGGAAGCGCGGGAGAAGCTCCGTATCTATGACAAGGGTGTAGACCGGCCGCCGGACTACGGGTCGTACGGCGAGGCGCTATCGGTTCGCGAGGGCGACATCTTCATTCCCAAGATCCCCAACGTGGAGCCGCTGGCCGCCGAGGTCGGCCACTTCATCCGCGTGGCGCGGGGCGAAGAGCCACCGCGGGCCGGCGCGGAGGACGGGGTGCGCGTGGTGCGGGTGCTGGACGCGGCCACCCGATCCTTGGCGACGGGTGGGGCGCCGGTCCAGCTATGAGCACGGCCACCCAGTCCCCCGCGGACGTCCTGGTCGCGAAGGCGCAGGACCGCTCCGCGCTGATCGGGATCGTCGGTCTCGGCTACGTGGGCCTGCCGCTCGCGATGGAGTTCGCGCGCGCCGGCTTTCGCGTGCTCGGGTTCGACGTGAGCAAAGCGGTCGTGGACGGTCTGACCCAGGGACGCTCCCACGTCCAGGACGTGCCGAGCGCGGAGGTGGCGCGCTTCACCAAAGACGGCACGTTCACTGCGACGACGGACCTGGCGCGGCTGCACGAGCCCGACGTCGTGTCCATCTGCGTACCCACGCCCCTGTCCAAGACGAAGGACCCCGACGTGAGCTACGTGCTCGCGGCGACCAACGCGGTGAAGCAGGCACTGCGGCGCGGCCAGCTCATCGTGCTCGAATCCACGACGTATCCCGGTACCACGCGCGAGCTGATGCTGCCGGCCCTGGAGGACACGGGGCTCAGGGTGGGGGAGGACTTCTTCCTCGCGTTCTCGCCGGAGCGGGTGGACCCGGGAAACCCGAAGTGGAACACGCACAACACGCCCAAGGTGGTGGGTGGAATCACGGCGGCCTGCCGACGCGTAGCAATGGCGATCTACGAGCCGGCGATCGAACGCCTCGTGGCCGTGTCGTCCACCGAAGCGGCCGAGCTCGTGAAGATTCTCGAAAACACGTTTCGCAGCGTGAACATCGGACTGGTCAACGAGATGGCGATCGTGTGCGACAAGCTCGGTGTCGACGTGTGGGAAGTGATCGAGGCCGCGGCGACGAAGCCGTTCGGGTTCATGAAGTTCACGCCGGGTCCCGGCGTCGGGGGCCATTGTATCCCGCTCGACCCGCATTATCTCGCGTGGAAGATGCGGACGCTCAACTATCGTACGCGATTCATCGAGCTGGCGGGCGAGATCAACGCCGAGATGCCGGAATACTGGGTCGGACGCGTGGTGGATCGCCTGAACGAGCAGGGGCGCGCGGCGCGGGGCAGTAAGTTGCTGGTGGTGGGCGTCGCCTACAAGAAGGACATCGACGACATCCGCGAGAGCCCGGCCCTCGATGTAATCCGCCTGCTGCAGCGGCGCGGCGCGGTGGTCTCCTATCACGATCCGCATGTCCGGAAGCTCAAGGACGAGGACATCGATCTCGCGTCGCTGCCGCTCACCTCGGAGACGCTCGCGGCCGCCGACTGCGTGGTTATCGTGACCGATCACTCGGATGTCGACTACGCCCTCGTCGAGCGGTGCGCGCGTCTGGTGGTCGATACGCGAAACGCCCTCGCGAAGGTGCGGCACCGGCGGCAGGAGCAGTGAGGATCGCGGTCGTCGGTACGGGGTACGTCGGCCTCGTCGCCGGAGCATGCCTGGCCGAGACGGGCAACGACGTCGTGTGTGCGGACGTGGACGCCAAGAAGATCGACAGCCTGCGCCAGAACCGACTTCCCATCCACGAGCCGGGGCTCGAGCCGCTCGTGGTACGCAACCAGCGTGACGGCCGACTGGAGTTCACTACCGAGGTCGGTACGGCGGTCGGACGCTCGGATGTGATCTTCATCGCGGTGGGTACGCCTCCCGGCGAGGACGGCTCCGCCGATCTACAGCACGTACTCGACGTGGCGCGCACCATCGGCCGGCACATGGACCGGCCCAAGCTGGTCGTCACCAAGAGCACGGTTCCCGTCGGGACCGCAGAGCGCGTGCGCGCCGAAATCGCCAAACACACGACGACCGCGTTTCACATCTGCGCCAATCCCGAGTTCCTCAAAGAGGGCGCGGCGGTCGAAGACTTCATGAAGCCGGACCGCGTGGTCGTGGGCGTGGATTCGGAGGAAGCGGCGGACGTGATGGCCCAGCTGTATGCGCCGTTCGTACGGACCGGTAATCCGATCATCTTCATGGACTTGTCGTCGGCGGAGATGACCAAGTACGCGTCCAACGCCATGCTGGCGACGCGCATCTCATTCATGAATCAGATCGCACTGTTGTGCGATGCCGTCGGCGCTGACGTGACCCTCGTGCGCAAGGGGATCGGGACCGACCGGCGCATCGGACCGGCGTTCCTGTTTCCGGGGCCGGGCTACGGCGGGTCGTGCTTCCCAAAGGACGTGAAGGCACTGATCCGCACCGGCGAAGACTGTAGCGTGTCGCTCGACATTCTGCACGCGGTCGAGGCGGCGAACGAGCGGCAGAAGCGAGTGCTGTTCGAAAAGCTCGCGCGGCGGCTCGGGGACGGCCTGCGCGGAGCCACGGTCGCCGTCTGGGGGCTCGCCTTCAAGGCCGAAACCGACGACGTACGCGAAAGCCCGGCGCTCGTGCTGGTGGAACAGCTGCTCGCGGCGGGAGCGCGCGTGCGCGTGCACGACCCGGCGGCGCTCGCGTCCGCGCGCCGCCACCTGAGGGACCGGGTGACCTACGCCAAGAGCGTCTACGACGCCGTGGACGGCGCGGCCGCGCTCGCGATCGTCACCGAGTGGCTCGAGTATCGCAACCCCGACTTCGACCGGATCAAGCAGGCGCTGACGCGGCCGGTGATCGTCGATGGACGGAACCTGTACGACCCCAAGCGCATGGCGCGGCTCGGGTTCATCTATGAGAGCATCGGTCGCCCCGTGGCATGCGCGTCCTCGTAACGGGCGCCGGAGGGTTCCTCGGCTCGCACCTCTGCGACCGCCTGCTCGCGCTCGGCCACCGCGTGGTCGGGATGGACAACTTCATCACCGGCAACAAGGGCAACCTCCTGCATTTGAAGAGCCACCCGAGCTTCCAGCTGATCCTGCACGACGTGGCCAACTTCATCGAGCTGGAAGGGCCGCTCGACGGTGTGCTGCACTTCGCGAGCCCGGCAAGCCCGGTCGATTACCTGGAATTGCCGATCCAGACCCTCAAGGTCGGGTCGCTCGGCACCCATAAGGCCCTCGGCCTCGCGAAGGCAAAGGGCGCGCGATTTCTGCTCGCCTCGACATCCGAAGTATACGGCGATCCGCTCGTGCATCCCCAGCCGGAGAGCTACTGGGGCAATGTGAACCCGGTCGGGCCCCGGGGCGTCTATGACGAGGCCAAGCGGTTCGCGGAAGCCATCACCATGGCCTATCATCGCTACCACGACCTCGACACCCGGATCGTACGGATCTTCAACACGTACGGCCCCCGCATGCGACCGCACGACGGGCGGGTGGTGTCGAACTTCATCGTGCAAGCGCTGCAGGGTGAGCCGCTCACGGTGTACGGCGACGGCTCGCAGACCCGCTCCTTCTGCTATGTCGACGACCTCATCGAGGGCATCGTGAGGCTGTTCGAGCGCGGCGGAGCCGAGCCGACGAACATCGGCAACCCCAACGAGTTCACGGTGCGCCAACTGGCGGAGCTGGTACTGCGGCTCACGGGGAGTCGCAGTCGCATCGTCGAGCACCCCCTTCCGACCGACGATCCGAAGGTCCGGCAGCCCGACATCCAGCGTGCCCGGGAGACACTCGGTTGGGAGCCGACGGTCTCTCTCGAAGAGGGGCTGCGCCGCACCATCGAATATTTCCGCGGGCTCACGGCGGCGTGAGCGCCCGTCTGCTCGTCACGGGCGCAGCCGGGTTCATCGGCTCGCACGTGTGCGAGGCACTCCTCGCCCGGGGTGACGAAGTGGTGGGCGTCGACAACTTCGATCCGTTCTACCCCCGCGCCGTGAAGGAGCGGAACCTCGACGGGCTGCGCCGTGCCGGAGGCTTCCACTTCGTCGAGGCGGACATCGTCCGCGATGTCCTGCCGCTGGACGGCGTGTCGGTGGTCCTGCATCTCGCGGCACGCCCCGGTGTGCGCCCCTCCCTCGAGGACCCCGCTTCGTACGGCGACACCAACGTCACCGGGACCGTGCGCGTGCTCGAGGCCGCGCGGCGCGCGGGGCTGCGGCGTATCGTGTTCGGCTCGTCGTCCTCGGTGTACGGCGACGCCACCCCCGCCCCGTTCGCCGAAGACACGGCGGCGGTGTGGCCGATCTCGCCCTACGCCGCCAGCAAGCGCGCCGGGGAGCTGATGGCGCACGCGTTCGCGCACTTGTACGGCATGCAGATCGCCTGCCTCCGGTTCTTCACGGTGTACGGACCGCGCCAGCGGCCCGACCTCGCGATCCACCGGTTCACCCACCTCATCGCCGCCGGACAGCCCGTCCGGATGCACGGGGACGGGTCGAGCGAGCGCGACTATACCTATATTACGGATTGCGTGGACGGCGTCCTCGCCGCCGTAGAATGGACCGCCAGGCCGCGGCCGCAGGGGCTCGCCGAGCCGATCAACATCGGTGGCGGGGCGCGCGTGCGCCTCGACCGGCTGATCGAGCTGATCGGGCGGACGCTGGGGCGGGAGGTCCGGATCGAGCGCCACGGCGACCAGCCGGGTGACGTGCGGCTTACCGCGGCGGACCTGCGGCGCGCCGAGCGCGAGCTGGGGTACCACCCCGCGGTCGGCATCGAGGAAGGTATTCGGCAGTTCGTCCGCTGGTATGAGGCGATACATGGACGTGAGCGCTGAGCATCTGGTCGAGCAGGCCTGGGAACGGTTTCAGCTGCAGGACTATTACGGGGGGATCCACCTGCTCGAGGAGGTGGTGGCCGCGGGCCGCGCATTCGCCGATGCACACCACATGCTCGGCCTGTGCTACTCGCTCGTGGGCCAGCAGGATCAGGCCCTCGCGCAGCTCGACCGCGCCCTGGCCCTCAACCCGCATTACGTCGAGGCGTTGGTGCACCGCGCCATCGTGTTGAACGAGCTGGGGCGGGAGGCGGAAGCGGATGCGGCGTTTCGGCGCGCCGCCCAGGTCGGCGGTGAGCCGCGGGAGGGCTTCGCGGCCCACGTGGCCTCGAAGCTGGCCAACCAACACGCCGCCCTGGGCGACGCGTACCTCGGGGCCGGCGGCTTGACGCAGGCGATCGGGCAGTACCGGGAGGCGCTCACCCTGGGCCCGGCGTTCCACGACCTGCGCTACAAGCTGGGCCGCATGCTGCTCGAGGCTGGGCGCGCGCTGGACGCGCGCGAGCACTTCGAGATCATCGTGCGCGCGCGTCCTGCCTACCTCGACGCGGCCGCGATGCTCGGGCTTGCCTGTTACCTTGCCGGGGACGGGCTCGCCGCGAAGGCGGTGTGGGAGGAATGTCGCGAGCGGCGGCCGGAAGATCCGCGGGTGGAAGCCTACCTGGCCATGCTGGCCCGGAACGACTCGGCCGTGACCGTGGCCGTGCCGGCTTCCGGTGGGGACGGTGATCCGCCGCCGCACTCCCCGAGTCGATCCGGTCGGAAGAAGAAACCGTGAGACGCTGGATCCTGCTGGGTGTCGCGCTGGGCCTTGCGTGCCAGCCGAGCGCCGCCGACCACGAAGAGCTGGGCGACCGTGCCTACGCGGCGGGGGCGTTCCGCGATGCGCTCGCCGAATACCAGCTCGGGTTGAAGGCCCACCCCGGCAGCGCGGACCTGAACGCCAAAGCGGCGGCGGCGGCGCTGCACGTGGGCGAGTACGGTGCGGCCGTGGACGCGTACGTGCTGCTCGGGCAGCGGGACGGATCGCGCGGCGGCGAGGCCGCTGACGGCCTCGAGCGGGTCGCCCGGGCGGCGCTGGCCGCCAACGATCGCGGCGATGCGGCGAAGGGGCTGGCGGGACTCCGGGCGATCGCTCCCACCAGGCCACTCGGCCGCTACACCCGGCTGGCGGCCCTGGACGCCGCGGACCGCGGCGACACGGCCGGCGCGATGGCGCTCCTGCCCGGAGCGGTCGCGGCCGCCGCGGACGCGCGCATGGCCGACTCGCTCCTCTTCGTATACGGGATGGCGGCGGTGCGGGCGCGCGATTGCGCTACGGCCGTGCCGGCATTCGAGGGCGTGATCCGGCGGCAGCGGGAGCCCGCGGTTGCGGACCGCGCACGCGAGGGGCTGGGGTTGTGCTCGCTGGTCGAGGGGCAGCGGTTGCTCGAGAAGGGGAAGCCCAGCGAAGCGGAAGACTGGTTCCGGCGCGCCACCGCCCCGGGGGCGCCCACGGAGGTGGTGCGCGGCGCGTTTCTCGGGCTTGGAGACGTGAAGCTCGCGCAGGGCGACGTGGCGGCGGCGTTGGAGAGCTACCAGCAGGCGCTGGCGGGTGGCACGCCTGGAGACACGATCACCCAGCGGGCCCAGGAGAAGATCAACGCTCTCGGCAAGGCGGACGCGCCGTCGCCCCCGAACCAACCGTGAGGACCATGCTTCGTTTCCTGCTCATCGCGGGTGCCGCTCTGTTGGCGGCCTGCCACCATGGACCCCACGTCGTGCCCGCCCCGGATGCCGTCGCCGAGCTGGCGAAGGCACGCACCCAGTTTCGCAGCGGGAACTTCGGCAAGGCGCTCGTATCGTTCCGCCGGCTCACCTACGAGCTGGGGCCCGGCCAGCCCGAGCTGGCCGACGTGCGATATCATCTCGCCGAGTGTTACTTCCAGACGGGGGACCGCGTTCAGGCGGCCCATGAGTTCCGCGAGGTCGCGGATCAATATGCGAGCAGCGAGTATGCCCCCCTGGCCCTGCTGCGGGCGGGCGACGCGAACCTGCGGCTGTGGCGGAAACCGGAGCTGGATCCGTCGTACGGCGAAACGGCGCTGGCGATCTACCAGGAGCTGGCCGGGCGGTACCCGGGGACCGACGCGGCCGCCCGGGCGCAGGTCCATGTGCAGCAGCTCCGGGAGTGGTTTTCCCAGAAGGACTACCGGAACGGGATGTTCTACTTCCGGCGGCGCGCCTACGATTCCGCGATCATCTACTTCAAGGACGTGATCGCGACCTATCCCGGGACGTCGAGTGTCCCCGACGCGCTGATGCGGCTGGTGGACAGCTATCGCGTCATCGGGTACGGCGACGAGTTGAAGGAGACCTGCGGGCACCTGCGACGCTTCTTTCCGCAGACCGAGGGGCTCGACAAGTCCTGCCCGGCCGACTCGAGCATCGCCACGCCGTCCTGACTCCGCGTGGAGGCCCTGTTCGGCGGCTCGTTCGACCCTGTGCACGTCGGGCACCTGGTCGCCGCGGACGCGGCGGGAGAAGCGCTCGATGCCAGGGTTCGGTTCCTGCCGGCGCGCGTCCAGCCGTTCAAGCGAGCGGCGCACCAGGCGGCACCCGAGCAGCGGGCGGAGATGTTGGACCTTGCGGTCGCCGGCAACCCGCGCCTGAGCGTCGAGCGCATCGAGCTCGCGCTCCCAGCTCCGTCATACACGGTCCGGACGCTGCAGGCGTTGGCCGAGCGGGAGCCGGGGAACCGGTTCGCGTTGCTGCTTGGAGCGGACGCCGCCGCCGACCTGGCCGCCTGGTACCAGGTCGACGCGCTGCCCGCGCTGGCGGACGTGGTGGTGTTCGCGCGACCGGGAGCGTCGCTCCCCCGGCACCCGGCGATCCGCCGGGTGATCGAGGTGCCCGCCGTCGACGTATCCGCCACGATGATCCGGGAGCGCGTGCGGCGGGCCCGCTCCATCCGCTATCTGGTGCCCGATGCCGTGCGCGAGTACATCGCGGCGCGCGGGCTGTATCGCGAATAGAGGGCTGATGCAAAAAGGTTGGTTCACCAAGATCTTCGGGACGCAGTTCCAGCGAGAGCTGAAGCGGATCCGCCCGATCGTGGACGCGATTCATCGCCACGAGGAGCGGCTCAAGGCGCTGTCGGACGAGGAGCTGCGACAGCAGACACCGAAGCTGCGCGGTCTCATCGCCGGGCGCACGGGAACGCTCGCTGCGGAGGTCGAGCGCCTGAAGCGGGAGAAGCACGACTGCCCGGACGCCGACCAGCGTGTGGAGTTGAGCCAGAAGCTGTCCCTGGCCGAGGCCGCTTATGTGAAGGCGCTTCAGGAAGCGCTCAGCGAGGTGCTGCCGGAGGCTTTCGCCACCGTGCGCGAGGCGTGCCGCCGGCTGGTGGGCAGCGAGGTGGTCGTCACGGGTCACGCCCTCAAATGGGACATGGTGCCGTACGACGTACAGCTCATCGGCGGCATCGTGCTGCATCAGGGAAAGATCGCCGAGATGGCGACGGGCGAGGGCAAGACGCTCGTGGCGACCCTCCCGCTGTACCTGAATGCGCTCGCGGGCCGGGGCGCCCATCTCGTCACCGTCAATAATTACCTCGCCCGCCGCGACTCCCAGTGGATGGGCCACCTCTTCACGTGGCTCGGCCTCACGGTCGGTTGCATCGACGATACGGAGCCGTCGACGCCGGAGCGCCGGGCGGCCTATCTGTGCGACATCACCTACGGCACGAACAACGAGTTCGGCTTCGACTACCTGCGCGACAACATGGTGTTCACGCTGGAGCAGCGCGTCCAGCGGGGGCACGCCTACGCGATCATCGACGAGGTCGACTCGATTCTGATCGACGAGGCCCGCACACCGCTCATCATCTCGGGCGCGGTCGGCAGCGAGTCGGACGAGAAATACGCGCAGTTCAACACCCAGGTCGTGCAGCTGGTGCGGAAGCAAACCGCCATCGTGAACGATCTCATCGCCCGGGCGGAGCCGCTGATCGCGGACGCGAAGACCGCATCCGAGGCCGCGGTGCTGCTGTACCAGGCGCAGCTCGGCATGCCGAAGAACAAGAAACTCCTGAAGCTGCTCCAGGAGCCGGGCGTGAAGACCCAGGTGCAGCGGGTGGAGCTCGACGTGCTGGCCGACCGGAAGCTGCCCGCGCGCGAGCAGAAAATGCGCAACGTCGAGGAGGACCTCTACTTCGTGCTCGACGAGCGGGGGCACTCCGTGCACTTGACGGACAAGGGTGTCGAGACGATGTCGCCCGAGGACCCGAACCTGTTTGTGGTGCCCGATATCTCGCACGCCGTGCACGAGATCGAGCGCGACGAGAGCCTCGCACCCAAGGAGAAGATCGAGCGTCGTCGCCAGGTCGAGGCGGACTACGCCATGAAGAGCGAGACATTGCACATCATCCACAAGCTGCTTCAGGCCCACGCCCTGTACGAGCGGGAGGTGGATTACGTCGTGCAGGACGGCAAGGTCCTGATCGTCGACGAGTTCACCGGACGCCTGATGCACGGGCGGCGCTGGTCGGAGGGTCTGCACCAGGCCGTGGAAGCAAAGGAGGGCGTGGCGGTCCAGGAGGAGAGCCAGACCCTGGCCACCATCACCATCCAGAACTACTTCCGGATGTACGACAAGCTCGCCGGCATGACCGGCACGGCGGAGACCGAAGAGACCGAATTCTTCCAGATCTACGGCCTCGATGTCGTGGTGATCCCGACCAACCGGCCGGTGCGGCGGGTGGACAAGCACGACCTCATCTACAAGACGCGACGCGAGAAGTACAACGCGATCCTCGACGAGGTCGAGCGCCAGCACGAGCGCGGGCTGCCGGTCCTCGTGGGGACGGTGAACGTGGACGTCTCCGAAACGCTGTCGCGCATGCTGAAGCGACGCGGCTTCCGGCACGAGGTGCTGAACGCCAAGTACCACGAGCGCGAAGCGGAGATCGTGGCGCAGGCGGGGCAGCCGGCTGCCATCACGATCGCGACCAACATGGCCGGCCGGGGGACCGATATCAAACTCGGTCCCGGCGTGAAAAAGTGTCAGGTCTGCGGAATCACGGCGCACGAGGCTCCCTTTGGGCAGCAGATCGAGCGGCCCGACCTCTCCGCCGAAGAGCTCAAGCGGCTGGGCTGCAACGAAGATCCACCCTGCGGACTGGTGATCATCGGCACGGAGCGGCACGAAGCGCGGCGCATCGACCGGCAGCTGCGGGGCCGCTCCGGTCGTCAGGGCGATCCGGGCCAGAGCGTGTTCTTCCTGTCGCTCGAGGACGACCTGATGCGGCTGTTCGGGTCGGATCGCATCGCGCGCTGGATGGACCGCACCGGTGCCGAGGAGAACGAGGTCATCACCCACCCCTGGGTGACGAGCGCCATCGGGCAAGCCCAGAAGCGCGTCGAATTGCAGAACTTCCAGGCCCGCAAGAAGCTGCTCGAATACGACGACGTGATGAACCAGCAGCGGGAGGTGATCTACTCGCTGCGTCTGTTCGCCCTCGAAGGGGGGGAGGAGCTCAAGGCCGAGGCGCTGCGCATGGTCGAGCAGGCGGTCGCCGAGCTCGCCGACGAGCTGATCGGCGACACCAAGGATGCCTATCGTTGGGACCGCGCCCTGATGGAGACCGAGTTCCTGCTCAAGTTCCTGATCTCCATCCCGGGCCTCACCGACCCCCAGAAAATTCGCCGCCGCGAGGAGCTGGTGCCGGCGGCGCAGCAGGCGGCCCGCGAGGCCTTCCAGGCCAAGCTCGACCACTTCAAGGAGATCGAAGCCAAAGTCGGTGCCGTGAACATCGGGGCGCAGGCGCTCTCCCACGTCACGCTGACCGTGATCGACGAGAAATGGAAAGACCACCTCTACGACCTGGACCAGCTGAAGGCCGCGATTCACTACCGGCAGTGGGGCCAGAAGGACCCGCTCATCGAATACAAGCGGGAAGGCTACGAAATGTTCGTCGGGCTGATGCACGACGTGCACGCGACGTTCGCCGAGCGCTGGCTCAAGCTGCAGATCGAGATCGGGCCGCCGCGTGCCGGCACCACCCCAGGACCGCTCGGAGCGCCGCCGAAGAAGAAGATCTCCCCAGCGATCGCGACCAAGCCGACCGCTGACGGCCTCGTCAGCAACGGCCCCACTGGCGGGCCACTGCCACCACCCGGTTTACCGCGAGCTCCCGCCTCAAATCCGTATGCCGGCGTCGGCCGCAACGACCCGTGTCCCTGCGGCAGCGGCAAGAAATTCAAGAAGTGCCACGGGGCGGCCGCCTAACGGTTTACTGCGTCACCACGAACTGATAGCAGGCGCTCTCGAGCACCACCGCATTCGACTGGTCGATCACGCGAAAATGGATGTCGAACGTCGCCCCAAGCGGCGAGGTTAGGGTCCGGAAGAGCGCTGCCCGGCCCGTGCCCCGGTCATCGGTGACGATTGCGGCCGGCGTTGCTCCTTGGCCCAACGTCAGCCACGCTGTTCCCGTGCAATCGTCGTTGATATCCGTGTCCACCGCGCGTTGTAACCGGTAGCTCGTGTTGGGCGCGAGATCGCGCACCCAAGTGTCCAAAAGGACGGTCAGGTTGTCGTCGTTAGGTTGGCGAAACTTCACGTGTCCGAACCCGCCTCCCCCGGTGACATCGCGCAAAATGATTTCGTTGTTGAATGGTGGCGTTTCCGGCCCCCAGCTGCTCGCGCTTATGGGTGGCGTGGCCGTCGCGCCGCCGACGGCTGCCACAGGTGAGGTTGGCGCCGCTCGATCGACCGAGCAGGCCGCGAGTAGCCCGGCGAGAATCGTGAGAGCAGCACATGTGCGGTTCATCTTTACCTCCGTGAGGATTGATGTGGGCGCATTGTAAGGGCACGGCATGTCGTGCCCCTACTCGTTGCGTGGAGCGCTACTCTAGTGTGGCGTCAGCACTGAATTGCCCGACGCATCCGCGGCGATCGCAAACCGCGCCACGTTATGACCCAGCGCCTGTCCAGCCTCGATGTCGAACCGATAGTGAATGCCGCCGTACATGCGTGATAGCCCCGCCTCTTCGACCATCGCCGCCAACTGCGCACGTTGCTCGGGAAAGAAGGTACTGATGACCTCCGCGCCGGACGACGAGACGCAGCTGTGCCCGGAGGGATAGGACGGATGGTTGGGCTTCCCAACGGCGGCGGTGGTCGTGATGAGCGGGTCCGCCTTCCACGGCCGCACCAACCAGTAGAAGAGTTTTGCATCCCAGCAGCCGATTCCCGCGTCGAACATCACAGCGCTGGTCAGTGCGTAGACGTGTGTCGCCTCACGTTCGGACAGCCCGTGCGCGTTGATGTCATCCGTCGCGACTTGAAGCCAGAAGCCCGCCGCGGTAACTGTCCCGGCGTTCAGCGCCCAATAGGCGGCGGTCTGAATCTGTGCCGCGGTGCGGGTGTCGGAGATCGTCCGGATCTCTGCAAGCACGGCCACAAATTCAGCAGAACCGAACGCCGGCGGCGGACCCGGCCGGAACTGGTTCGCTGACGTGAGGAACCACGGCGTGACTCCCGGCATGTCGCCGCCCGCCACCGGTGCCGTCGGAGAGTTACTGGTCCAGTATTGCGGCCCGAGCGGGGGAGCTGGGTTGAGTGGCAAGCCAAAATGGTCGCTGCGCGCCCTTGCCACAATGCCTGCGCCGACCTCACGACCGATCGCTTCGCCGCGGGCGAACCAGGGATGCGGTTGCCCGGGACCCGCGCTGGCTTGCGCGGTAACCAGATCCTCGAATGACTGAGTGGAACCCGGGAAGAGATAGGTCAACACAGCCGCGGATGCGCCCGCCACAGCGCCTCGCTCGGCCTCGAGCTGACTCCGCCCG
>WNGL01005321.1_pt1 | contig 16501 bp, 13 predicted proteins | sample 5400591 | NCBI WGS metagenome assembly WNGL01 (sample SAMN13153377, study PRJNA577476) | soil metagenome | isolation source: 80 cm soil or saprolite under Garry oak tree replicate 1 | place: USA:California | collected 2016-06-15
GATTTTTCGGCGGCGCTGGGATACGAGGTACCAGGGATGGATGAGCACCTTTCGGCGTTTGAGGTCGAAGGATTCAAACAGATGATTGCGAAGGTGGTGAAGGACCACCCGTTCAAAGTGGTGGCGACGACGCTGCGAAAAGCGAAAACCGCGACGCTGAATGACTGGGGCGCCATTTGTTACTGCGATGGAAAGTTTTATCAAGCGAAGAACCGGGAGAATTTGGAGATTCTTGACCGTGTTGGCGGAGGGGACTCGTTTGCGTCGGGTTTGATTTACGGGTTTTTGGCTGGGCAGGAGGCACAATGGGCGGTGGAATGCGGAGCGGCGCATGGGGCACTGGCAATGACCACTCCCGGCGACACGTCGATGGTGACGTTTCAGGAAGTGATGCAGGTGATGAAAGGTGTGGGAGCGAGGATCGCGCGGTAAAGAAGAGGAACAGATCCAGAGGACGGCGGCAAAAGTGGACAAGGAAAAAGTTCGAGCGAGGATTTTAGAAGTTGGAGTTGTGCCAGTCGTGCGTGCGTCTTCAGCGCAGGAAGCGCGAATGGCGGCAGATGCGGTTTGCCAAGGGGGGATTCCCATCGTCGAGATCACCATGACGGTGCCGGGGGCTGTGGAGGTCATTCGCGAGTTGGTGAAGAACGCGCCTGGCGACGTATTGGTTGGCGCAGGAACGGTTCTCAATGCGGAAGCTGCCCGCAGGTGCCTGGATGCAGGCGCACAATTTTTGGTAAGTCCGGGGCTGAATCTGCCCATGGTCGAACTTGCAAAAAAGGAAGGGAAATTGGTGATGGCTGGGGCGTTGACTCCTACGGAGGTTATGGCGGCGTGGGAGGCGGGGGCGGACTTCGTCAAGATTTTCCCGTGCGGGCAGGTCGGAGGAGCGAAATACATCAAAGCGTTGAGAGGGCCATTCCCGCAGATACCGTTTGTGCCTACGGGTGGCGTCAATCTCAACACCGCGGGAGAGTTTATTGAGGCTGGAGCCGTGGCTTTGGGAGTTGGAGGGGAATTGGTGCAGGCGGAGGCGCTGAAATCAGGAAAGCCTGAGGTTATTGTCGAGAATGCGCGGAAGTTTTCAGCGATTGTGCAAGGAACGCGGGCCAAGATGAAGTCGGCGAGTGTCGCGGCAAGAGGAAGCCACTAGCAGACACGGCACTGCAGATAAGGCTGAATGTCCCGGCTAAGGCTCCGCCTCTAAAAATGCAGAGTTTCGGAGTTTTATTGATTGACGCCGCTGCAAAGCATGCCGCCGTCGACCACCAGGAGGTGGCCGGTGACGTAGCTGGCGGCTTCGGAGGCGAGAAAAACGGTTGCGCCGACGAGTTCTTCCACTCTGCCAAAGCGGCGCATGGGAGCACGAAGCAGGAATTCCTTGCCGCGCTCCGTGCCGTCGAGCAGCCCGGCATTCAGATCCGTTCGAAAGACGCCGGGAACGAGAGCGTTGACGCAAACGCCGGATGGGGCCCATTCGATCGCCAGACTCTTGGTGAGAGAAGCGACGGCAGCCTTGCTTGCGCTGTACGCAGCGACTTGATAAAGACTGACCAGCGAGGAAATGGAAGCGATGTTGACGATGCGGCCGTAGCGGTGCTCGACCATGTGGCGGCCAAAGACGCGGCAGGCGCGAAGAGTTCCCGTTAAATTCGTTTCGATGATGGCATTCCACTCGGATTCAGGAAAATCGAGAGTGGGCATCTTTTTTGTACGGCCGGCGCAGTTGACGAGAATCTGGACGCTGCCGAACTCTTTGCAGGCGGATTGCAGCAAATGCTCGATGCTGGCGTTGTCGGTGACATCGCACGATTGAGCGAGGGAACGGCGTCCCAGAGCTACAACTTCTGCGGCGACTTTGCGCACTAGCTCTTCGCGGCGCCCGGTGGCAATGACATTTGCGCCGGCTTGGGCCAGGCCGCGGGCCAGGGCGAGGCCGATGCCGCTTGTACCGCCAATCACGACGGCGATCTTGTTCGTCAGGTCAAGAAGGGGATGGCTCATAAGCGCTCGCGTGTGCGTTCAATTTTCCTCCGACCAAGGGGGTTTGCTTTTAGGCGATAGATTGTAATGCAGAAGCAAAGATCGCGTATGGGAGTATTGCCAAAAGAACTGTCTATCTTGAATCAAATGGGGATATGCGAGGGCGGAACCGTGGCGACGCGTAGAGCGGAGTTCGCATCGAACGTTACAGTACAATGGAAGATGGGTTGTGAGGAGAGAACGAGAATGATAGTACGCCCAGCGGGAGCGGTTGTGAGTCGCCTAAAGAGCGCAGCGGTGTGGATTACGTTGATGGCGGGAATCGCCGCTTCGGGAATGCCGCTCGCCGCGCAACAGCGGGGGCCCTTGCCGGCGCCACCTCCGGGGGCAGTAACTGCAAGTGCTTCCACGCCAACGGCTCAGTCGTCAACAGGGCCTCGCGACCGGGGGTCGCATATCCGGAATGAACCGCCGGCCATGCCGGTGGAGGAGATTATCCAGAAATTTACGCAGCGGGAGGAAGAGTTCCGCAAAGAACGCGACAACTTTACGTATACGCAGGACGTTACGTTTCAAACTATCGATCCGGACGGGCAGGTGGACGGGGAGTTCCACGAGGTGCGGGACATTTTGTTTTCGCCGGATGGAAAGCGGTTCGACAAAGTCACCTTTGCTCCGGTTACGACCATTCAGCGGTTGATTATGACGCAGCAAGATTTCGACGACATCGAAAAGGTTTGGCCCTTCGTGATGACGTCGCAAGAATTGCCCAAATACGACGTGAAGTATGTAGGGCGCGAGCGCGTGGATGAGTTGGATACTTACGTTTTTGATTTGGAGCCCAAAAGACTGGAGAAGGGGCAGCGTTATTTTCGCGGCCGGGTCTGGGTGGACGATAAGGACTTGCAGATCGTGAAAACTTCGGGGACTTCAACAGGCTTGCTGAAGAAGAAAGAGGACCAGGCGTTCCCGCATTTCGAAAACTACCGCGAGAATATTGAGGGCCACTACTGGTTCCCGACGTATACACGCGCCGATGATGTCTTGCATTTCAAATATGGCGAGGATGTGCATGTGAGGATTGCCGTCCACTATACGAAGTACAAACGCTTCTCCTCGACTATCAAGATCGGCACGGCCACGCAGACCGATCAGCCGAAAGAGCCGCAAAAGCCGTGAAGCTGCGCGATGCGGGAAGGTAATTTAGTGCCGGCTGAGCCAGACTAGCGTAACGCCAATGCAGACAACCAGGACGCCCAGCCAACGCTGCCTGCTGATTTTCTCGCGCAAGAATAGCGTGGCGCCGATGGCACCGGCGGCGTAGCTCAGCGCGGTTATAGGGACCACGAAACTCACGTTCTCCATCGAAAGCATCGCGAGCAGCGAAAAAAACGCCAAAGTCATGAAGCCGATGCCAATCCACATCCATCCGACGCGCGCGGCCCGCCACACGAATTGCAGCAGGGCCGAGGGGCGAAAATCGTGAACTTCGCCCAAAGTCTTCATGGTATGAGAGACGCAGAGCTCTCCGCCCGTTCCGGCCGCCACGATTAAGAATAGGAAGATAGATTCCAGCACGCTTCAGGTCTTCTCCGTGGTTCGGGGATGGGTGTGACCAACGATGAAGACGCCCAAGCAAATGACGGCGATGCCGGTCCAGCGAAGGAGATTCACCTTCTCACCGAGGAGCCAGAGTCCGAGAACGGCCACGACGAGGTAGGAAAAAGCCGAGGCGGGCTGAACGTAACTGTAATCCGCCCAAGTGAGCACGAGCATGTAGGCGACAAAAAAAGCGAGCAAGCAGGCGATGCCGAGCCAGATGTAGCCGGAAGTGAGGATCCGAAGCAAAATATTAAAAAGTTCCTGCGGCTCCCAGTCGCGCGCGGACCCGATGGTTTTCATTCCTTTGCCGAGCAGCACATTGCCAAGCGGGGCAAATAGAACAATAAAGAGAAGAAAAATGTAGGTTTTCAGGTGCAGTCCTGGAGAATCTTTCATGCGATTTGAGGTGTGCTCCCGCGCGAAGTGTTAGCTCTGTTTGTAAAAAGTCAGACTGTTCATCTTACTCGATATCAGGCTGTTGTCTAAAGCGCTGAGGGCGAAATGGCTCGCTTTTTGCTATTCTCTTGCTTCGCAATGAAACAGTTTAACGAGCGGGCCAAGCGCAGGAGTATCTCCGCGCAAGGGGTGCAATGATTTCGCAGAGTGCTGGTTATCTCTTTCTCATCCTCGCAGCTTCCCCTTTTATTTATTACTTGCTCGTACTTTTCAGCACCTGGCGATTTTTCTGGAGGGCGGAGGAGCGCTTGGGTGCAAATTCCCGTTTCACGCCGCCCGTGAGCAACCTCAAACCTTTGCGCGGCCTGGATCCCGAGGCTTACGAAAACCTGGCGAGCTATTGCCGGCAGGACTATCCGGAGTTTGAGCTGATTTTTTGTGTTGGAGATGAAAGTGATCCTTCGGTGCCAGTTTTGGAGAAGCTGAGACGCGACTTTCCCGACAGGCAGATTCGAATTCTTTTTGGATCCGGGCGCAATGCCATCAACGACAAGGTAGCCAAGCTTGTTCGTATGGTGAATGAGGCGAGGCACGAGGTTCTGGTCATTAACGACAGCGATGTTCGCGTGGAGCCAAATTATCTGCGTACCGTTGTGGCGCCGCTGCGCGATCCGAAAGTGCGGGGCGTGACCTGCCTTTACGTTTCGACGGGAGACAAGACCTTCACGCAACATCTGCAATCTATCGGCATGATTTGCGACTTCTTTCCCGGGGTTTTTGTAGCGCGTCAGTTGGATGGCATCAAGTTTGCTTTCGGGCAGACCATTGTGACCACGCGCTCTGTCCTTAAAGCGTTTGGCGGCTACGAGGCCATCGAGAATCGTCCCGCAGACGACCTGCTGGTGGGGCGATACATCGCGCAGCAGGGTTATGAAGTCGAGCTGCTGCCGTATGCCGTGAAAACGGTTCCCGATTACGGCTCTTTCCGGGAGTTGTTCATCAAACGGCTGCGCTGGCTGACGGTAATGCGGCACATGCGCCCGTGGGGACACATCGGGCTCGCATTTACGCAGGGATTGCCTTGGAGCCTGGCGGTGCTTTTTTTTCATCCTTCGGACGGTGTTGGGATCAGCTATGCCGCCATGTATTTGTTATTTCGACTTACGATCACCTGGTTTGTGGGTGCGTGGGGAATGAAGCAGCATGGGCTTTGGAAAAAGATGCCGCTCATCATCGTGTGGGATGCAACCGCGTTTGTCATTTGGCTGCTGACGTTTGGGCGGAGGCGAATTCGCTGGCGCAACGTGGATTACAGGATTCGCGATGGCATGCTTGTGCCCGTGAACCCGAATCCAGCAACGAATTCGCCACGATAAGAGCCGGGCAAGAGCTGCTTTTGCAGCAGGGTGATTATGGGCGCGAAAGTGGCGGTGGCAGGGGCGGGCATCTACGGCACGACCGTGGCGATTCGGCTGGCCGAGCAAGGACACAGCGTGCGGCTGTTCGATCCCCTTGGGGTTTTGCGGGCGGCCTCGGCAATCAATCAGTATCGCGTGCATGCGGGGTATCATTACCCGCGCAGCCTGGAAACGATTCACGAAACCCGCGAGGCTCGGGCCGAGTTCATCCGCGCCTTCGAACCAGCGATTGTTCGAAACAGCCGGCATTACTATGCAATTCCGAAAGAAGGCTCGCGCACGCCTCCGGATTCATACGAATGTGTGATGAAGGAGCAGGGACTTCCGCTGAAATCCTGCCGGCCGGAATGGATGAACTTCGACTTCATAGATCAGTGCTATGAAGTTGACGAGAGGATCTACGATCCCGATGTGTTGCGGGAGTTGATTGAAGCGCGTATCCGCGCGCTGGAGATTCCGTTCGAGCGAAACGAGTTCACCGCAGCAATGCGGGGTGATTTTGATTTTGTAGTTTGGGCCACGTATGGCTTGGGGCCAAGCCGGCGCGCGTTCAAAATTGCCAAGTTTCAAGTTGCGGAGAAGATGCTTATCGAATTGCCTTCTGAGCTCCAACACGTCGCGCTTGTAGTCGTAGACGGCCCGTTCACTGCATTCGACCCCTATGGCAGTTCGGGGCGCTCGCTTTTTGGCTCCGCCAAGAACACGAATCACTGGACCACCACGGACCCGGATGAACCGATCCCCGAGCCGTACTCGAAAATCCTGAACCAGGCCGAATTTCGGCCGGTGTCGTTCACCCGCTTCGAAGCCATGCGCGCAGACTGCTGCGAATCCGTGCCCGGCGCGAAAGACGCGAAGTACATCGGCTCGCGCTTCACCGTCCGCGTTGTCGAGGACGCTCCCGAAAGCGATCGCCGCATTCTCTACCTGAAGGAAAGCGCGCCAGGAGAAATTCATGTTTTCTCCGGCAAAGTAGTGAGCGCGGTCAAGGCAGCGCGCATGGTCTGTGAAAGGATCGGGCGCAATGGCTGAGGGGCCAGCGTATGTAGTTCTAGGGCGCGGCCGTTGGGCGCAAAAGATGCAGCCCATCATTGCTGGAGAGGGAAGAACCGTCGTAACGATTGAAGAGACGCGCCAACGACCGTCGGAGAGCCTGTCAAGCTACGTTTCTCGCCTCGCGGAAGGGATGAAAGCTAGCCGAGCGCAAATCGCCTGGCTCTGTGTCTCGCCCGGGCCGCACGTTTCGCAAATGATTTGGGCCGCACTCGAAGCAGGCCTACACGTTATTGCGGAAAAGCCCTGGTATGGCTCAGCGGCTGATACAGAGCGGTTGCAAACGCTAGCTGGCAAGAGTCGCCGATTGATTGGTGTGCACTTCGAATACCTGGTTCACGGAGAAGTCGAGAAATGGAAGAGTGGTTTTTACCCTGGCTCCGGCCTGCGCTTTGGCGGGCATTTCTTCCTTGGCCGGCCCTACCAAGGCGATATTCCCGCCATCGACAATCTTGGGTGCCATCTGTTTGCAATTCGTGAATTTGCGGTGCCTGCTTCGGAAGTTGGCGAAATGCAGTGCGTCCACGGGGGTACAGAAGAACGCTTGGTGTGGCTTGAGCAAGACGGCCGGCGCGTCGCGTCCATCAATCTGTTCAAAGGCAGCGGTCGCCTCATTCAGGACTTCATGAAAAAAGCAGAGGCCGCGCTGGAAGGCGCGACCTTTCCCATCGATCTGGATTTTGCATTGCGCGTTGCGAATGAACTCAATGCGTTTAAAGCACGTAGCACCGCTTAGACTGCTCAGGCCTTCCTTGCCTTGGCTTCGGCCCGTGCTTCAACACCATTAGCCTTCGCGGGCATGCTCATTTGCAGGCGCCGTTCATTCTTCGGTTCACGCCAGTTGACCTGCGGCAGCATCAACGAGGCATCAACACGGTCGCGGTACCTAATGGCAATGTTCATCAGCGAATCGAGGAGCGAATCCGAGAGGTAGTGCGGCTGCAATCCCAGATCGATCAGCTTCGAATGCTTTGCGTTGTAGTAGTGCTGCTCGGCTTCAACGCGCGGATCAGGGATGTGATCGACTTCGATGGTGATGCCCATTTTCTTTGCAGCAGCCTCGACTAATCGCGCCAAATCCATAATGGAGAATTGCTCGGTGAACTGGTTATAGACGCGGCATTCGCCCTTTGACGCGGGGTTGTGGCAGGCGATTTCGATGCAGCGCACCGTGTCGCGAATGTCCAGGAAGCCGCGGGTCTGCCCGCCCTTTCCGTAGACGGTCAGCGGCTGGCCGATGGCCGCCTGCACGCAGAAGCGGTTTAGTACCGTGCCGAAAACGTCGTCGTAATCGAAGCGATTGATCAAAGCCTCATCGAGGGCCGTTTCGTCCGTCATGGTTCCGTAGACGACCCCTTGGTTCAGGTCGGTGGCGCGAATGCCCCAGATCTTGCAGGTGAACATGATATTGTGGCTGTCATGAACTTTCGAAAGGTGATAGAAGGAACCGGGCTGCTTGGGAAACGGCACGGTGTCTCTACGGCCGTTGTGTTCGACGGTGATGTAGCCTTCTTCGATGTCGATGTTCGGCGTGCCGTATTCACCCATGGTGCCAAGCTTGACGAGATGGCAGTCAGGCAAAAATTCCCGCATCGCAAAGAGCACATTGAGCGTGCCGACGACGTTATTCACCTGCGTAAACACTGCATGCTTGCGGTCAATCATCGAGTAGGGAGCAGAACGCTGTTCGGCGAAATGGACAATGGCTTCTGGTTCGAATGACTTAAGCGCCGAAGCCAGAAAATCGTAGTCACAGGTGTCGCCAACGAACATCTCGATGGTTTTACCCGTCAGGTTTTGCCACACGCGCAGACGGTCGGTCAGCGGGCGAATCGGCGTGAGCGTTTGCGCCCCCAACTCGTGATCCCACGACCGGCGCACATAATTATCCACAATGGCGACAGAATGCCCCTTCTGCGACAAATAGAGCGCCGTCGCCCAACCGCAATAGCCGTCCCCACCGAGCACGGCAATCTTCATGAACCCTCCTCAAGGTTACGTATCTCCCAATGACTAGGGAGATGTCCAGGTATTTGGCGCCGAAACGTCCCATACGTCAGCACAGCGCCTAGCAAAGTGTGAGAAATGCACCACTTCGACCGGGACTTCTTTTTTTACCTGCATCTTGCGCCCTTTGCAAGCGGCTTTTTGCCAGCACGGCACAAAAATGCAATTCGCAATTGCTTGCAGTTCTCCAAATCCTGCCTAGGGAGACCGCGTTGTCAGCCCGGCGGTTTCCAGCGGATGGTTCGTGAGCACCAGTTTCCCTCCACTGGCGGCCACTACCGTAAGGTGTTCGCGCCCGACGAACTTTTCAAATTCGCCAAGGCGCTCCGCATACGCCAGCAAGTAGTAGCGCTGCGGCTCGGTCCACAGTTGCTTGAACCTGGCATCGTCAATGAAAACATCAGGTGCGCCGGGCGCGTAGGAGCCATATTCCAGGTTGAAGTAGTGTCCGTTCAAAATCAGAGCGTCGCGGTTGGTGTAAAACGTGACGGACGAAAAAGAGTAATAGCCGCGATTGTTGATGAGGGTTCCTGGCGGCGATTTCAGGACCGCCTCGGCCAGCGGACGCGATCCCAAAAACGGGTCGAATACTACCAGCGCCAGACGCGCGGCGTGAAAAAACACAACCATCATCAGCGCTGCCGACAAGAACGCGCGTTGTCCCAACCACCGGAACGTCCCTAGCGCGCCTGCGAGGAATGCGATCGAGGCCACAATAAGCGGCAGGCGCAAATAGGCGAAGGAGTCGAAAGTAAGGTCCATCATGTGGCCGAGCGAGAGCGTGTAGGCGCTGGGGTGGTGGCCGAGGGCCTGGGAAATGTCGCCAAGTGCGGGGACGTGGCGCACGGCCACAAAAATACCGAAGGTCGCAATGGCTGCGAGAAGCGCTATGGCGCACAGAACTCGCGTTCCGCGGCGAATCCAATCTCCGCCAATCGCCATTGCTGAGCCCAACAAGAGCGCGAGAGCGGGGTAGCAAGGCATCGAATAGTATTCCTGCGTCGTCGAGAATGTGAAGAAAACGAGGATGAAGCCTGTCCAGCAGAGAGCCAGCAATCGTGTTTTGCCCTCGCGGTCCAACGGTTTGTAGGAGAGCTTCGCTACAGCAGGGAAGTAGACGCTCCAGGGAAACAGCCACAGGAAATGGAACAGCCAGAACCACACGCGAGGGACGGTGTTGTAGTCGCGCGGGTAACGCAGATTGAGAAAGCGCAAAAGCTGTTCGTTGATGAAATAGAACCAGAGAAAGCCGTGGTATTCTCCCGGGCCGCTATGAAGAGACAATGAGAAGTAGGGAGGATTTCTTACCATGGCCAGGACATGCCACGGCGCAGCGATGACCAGCATGATGAAGAGACCGCTGATGGGTCTCAAACGCTGCCAGGTTCGCCGCACGAAAAACTGTTTCGTAAGAAATAAATAAATCACTCCGGCGGCGATGGGAAACGCGAGCGCGACGAGGCTCTTCAGCAGCAGCCCCGCGCCGAGGCTGGCGGCCAAGAGAAATGCCCACGGCCGCGGATGCGGCTCCTCTTCATCGAGCGCACGCAGAAACGCCCACAGAGCCAGCGTGATGGTAAAGGTCAGCATAACGTCGGGAATCAAGATTCGCGTAAACAAAAAGAGCCCGACGCACGTGCCCATGCAGAGGCCCGCGTAGAGTCCGGCGCGTCTGCCAAACGCCCAGGTTCCAAAAGCAGCGGTGAGCCAGGCCAGGGCCATCACCGAGAGAGCGAAGGGAATGCGCGCGACCCAATCATGAACGCCGAAGACTTTGAAGAAAACGGCAATGATCCAGTAGGTAAGTGGCGCCTTTTCGAGATAGAGGACGCCATCGAGGCGAGCGGTGACCCAGTCTCCAGAAGTCAGCATGTTCCGCGCAATCTGTGCCTGAATCGCATCCACGTCGTCCATTAACGAGGGCGGAGAAACGATGCAGCCCAGATAAATGATTGCGGAAACCAGCAGGACGGTCAGGTAGACACGCCAGCTTTGGCTTGTAATGAAACCCTCGGCGTCTCTGAGAACGCCGCTTGAATGCGCCATTTTTTCATCCATAAAAAGAGGATCAGCAGACCCCACAAGTGGTATCCAACATTGGCCTTCCGCTCCAAATGGAGCCGGAGGAATCTTTCGACAACATCCGAACGAAAGACGTCGCCGTACTCGCTCACGCCGAAATGCAAAGCGTCGGTCAAAAGCGGAAGCAGCGGACCGCGCAACCATTCATGCGCTGGAATATCGAAGCCGGTCTTTGGCCGCTCGAGAATGGCCTTCGGCAACTTGTCTTTCATTAGTTCCTTCAGGATGACTTTTTGCCGACCGCCGCGGATTTTCAAATGGGCTGGCAGCTTGGCGGCGAACTCGACGATGCGATGGTCCAGGAACGGCGGCCGGACTTCCACTGAATGGGCCATGCTCATGCGGTCGCTCTTCGTCAGGATGTCGTCGGCAAGATAATACTTCTGGTCAAGCCAAAGATAGGGCGCCAGGTCATCGGAGGTGGGGGGCAATCCGTCTAGTTCGCCAAGAATTTGCTTCAGCGAACCAGGCAATGGTCGGCTGACCAGCGCCTCTTTCTCGCCATCGGAGAAAGTGCCATTCCAGTAGACGTGCGCGCGGGCGGACGGCATCAACGCGCCTTCCAGAAAACGCTTCACCTTGTACTCGAGGCTGATTTTGTCGTCCGAGACGGGCCAATACTGAACCGCTGCCAGCGCAGCGCGCAAGAAAGCGCTCGGAAAGATTCGCACCTTGTTCGCGAAACGATTTGCGGGGTACGTTAGGTATCCGCCGAAGAGTTCGTCCGCGCCCTCGCCGCTCAACGCCACAGTCGTTTTCGTTTTGCAGAGTTTCGACAGAAACCACACGGGCAGGGCGCCTGCGTCGGCGCTCGGCTCGTCCGAGTAGTAGGCGAACTCCTCAATCGCTCCGCGCAGGTCCTCCGCGGGAGTCAAATCCAGTTCTGTATGATCGGTTCCGTATTGCTTTACCGCGCGATGGACGTATTCCGTTTCGTCAAAGCTGCGTCCGCGAAACGAAATCGAGAAAGTCTTTAGCTGCGAAGTGGAAGCCATTCCGGCGTAATGCAGAATCGTCGTCGAATCAATCCCGCCGCTGAGCCAAACGCCCAAAGGAACGTCCGAGATCAAGTGCTCGCGGACGGCATCCTGCATCAAGGAATCGAGTTCCTCTTTGGCCGATTCAAGCGTGTAAGTGTTCGAAACTCCAAACGGGAGACGCCAATAGGAACCGGTGGAAACCTCGCCGTCTTGCCATTCCAGCCAATCTCCCGGCGCAAGTTTCTCGATGCCGTCCACCAGCGTCCACGGAGAGGGAATGTAGTTCAGCGCGAGATAGCAATCGAGTCCCGCAAGGCTCAGCCGCCGGTCAATCTCGGGGTGCACAAACAGGGCCTTCAGTTCCGAGGCGAAGAACAGTTCTTCTTCTTGCCGCGCGATGTAAAGAGGTTTAATGCCCATACGGTCGCGCGCAAGCACGATGCGCTTCCGGTACTTGCTCCAAAGCGCAACCGCGAACATGCCGCGAAGTTTTGCGAAACAATCCTTGTCCCACTGAAGGAAGGCGCGGAGCACCGTCTCTGTATCGGAGTGCGATTCGAAGCGATGGCCCAGGTTCTCGAGTTCCGCGCGCAACTCGAGGTGATTGTAAATCTCACCGTTGAAGACGATCCCGCCGTCCCCGTCTTCGGTCAGGATGGGCTGGTTGCCTTGCTCCAGGTCGATGATTTTCAGGCGCGCCCCGCCAAACGAAAAGAGATTCGAGTCAAAGACGCCCTGCTGGTCGGGCCCGCGGTGGATCAGCGTAGCCGTAGCTTGCCGGATTCTTTCCGGCGGCGCGCTCCAGTTTTTAGTGGTAAAGCCGGCAATCCCGCACAACGCTCGGCACCCCTCCGTCTTACGCGACGTCTTTGAGATGTGTTCCTTGGAATTTCAGGGAAATGCGTCCATTAGAAGTTTATCTGTTGTAGCAGGCTGACCGCAACGCAAGACTCGCGATCGAGCAAATTTCTTGTGAAAACTGTTCAGCCCGCTATCGATGGGCACCGCGGAAAGCTAATGGGCAACGCCGGCAAACGTGTGCAAAAGCCCGCTGACGCCGTTCCACATGATCTGCACGCCAATACAAACCAGCAGAAACGAGGAGAGCCGCAGGATGATGCCCATCCCGCTTTCGCCTACGGCGGCGGCTAGGCGGTCGGCAAAACCGTAGCAAACGTAAATGCTCACTGCAACGATAGCCGAGCCAACCACGGTTGCAAGGATGGCAAGCAAATTGGCCCCGAGATGGTGAGGGAGGTTGGCACCGAGCGTGATGGCGACGGAGATCGAACCGGGACCCACCGTAAGCGGCAGAGTCAGGGGATAAAATGCATTGCGGAAAATGTCCTTCAGATCGACCTTTTTTCGTACTTCGCTTTCCCGGTCGGGTTCCTCTTTTTGCTTCAGCATGGCCCATCCATTGGAAATCACCACGAGGCCACCGCCGACTTGGACCACCGGAATGGAAATGCCGAAGAAGTTCAGGATGTGCGTCCCGACCAGAAAAGAAGAGACGAGCAGGACAAAACTGTTTACGGCCCGGCGCGCCAGAGCCCTCCGTGCCGAAGTCGGATAGTCGCGCGTCAGCGAAAGAAACACGGGGCTGCCGCCGAGCGGGTTCACAATTGGGAAAAGCGCGCTCAGGATGAGCAATAGGTTCTTGGCAGTTTCGAGCAATTGTTCCCCCGGGGCGGAAAGTATAGCCGAGAGGCAGCTAAAAGAAAGAATCCACTGCAGAGAATTGAGAAATCTGAATGATGCAGGATTGCCTTGCGTAGCCGCCGTGTGGGCGGTCCAGGTGGAATGAATTAGCGGCGGGAGCCTTCCCGAATGGGAGGGCCCGCCGCGATCGAAGAGCCGGCGTTTTAGAAATCAGAAGAAGAAGCGGAAGCCGATCTGAATCTGTCTCGGCGAATAAGCAAAGTTGCTGTTGGAATTGGTCACCGAGCTGAACGGAGCATTGAACGATAGTGTCGGCGCCGCTGCGGTGCCGCCAACAAAATAGCCCGTGTTGTTAACGCTGGTGACGTTCTGATGATTGAAGATGTTGAACGCTTCGCCCAAAACTTCAGCAGAGTACCGCTCGCCAAAACGGACGCGCTTGGAAAGTCGCATGTCCATATTAATTGTGCGCTTCGTCTGAAACGTATTACGGCCGATGACATCAATGCCTTTACGGCCGTTGGAACCGTTGACCCCACCGCCCAAGGGCTTGACGGTTACCGTGGTGACGTCGCCGGTGACAGGATCCGTTGAGGTGGTGACACTTGTTGGCGGATTGCCGGAAGTTACCAGTGAGTAGGGAAGACCGCTCTGCGCGGCATAGATAGGAGAGAGCTGCCAATCGTTCGTCAGGTAGCCGAGAGGGCCGTTGACGTGCCAGGGGCTTTCCACAATGGCGTTGGCCACGAAACGATTCGGCACATTGAAAATGGAGTTGCCATATTCGAGATGGATGTTGGTCGGAACCAGCAGGTCATTGGTATCGCTGAAGGTGGACGCATTCTGTCCAAAGTCTAGGGAGTGCGACCAGGTGTAACTGCCCATAAATTGCAAGTGCTTGGTCATCCTGCGATTAAGCTGAATAGCTAGTGCGTTGTAATTCGAGCTGATACCGCTGAAGATTTCTGACATGGCTCCTAAATTTGCGTTTGGTCTGCATTGGCAGGTGTTTGAAATGGTGTTGCCGCTCGGGTCCTTAACCACTGTCGTGATCGTTCCGTAGAAAGGAGTAGTGTAGGTAGCCCCGCCAAGAGGTCCGCCGGTGACCTTGTAACTGATATTTTGGAGAGGAGCGCCGGCGTTGATGTCCACAAAATCGGGCAAACTGCGCCCGAAACTTCCCATGTAGCTCACGGAAACAACCGTGTTGGAAAAGATTTCACGCTCGACCGTGAGGTCGGTTTCATGAATTTGGGGCAGCTGGAAGTGAGGATCAAAAAAGACAATGTTGAGGCCCGATGAGGGCGGTGGCTGCGTGGTAAGAATTTGTGGGAACGTGGCCCCTCCACCAGCACCCGCGCTGGTAAAGAAGAAAGAAAACTGGGCGCCATTGACGCCCGTGTTGGTGAGCGCATTGTAGATGCTCGAATTGATGACGCGGCCGAAGTACATACCATAGCCGCCGCGGACGGATGTTTTGCCGTCACCGTTAACATCCCAAGCAAAGCCGATGCGCGGCCCAAGATTGTTCTTGTCGCTAGGCATGGTCTGCGTTTGAGGAACCCCGGGATTCGGGAGGATAACGCTCGGAAGCATTTCGTATTCGTAGCGCAGACCAAGGTTTAGCGTAAAACGCGGCAACAAGCGCCAGCTGTCCTCCGCGAAGAAAGCCAGGTCGTTCGTATTGAACGTAAAACCAAGCGGGCCAAAAGCCTGCTGATAGCTCGAGTAGCAGGAGGAACTCTGCGTGGCGCCGCAGTGATTGGGTGAAATCAAATCCGACAAATAGTTTCCAACAGAAGTGTAGTTGAAGGAACCGTATTGGAAGCGCAGGTTTTCGCTCAGGTCGTTGGTGTGGGCCACGTCCATGCCAAACTTGAGCGCGTGCTTGCCGTGGGACCACGAAACCGTGTCGGCGTACTGCGTACGGCGCTCATCGGGGAATGCGGGGCGCTGCAGGAATGTTGGAACACCCATATCGAAGCCGTTGGTGATAAAGACGTCGGGAGGCAGACCCAGCGGGTTTGTATAGCCGGGAAAGTTCGGTGAAGTGACGAAATTGGCCTGTTCGTAGGCCGTAGGCGGCTGCGCAAATTCGAATTCGAAATCGCGAGAAGAAATGGAAGTGTAGAGTTTGGCCACACCCCAGGTGTCTCGGACGTAGTCATTTCCAAAGCTGGCGACGCCGAAAGTGTTGCTGGCCTGAGTCTGAATGCCGGCCGGAGAGAACCAGCGTGTGCGATTCACCTCAAATGTGGCGTGATTTTTCGCGGTAATTTGCCAATCGATTTTCGGAAAGAAAATGGTGGCTTGGCCTTTGCGCGGAACCGGACCTGTTTCGTTAATGAGGCCGTTCAGACCGTTATTGTATGCGGTGACGGCGTCCGAATAGGCTGCGATCCCTACGTTTGCGTTGGACAAATTGCCGAGAAGCGTGCAGGCGCCCACGGTGGCCGTGGCAATATTGCCGCCATTCGGGATGGCGGAGGCGCCGGAAGCGAAGGCGGAAGAGTTAATGTTGCTCTTACCGTTCGCTTGGAAACAATTGGTAGTTCCATCGACGGTGTAAGCCGAAGTGATGGCCGGGAGCGGTGAAGCAAAAAAAGCGCTCGGAGATGTGGCTTTCGCGGTGCCCGGGAAGTTCCTGTCGTAGCGGTCAAAAGCAAAGAAGAAAAAGATCTTATCCTTCTTGATAGGGCCGCCGACGCCGAATCCGTACATTTTGCGAACGTCAACTGGGTTGTAGGGTGAACTGGTGAAAACACCGGGAGAAGTCTGCTTGGTAAGTGTCGTGAACGGATTGAAGGCACCCCAGGAATTGTCGCGATCGTAGAAATAGACTTCACCGTGATAGGAATTGGAGCCGCTTTTGGTCACCGTGTTGACCACGGCGCCCGCTGCGCGGCCGTATTCGGCGGAATAGTTCGAGGTGTTGACCTGGAATTCCTGAACGGCGGCTTTCGCGCTCGAATAGCCGATGCGTGTGCGGCCTCGCTCTTCCGAGAAGAACGCCTGATTATTGTCGCCGCCATCCACCGTATTGTTATTCAAAAGCGTGCTCATGCCGCGAAAGCTGATCAGGCCGAACCCGTTGGAGTCATTCACGGCGCCAGGCGTGAGAAGGACGAAGTTGGACCAGCGCCCGCCATTGATGGGTAGATTGTTGATGGCGTTTTGATCCACCACAGGAGCAAACTCGGCGGAGTTCGTGTTTACCTGAGGGATTTCCGCGGTCACAACAACGGTGGCGCCTGCTGAGGCAACGTTGAGCCTCGCCAGCACATCCGTAACGCTTCCAACCTGGACGACGACGCGCTC
>WNGL01010351.1_pt1 | contig 16500 bp, 15 predicted proteins | sample 5400591 | NCBI WGS metagenome assembly WNGL01 (sample SAMN13153377, study PRJNA577476) | soil metagenome | isolation source: 80 cm soil or saprolite under Garry oak tree replicate 1 | place: USA:California | collected 2016-06-15
GCCAGCACGGTCGCTTGGGTGACCAGCCGATGCCGGCGCAGCAGGGTCGGCAGGCCACGGATGATTCCGGCCAGCAGAAACCGGTCGGTCCAGGTCAGCCGGGTTTCGGGTTGCCCCGTCGGAGCACTTGGTTCTCGTGCTGTAGCACGAGCAATTCGGCGTGCAGACTGGCGCGGCTACGGGCGAGCAGGCCAGCCACGCGAGGATGCAGGAGAACACCAGGTACCGCAGACGTACCGATGCGGTTGATCAAGCTCCTCGGGCGGCGGTGAAGGTCCCTACTCAACGACCATGTGGGCAATTGGCACCCGGCACGTTGTCGAAGTCCAGTGCCCGGATCAGCACACCCGTCTGCGCCTGGTGCCTGGCCAGCCGCGTCGCGATCATTTGAGGCGGATCATGGTAGGAGGCGCTGTGCGCTGAGATGCCCGAATACCGGCGTTGTCGAGCAGGCCGCCGGGGTGGGCCGTTGCGCCGGGCTCGTATGCTATCACCGTACGTGAGAGATTGATCGCCTAAAGTTAGTAGGAGGCGGTTATGTTAAGTGAGGCGCTGGTTGCGTTGGCTGCTGCCGGGGGTACGGCGGTAGTGCAGGCCGCAGCCAGCGATGGTTGGGTGACCGCGAAGGCGGGTTTCGCTAGACTAATCGGGCGTGACGATCCGGCTCGGGTTGCCTTGGTCGAAAAGCGTTTGGAAGACACCAGGACCCACCTGACGCCGTTGTCGGGGACGCCATTGGAGCAGGCCCGGCGCGCAGAAGCCACCGCATGGGCCATACGGTTGCAGGATCTGCTGGATGAGGACCTGCACGCCGCTGTCTTGTTGCGACAGCTCGTCGGTCAACTAACCGCTTCCGGGCTACTGGGTACGGCAAGTGCGGGCGACCGTGGGGTGGCGGTTGGCGGGGACCTGGTCAATTTGGCTGCGGACGGCGGGGTGGCCGCCGGGCTGATCGAAGGAGCGGTTTCGACGGCCAGCCCCCCTCGACCACCGGGTCCGGATCAAGCCTGACCGTTCCCGGATCTGCCCAACCTGGTCCGGCTGTGTCCATCTCGGCGGTCACGGCGGTCACCGCCGCAGGCGGCGGCGTCGCGGCTGGAGTTCTTCGCTACGAGCGTCCAGCGCCCCCGCGGCAACCGGTGCGCCTTCTGCCCCGTCCGTTGTACTTCGCTGGACGGAAGAACCTGTTGGCCGAGCTCCATTCCCGGCTTACCGACCCGGGCTCAGGCCCGCAGCCGCGCGTGGTAGCCCTTTGCGGGTTGGGTGGCGTGGGCAAGACCAGCACGGCGCTGACCTATGCCCATGACCATCTGGGCGAATACGACCTGGTATGGCAGTTGCCGGCGGAGGACGAGGCAACCTTGCACGATGCGTTCGGACAGTTGGCGCGTCAGCTCGGTGCGCACGATCCGACCGACCCGGGTGCCGACGCCGTGGGGCAGGTGCATAGCGCGCTGGCGGGCCGATCGGGCCGATGGCTGCTTTTCATCGACAACGCGCCGGACCTGGTCGCCGTTCGATACGCGCTGCCGCCTGCTGGTTTGGGGTGCGTCCTGGTCACCACCCGTTACCAGCATTGGCCCCACGCTCAGCGCCTCGATGTTCCAGTACTGGAGCCGGCCGCCGCGACCGAGTTCCTGCTACGGCGCACCGGCGACGCCGACAACTCCGCGGCCGCGCGACTCGCCGAGCAACTCGGCTACCTGCCGTTGGCGTTAGAACAGGCCGCCGCCTACGTCACAACGACCGGCCGTTCGCTGGCCGACTACCTGGATCTGTTCGCCAGCCATCGGGCACGGCTGCTCGAACGCGGTGAGCCGTTAGGCTATGACGCGCGAGTCGCGACGACCTGGTCGGTATCGTTCCGCCATCTCGCCATGCATGCCGCATCGGCCGTGGCGCTGCTTCGGTTGCTTGCCTGCTACGCCCCAGAGCTGGTGCCGCTACCGTTGATCTTGCCTCCGACGTCAGGACGATCCAACACTATCCCCACCGCGCTCCGCGAGCAGCTGGCGCCGCTATTCGACTTGCTCGGCATCGACGAGGCAATCGCTGCGTTGGGAAGGTTTTCGCTGACGAGCCCGCCTCGGGGGGGTGCGGTCTCGGTACACCGGCTGGTGCAGGCAGTCACCCTCGATCAGCTTATACCGTACGAGCGGGTCATCTGGCAACACACCGCAGTGCTGCTCTTGGAGGCGGCACTACCGGACATCCCAGAGGATCCCCGTACCTGGCCGATCTTTTTCGCACTTCTCCCGCACGTTTTCGCAACCCTCCCTGACACGTCCCCGAAGGCACCGATGACCGCTCGCTACCTGTGGGCCAAAGGTGACCATGTCAACGCTCGGGAATTGTGGGAACGCATCCTGAAAGCGCTGCGCGACGCCTACGGCGAGCGGCACAAAGAAACCCTGCAATGCGCGAACAATCTCGCTCTTGTCTTGCACAGCCTTGGCGATACGACGGGGGCCTGCAAGCACCTTAAGAAGGTCGTCGGCGATGTGGTGGATGGTTCGAATCGCATGGACGAACCAGATGACCTGTCCGCAGCCATGAACAACCTCGCCGTGGTTCAGCAGAGCCGGGGAGACTACGCCGCCGCCCACCGAGCGTACGATCGAGCATTGCAGATTCGGTGTCAGACGTACGGTGAAATGCACCCGGACACTCTGGTCTCCATGAGCAACCTCGCGCTGATGCTGCACATGCAGGGGCGCGTTGTGGAGGCCAGGAAGCGGTTCGAGCAGGTCCTGAAAATCCGACGGCGAGAACTGGGAGATGATCATCCGGCAACCCTGCTGGCTATGAGCTATGTTGGCATGGCGCTGCGCGCCTGTGGGCGCCTGGTCGCGGCCCGTCGGATCCATGAGAGAGCGTTACGCATCCGCCAGCGGGTCCTCGGTGAGGATCATCCCAATACCCTTCGATCCATGAGCAACATCGGCGTCGTGCAGCGCGCATACGGGGACCTTACGTCCGCTCGCCAGATCCACGAACACGCACTGCAGATCCGGCAGCGGGTGCTCGGGTACGAGCACCCGGACACCCTTCGCTCGGTAAGCAACCGCGCCGCCGTCCTTGCAGACCAGGGCGATACCGCTGGTGCGCTCCGGCAGTTCGAACAGGTACTTCGCATCAACGAGCGCGTCCTTGGCGAGGAGCACGGCGACACGCTGAACTCAATGGGTTACCTAGCCGTGGTGCTGACCGACCATGGCGATCTGGCATCCGCGCGCGGGATTCACCAGAAGGCGCTGGAGATCCGTGAGCGCGTGTGTGGCGAGAACCACCCGGACACCCTGCGTTCAATGAACAACCTCGCCGATGTATTACGCGCACAGCATTGCGTCGATCAGGCCGCCCGGCTCTACGAGCAAGCGTTGACCATCGGCCAGCAGACATTCGGTCTCTGGCACGCTGAGGTGCTGCGCGCAATGAACAATATTGGCGTGCTGCGATATACCACTGGCGACGTGGCCGGCGCCAAGGAGCACTTTGAGCGACTGGTACGGACATGCCGGCGGGTTCGCGGTGGCACACATCCTGACACCCTGCGGACTATGAACAACCTCGGCGTGGTGCTCGCCGACGCGGGAGAAGCGGATGGCGCCCGCGAAGTTCTCGGGCGGGCGCTAAAGACCTATCCGCGGGTCCTCAGCCCGCGGCATCCGGAATTCCGGCAAGCGCAGGACAACATCGCCGTATTGTTGTCAACCAGCCCGAGCTCGCTCGGACAAGCAGGCCAGATTCAAAGGCTTTCCGCTGTCAACGGCGTAGTTGAGGTGCGGGACTTTGAGACGGAACGGCCGGTACTCCGCCTGACTCTACAGATTATGGCCGAGGGTCAGACCATTCCGGCGTTGTAGAGCGTGTGCACCCCGGCCACCGAAGCGGTCTATGCCGCCGACTGCGCCGAACCGACCTTCGTCCAAGCGCCAGCTCTGATGCGATGAAGGGGCGGGGGTCTCCGCTCCTCGTGACAGTCGCCTCCCTTCCGGCCGCGACGTAGAGTCAAGGATCCACGCGGATCGCGGCAGGTAAGGATGCTTAGGCTGCTACAGAGGTTGAATGGTCAGGGTTAGATCGATGGTAGTACGGCGTGTCGGCGTGACCTTGGTCGGTGGGTTAAGTATCTGGTTCGGGTGCGGTATCCGATGGTGGTGGGCTGACGGCCGAGGGCCGCGATCAACAGCCGACGCTCGTATACCTCCGGCATTCTCCTTGGATCAGGTGCCAGGGTTGGTCAACCAACACAAAATTCCGTTGCTGTCGGCCCTGCGGTGGGGCGCCGGCGGGGCCGTCCGGGTCGGGGATCAGCACGGTGCGGTCGAGGGCGGCCAGGTCCAGGCACGCGGTCGACAGCCCGTCCATCGCCTCGTCGCGGGCCCGCTCGGCGTCGGTGAGCAGGTCACACACCTGGGCGAGCTGGTCGGCGTACTGGTACAGCTGCCCCGGCCCGGTGCCGGCGATCAGGTCACGCAGGGTGGCCGCGGTCGCGGTCAACAGACGGTGCCCGGTGTCGGCGGCGGCGTACTGCCCGGCGGCGGCGATCCAGTCCACAACCGGCTCCGGATGCCGGCCGGACAGGCGGATCAGGGCCGGCCAGTCGATGCGGAAACCGGCCCGCCAGGTGACGTCCTGCAGCACGGCGAAGTCCATGGCAGCCGGCCGCTCACGCGACCGGGCGCCGCGGCGGACGCTCGCCGTCGTTGTCGGGCAGGGCGGTGCGGCAGTGCTCGGCGACCCGCTCGCCGGCGGCGGTGTCGAAGCCGTCCCGGTAGGCCTCGATGGCCTCGTCGCGGCGCGGGGTGTCGAGGTCGTCCCAGCCGGGCGCGTCGGGCGGTACGGCGTGGGCGTAGAGGTCGGCCTCGGTCGGGGTGTTGGCCCATTGGCCGGACAGGTCACAGACGGGCAGGGCGTCCAGGACGGCCGGGTCGCCGTCGTCGATGCCGGCCAGCACGGCGCGGGCCGTGGCCGTGGTGTCACCGGTGGCGCGCCCGCCGACGGTGTCCTGGGCCCACCAGTCGGCGGCGCCCGCGCCGGCGCGCTGTCCGGCCTGGCGCAGCGCCTCCAGGATGTGCAGCCAGGCGGCGGCGTCGTGGTGGGCGACCGGCCGCTGGGCGGCGTGGTCCGGGGCGGGCTGGTCGTGCTCGGGTGTGGTGTGGGACATGGGTGCTCCTTGACGGGAACGGCGCGCCCCGGCTCGCGCGGGCGGACCGCGGGGCCGCCCGGGGTGGCGGCTGCGGTGGGCCCGGCGGGCCGGGGCGCGGCAACGAGACGGGTTGGGTGGCCGGTCAGCGGGTGCGGACGGTGGTGCGGATCAGGCGCAGCAGGTCCTCGCGGGTGGCGCAGGTGCGGGCGGCGGTGTTGAAGGTGTCGGCGGCGTCGTCGCCGACACCACGGCGTAGCGCGACGGCGACCTTGCCGATGAGGATTCCGGCAGGTCCGTCTCCTGTGGACAGTCGGACCCGCACCTGCGGGTAGCGGGGCGCGGCGGCATTCGGCGATGCCCGCCTGCGGGGTGCGGTCGATTCACGATTGGGCACGGCGGTTCTCGGCTTTCAGTCGGGGTGGGTCGGCTCGGTGAGGGCGTCGTCGAGCCGGACATGGTGGCGGCGGATCAGGTCGCAGCCCGTGAGCACCTGCGCGGCGGTGACCACCGGCACCGGCGGGTCGGTGGTCCAGGACCCGCCGAGCGGGCGGGGGAGGACGACCGTTGGCGTGTCGGTGAGCTGTTTGTCGGGCTGCGCGGCGAGCATCAGGGCGTATCCGGTGGCGGGCAGCCACACGTACCCGGGGTCCGCGTCGGCTGGGGCGATGACGGCGGGCCGGCTGGGGTGCAGGAGAGCGAGGGCGGCGCAGATCAGCGGCAGCGGCGCTGCGGCCAGGTCCGGGTGGGCGGTGGCGAACCCGGCCGGTGAGGTCCATTGCAGGATCGGTGGGATCCCGCGCAGGGTGGTCGGGTCGTGGCCGGGCACCGTCTCGCCGGAGAGGATCCAGGGCCACACGTCCGGGCCGAGGATGAACCGGCCCAGTCGGTCGGCGTGGATGTGGTAGGTCTGCTCGTGGCTGGTGCCGGCGTAGCGGGTGACGGCGAGTACCTGGCCGTCGCGGCGCATGCGGGGTAGGGCGGAGCCGGGCAGCCGGTCGGCGTAGAACAGGTTCAGGACGTCGATGACCTCGTCGAGTGTGTCGGTGTCGAACCGGGCCACGATGACGCCGCGGGCGTGCTCGCCGGTGCAGATCTGGGCCGGCCAGGCGGTGTGCAGCCCGTCGAGGCTGACCACCGCCCGGCGCCAGGCATGCCCGAGGTGTGCGGCGGTGGCCGCGTCACCGACGATCGGCGCTGGGCCGGAGACCAGGTGGTCGGCGGCGGCCTGCAGCGGGTGGCGGCTGTGCAGCAGCCACCGGCCGTGCACGGATGCCTCGAACACCAGGACCGTGTCGTCGAGGCCCTCGATCAGGTACAGCCATTCGCGCCCGATCGCCGCCCGCGGGTCGTGCAGGTCCACGCGCAGCCGGACGGGTTGGCCGCTCCAGTCCATCTGGCCGATCCCGGCGACCAGGAACGCTCCGGCGACCGGGCCGGCGCAGTCGGGGTCCAGCAACGCCCAGTCCTGGGCGAGTAGCCGGTCGGTGAACCGGTGGGTGTCGCCGTCGAAGACGTCGCGCCAGATCCGGCGCAGCAGCGGCAGCATCTGCTGGGGTCCCCGGCCCTGCTTGAGCAGGCGGGCGGTCAGCGTGTGCCCGTCGGGCCCGGGGATCCCGATCAGGCTCTGCGCGCGGGCCATCACCGCACCCCCTCACCGGCGCGGTCATTGGTGCCGGTGCCGGTGCCGGTGCCGGTGCCGGTGCCGGTGTCGGCGTTGGCGGGCAGCAGCCGGATGCGGTCGCCGGCGTCCAGGCACATCGACAGCCGGGAGCCGTTGTCCCAGTTGATGTCGACGGTGTGGATGTTCTCGTGGTGGCGTACGACGGTGCCCTCGTCGCCGGGCCGCAGCAGGGTGTGCGGGTCGTCGGTGTACACCATGGCGACGCGTTGGCCTTTCTCGTATCGCATGAAAGCTCTCCTTGCCATGGGTGGCTACGCGGGTGATGTGGGGGCTGCGCGGCGCGGGTGGCCGCGCGCGGCGCAGCCCGCGCGGCGCTAAGTGGGGTTGACGAGGCACCGGCGTCGGGTCGGTCCCGCTGTAGGCAAGCGCGGGATCGTAGAGCGAACGACCTTCGTGACCTGGGCTCCACAATGGACGGTCCGAGTCTGCGAGGTGTTGCAGCTACGGAAACGTGTCGTGCGCGGCGATACGCCGTCCTCGATCGCCTGGAGTGGCGTCGGTCGTCAGGTCGTTGACCGCCGCCGAACAGCACGAACCGCGTCCTGCTCTACGATTCAGCGATCGCGCTATACGTTCGACTCCACGATTCGTTGAGCTGCTGCACGATTCGCCGGGTGCCTACAACACCGGTGCAGGTTGTCGCGGATGGGGGTTTCAGGAGTGCGACGACCAGGTGCCGGGCTGCGGCCAACCGACGGGGTAGGACGGGGTGTGGTCGTGGTCGAGCACCGGCGCGTCGCGGTGCGACGGGTAGGCGATGCCGTCGTCGCCGATCATGGTGTGGCAGCCGTCGGCGGTGCAGTGCCTGTGTTGGCCGTGGAAGATGACCGCGTACACGAACCCGCTGCCGGTGCAGGCGAACAGGGACAGGTCCCCGTCGCGGGTGATGCGGGTGTCGGCGCCGAAGGCCATGCTGAACAGCCCGACGGCGTGGTGGTGCCAACTGTGCAGCGCGTCGAGGTAGATCCGGGAGTCGCGGCCGTAGTGCTCGGCCAGGGCCTGCAGCCGGGCCTCGCAGGCGCCGATCACGTCGATCGCCTCCCGGGACACCGCGATCTGCAGGGTGTGCGGGCGCCGGTCGACCCGCTGCCAGGCGGGGGCAGGTGTTTCGGGGTCGTCGTAGGAGGCGGGCATCAGCTCGATCAGGTCGAACGTCAGCAGCGCGGCAGTGCCCCACGCGGCGGCGCGGTCGGTGATCGCGGTGACGATCGCCTGCCACTGGCTGGTCGGGACGGCGTACTGGCCGGTGCGGAGCTTGTTGTCTTCGTTGATGTCGTCGAGGGTGGCGCCGAGGTCGGCCAGCAGCGGTGTGAACAACGCCCGGAACACCCGCATCAGCAGGTCGGTGGTGTTACGCGCGGCGGTGATCTTGGCGTGGATGTGCGCCAGCTCGTCGGCGCTCAGGGCCCGGCGGACTCGATAGCCGGTGCTGTCGGTGGACATGGGCATCCTCCTTCAGGTGCGGTTGGGTGGGTGGCCGGCTTGGCCCTGTCGATCGAGCGGTCGACGTTCGCCGGGGCGCAGGGGTGCGGACGCCTGCCGCCTCCGGTCGGTCGCCGGTTTGGTCGGCGAAGGCGTGTGCGCGGCGGGGCACGGTGACGGCGATGGCCGAACGTCGTGCGGCGCTGTGCCTGTCGTGGCGGTGGTCAGCGCCTCGGTGGGTGCGGCAACCGGGGCGATGTGCCTGTGGGACAGCTCAGCTGTGGACGGGGATGCGATGACGTCGCCGGGGCGCCGCGGCATTCCGGGGGCTGGGCACGTTGGTGGTGCCGCGGCGGGGTGTTCGGGGCGGGTCGTTGGTCAGTTCGTTCGGCCGGTCAGGAGCCAGCGCCACCACCGGGTGAGGGCTGGCCGGTACCGGGTACGCCACAGGTAGCGCTCAAGGTCGATGCGGCGGTGCGAGGCGATGTGGGCGCGCATGGTGTCCAGGCGGGCCGGTTGTGGCTGCCCGCAGATCGGGCAACGGCGCGTGTCCATGTCAGCGGCCGGACGGCGACCGACGGGACGAGCAGGAACAGGATGTCATCGCGGATATCTCCGATGCGGTGGGTAACATCGATGGGGTGGTCGGCCGGCAGCCGTGGACGAAACCGGGCCGTGCCGCTGGTGGCAAGCCGCATCTAGGGACCGATGGCGTCACCGTCGCGCGCCGTCGTCGCCACCACTAAACCGGTGGAGTGCTTGTATTCGAACCCTGCGCTATTCGTGGATCATGGCGGGTTCGGCGGTGTCGTGTCCGCCAGCCCGTGCTCGTAGTTGGCCGGGACGGTCGAGGATCGTCGTACCGGCGGGCAGGATGCTCGTATGACGAGCAGCATTCCCGGACCGGCCCGTGACTTCGTCCGCATCGTCGCCCGGGCCGTTGAAACGGCGGCCAGCGGGTGACGACGTGGTGACCTACGAGACCGTGACCGCCCAGCTGGCCAGTCAGCCGTCCGGCGGTCGTGTACTCGGCGACGTGCTGCGCTCGCTGCTGGAGGACACCCATTCCGACGGGCTCAACTCCGACGACATCACATTGGTGATCGGTCGGTGCTATCGTGCCGCCGCGGCCTGGCTGCCACCCGAGCGCGTCGACGTGGCCGTGCTGCTGGCCGTGTTGGCCAGCGCGCTCGGCATCCACGAGCCCGCCATCACCTACGAACAGCTGCCGCACTCCGACGTCGACGACTACCACGAGCCCGACGACGCGGTACGAGTCAAACCGCCGACCTGGCCCGACTACGCGTGGCACGCGCCGCTGCTGGTGGCCGACCTGCTGCCGTTCGCGCCGGCAACGTTGAGCGCCTACCTGGAGGCGACATTCGCCGAGTACGCGCGTGAGGCCCGCGAAGAATTCCCCTGAGGCAGCCAAGCGAGCCGCTTGAAGCGGGAGGCAATCGACCGTGATACCAACATGACTGGCATGCTCAGTGCCGCGCCGTCGAGTCGGATGCCGTCGAGCGGCGGCGGCCATCCGTAGAGGGTTATGCGTCGCGTCGGTCGAGGGTGATGGCGGCGGCGATGAGGGTCACGGCGGTGTAGGCGCAGAACAGGCCGAGGCCGGTCCAGGGGGTGAGCTGGTGGCCGGGTGGGGTGAACCTGGTGTGGCCGATGACGGCTTGGCCGGCGACCGACGGCAGGTATCGGGTGATGGTGTCCTGCCAGGTGGCGGGTAGGCCCTGGATGAGCACGGGCAGGATGAGGATCAGCCCGACGAGGGTGGCGATGGCGCCGGCGGTGCGGCGGATGAGGGTGCCCAGGCCGAGTCCGAGGAGTCCGAGCACGGAAAGGTAGAGGCCCGCGCCGAGCACGGATCGCAGCGCGCCCGGGTCGCCGAGGTGGGTCTGAAGGTGTTTGCGGGCAAGGATTTCCTGCCCGACGAGGAACGACGCGAGCGATGCGACGATTCCGGTAACGGCGGCGACGGTGGCGAACACGCCCGCCTTGGCGAGCAGGACGAGGGTGCGCTGTGGCGCGGCGGCGAGAGTGGCCCGGATGGAGCCGGTCTGGTACTCGCTGGTGATGACGACCACGCCGAGGGTGCCGACGGCGAGTTGGGCCAGGAAGAAGCCGCTGAGGCTGTATGCGGCCGGGTCGAACCCCGCTGGTGTGGCGGTTTCGCTGGTGTAGTGGCGCACGTAGGCGGCGCACAGCAGGGCGCCGAAGCCGACCATGCCGGCGGCGGCGACCAGCAGGGTCCAGTAGGTGGAGCGGACCGAGCGGAGTTTGGCCCATTGAGCTCGTTTCATCGTCCTGTTCTGCCTGGTCAGGTGGCGATTTGACAGGGATACAACACGAGCTCAGTCCCGGATTCGTGGATAGAAATACAACACGGCGTGGCATAGACGAACGGATGCCTTGCCGGCAGGGACAATTGGGGTTGTCGATACACCAATACGTCGCTGCGGGAAGGACACCCGTTCGGTGGAGAAGATACCTGGTTTGGCGGGCCACCGGACGCGTCGTTGACCCCGGCCTCGGGTGTGGTCGCGGTGGCCGAGATGGTCGGCCGGCTGGGGGTGTGTGCGGCGTTGGATGACGCGCTGGGCGAGATCAAGCAGCGGGATCGGGGCCTGTCCGCGGGGCAGTTCCTGCTCGCGGTGGCGCAGGCGCAGATGTGCGGCGCGCAGTTTTGGACCGGGTTGGACCGTCGCCGCGCGGACACAGCCGGGGAGGCGCTGTCGGCGGTGGCCACGCCGGCCTCGACCACCGCGGTGCAGCTTGCTGACCGGTTCGGCCCGGCCCAGGTGGGGGAGATCTGCTGCCGGGTGGTGGGGCTGCTGCCGGCCCGCCGGCGGGCGGTGCTGCGTGCCGGTGGGGCCACCATCGACCTGGACGGCACCGACGTGGAGGTGTACGGGGCCGCCAAGGAAGGCATCGCCTACAACTACAAGGGCCAGCGGGGCGGGCGCCCGCACGTGGCCACCTGGGCGGAGGCCGGCCTGGTCACCGCCGCGGACCTCCTCGCCGGGGATGAGGACCCGCGCCCGGGGGCGGGGTCGCTGATCGAACGCTGCGTGGATACTCTGCGCGCGGCCGGGGTCACCGTGCGGCCGAAGGTGCGCGGTGATGTGGGCTACTTCGCCAAGGACATCGCCTGGGCCGCTGTGGAGGCCGGCTGCGACTACTCGTTGGGGGTGACCCGCAACCCGGCGGCCTGGCGGGCCGCCGCCGCGATCCCGGAAAAGGCGTGGCGCAAAGCCAAGCGGATGAAAGGCGCCCAGGTCGCCGTGTGTGACTACACCCCGGCCGGGTGGCCGCCCGGCAACGCGTGCGTGGTACGCCGGGTCAAGGTCCGCGCCGCCGACATCTCCACCGACCCACGGGCCCGCCGCCGGCGCACCATCCCCAAGACCCAGCTCACCCTGGCCCTGGACGGCCTGGTGGATCACGTGTACGCGTACTCGTTCATCGCCACCAACCTGGACGTGTCCACCCCGGCCCGGGCGGTCGCGGCCGAAGCCTGGCACCGGATGCGCACCGATATTGAGGACCGCATCCGCGACGCCAAGCACGGCGCCGCGCTGCGGCACCTGCCCTCGGCCAGCCGGGCAGCGAACACGGTGTGGATGTGGGGTGCCCTGCTGGCGGTCAACCTGTCCGCCTGGCTACAGGAGCTGGCCGGCCTCGACGGCGGCGACGGCCGCGGCCGGGCCCACCTGGGCACTCTGCGCCACCTGCTGCTGACCGTGCCGGCCCGGCTGGTCCGCCACGCCGGGCAGGTCACCCTCCGGCTACCCCCAGGACGTCAGTTGCTGGCCCAGGTCCTGGCCCGACTCCGCCGGCTGCCCATCTGGTCCTGACCACCCGCGGCCCCACCGGCCCAAGCAGCCCATGGAGACCAGCGAACCCGGCGCCAACCGGGACACCGGCGTGCCCGCCGGCCGAAACACAACACTCCCCATCGACCATCAGCAATATCCATCGACCATCAGCAATATATGTCGATCACTTCGCTACTATCCACGGATTCGGGTCTGAGCCCGGCGTAGTAGAGGCAGGCGTAGAACGCTACCAAGCGCGACCCGCTCCGTTGCAGATCGCCAACGGCCCTCAGTAGGGTGCGCACCTGAGCCGGGTTGGCCACCGATCGACGATCAACCGTGTGCACCGCCTTAGGCATCTTCCACTTGAGCGCCGGCACCGGGTTCAGCGACAACAGCTTCAACTCCACCGCGTACTCCAGTGCGGTATTGAAGATCTTTCGGCGCCGGGAAACCACGCTCGACGCGGCCGGGGTGCCATCAAGCTTGACCGTCAAACCGTCAAGCAACGGCCGCAGTACCTCGGGCTTGTTCAGGTCCCCAACCGGTCGAGTATGCCCGGCCACCCACCGAAGCGCCGCTCTGACCTCGATCGGCATGTCCTTGTCTGCTCGCTGAACCGTGTTGAACGCCCAGCGGTTCAACGCCTTGCGGATCAGTTTCTCATCGGGTTGGCCGCGCGTCGTGGTGAACATCGCAGCCGTCACGGCGGTAAGGGCCCCGGCGTGGGTGCGACGGGTGGTCGCCGCAACCCTCGGCCACTTCATGTCCACGAAGGCACACGCGAACTCGTACCAGGACATCTCTCAAGACCGGCCCTGACGGGCCGCTGCCGCCGGGGCTCCGGCGGGCGCCTTGCCGCTTCGCTCACGGCGCACGCCGGCCTGGCGGCGGGCTGAAGAACTCGCCGTCCGTACCCACGTCACCGTCGCGACCGGGCACGGCACAACCCTGAGCACGACGACCCCGACCCAGGACCACGCCGACGAGCTGCGCGCCTAACCGTCACCATGCCCGCACCGCCAGCCGCCACACGAACCATGCCTCCGGCGGCTCAGGACCTCCGGCCCTGAGAACCCGGATCCAGCCTCCGGCGGCCAGGGGCTCCGCCCCGTGGACCCCGACACTCCGGGAAGCCCCAGCCCGCGCCAGCGTGTGCCCACCCCGTCGTGCACCGAAGGCCACCGGGCCGGGGAGGACCTGCACGACGGGAAGGCGTCCACGCGATCAGGCAGGCATCGTGTCGCCAACCGCGTCGCTGCTCACCCCCCCTCGGCGCCGGCCCGAGCGACCAGCTCGGGCACTACCTTCCGGTCCACCACCGCGCTCGCCGGCGTCGCATCCGGCTCCTTCTTCGCCATGGTCTCGATCGTCACAGGTGACTCCTCCATCTAGGGAGTTACACTGTTGTTTTTAGGCCCTCCTGCTGCTTCCGTGGGTGTATCTGACTGATCGTTTCTGCGGAATACGTTCTTGATCTCGCGGGTGGTGTGGGTCTTCTCGGTCGGGCAGTCTGTGACCGGACCCTGGTTCCCGGGCCGGGGCAGGGGGTCGCCGGCGGCGACCGAGCGCAGCGAGGCTTGCTCCTTGCCTCGGCCCGGGGTTCGGGGTACGCCTGTGGTGAACGGCCGGGAAGACCCAGGGCGGTGCCCGGCGGGCTGGAGTGGCTGTCTTCGAGGGAGGGTCGGGGGTGTGGGGGCGGCGCCCCCACGGGTCATCAGCGCGTCAGCGCGTGTTGGTGGCGGCGGCCGGGTAGGGGTGGGCACAGGCCGCCGAGGGCGAGTAGGCCCAGGCCGATCAACGCGTGCGGGTCGGCGTAGCCGAACGCCATCCTGGTCAGCAGCCGCAGCTTGGTGTTCACGCTTTCGACCAGCCCGTTGCTCAGGTCGTGGTCGATGCTGATGTGGATGGCTTCCTGGTGGGCGGTGATGCGTCGTTGCAGGTCCACGAATGCGGGGATGCGGCAGCGCCGCGCCCACGAGATCCACCGCTGTAGTGCATGTTTGGCCTCTGTCTTGGCGCCGTGGCGGGCCAGGGTGAACACCACCCGCAGTCCTTCCTTGAGCGCCCACGCGCGGTGCACCCTCGGATGCGTTTTGGCCAGCCAGTTCAGCTTGGCCTGCTGCGCCTGGGTCAGGTCCTGGGGGTTGCGCCACAGCGCCCAGCGGGCCTTCTTCAACGCCTTGGACTGCTGCGTGGACTGCCCTTTGCCGCCGCGGGCGGCGTTCCAGGCATCGCGGCGGACCTGGTCGAGTGCCTCGGTGGCCCATTGCACGACGTGGAACGGGTCCGCGCCGCGCACCGCGTTCGGGCAGCGTTCGGCGACCACGTCAGCGATCCACTGCGCGCCGTCGGCGGACACGTGGGTGATCTGTGCGCAGCGCTCGGCGCCCAGGGCGGTGAAGAACCTGCGCAGCGTCTTCTTGTCCCGGCCGGGAGCGGCCCAGATCAGGTAGCCGCTGTCATGGTCGACCACGACGGTCAGGTACTTGTGGCCGCGCTTGTATGAGATCTCGTCGATGCCGATCCGGCGTAGGTCCGCCCACCGGTCCACCCGCACCCGGGCATCCGCGGCGACCCTCGCCACGATCGCCCCGACCGTGCGCCACGCCACCCGCATCAGCGCCTGCACCGCACTCTTCGAGGTACGCACCGCCAGCCACGCCACCTGATCATCAAACGCGTGGGTGTGCCCGGCGTTGTGCCGGGCCCACGGCACCGCGATCACCGTCGGCCCGTGTTCGGGGCAGTTCACCCGCGGCGCGTCGGCTTCCAGCCACGCCTGGACCACCCCCAGGTCCAGCCCCCGCCACCGCCGCCGTCCCTCACCCCGGTCATACCACGGCGCCCGCCGACCACACCGGCCGCAGCGCTGCCGGCCCCGCTGCCGCGGGCGCACAGACGCGACCACGGTGTCGGTTTCCTCCACGAACTCGACCGCCTCTATGACGGTGCGTTCGACACCCAGCAGCCGATGCCATACCTTTGCGTTACGCACGCCGTTCTCCTGACCTGCGGTTTCGAGCCTTCGACAGCCTGAAACCTAGCCGGAGAACGGCGTGCGCCCCTTATGACCTGCGTAACCCACCCACGGACATGTCAGGGGAGCCGGGAGCCGGAAAAACACTACGTACCGACCAGAAGCCAACGCTCCCGCTCCGTGCTGACGTTCTTCGCCCAAGACAGCGGCACCCACAACCTCGTCTACGCCAACGCCGACCTGTCCAAAGCCACCCAGAGCCGCGAAGCCATCACGTTCGCCGACCACTGGAAACACGCATCCGGCACCGAACCCCACATGCTGGTCATGGACCAGAAAGTCACCACCCACACCGTCCTGGGAGAACTCGACGCCCGCGGCATCAAGTTCCTCACCCTACGGATGCGCTCACCCGCCCTGATCACACAGATCAACGCCCTGAAACCCGCCGACTACAAGACGATCACGCTCGACCGGCTCGGACCCCACAACAAACCCCGCGTCCACGAAACCGCCGCCGCCAAACTCACCAAATACCCCGGCACCGTGCGGCAATTCATCGTCACCGGCCTGGGCCGCGAAGCCCCCAGGGTGATCATCACCAACGATCACACCAGCACCACCAGAGCACTGATCGAACGCTACGCCCGACGCATGACCATCGAACAACGCCTCGCAGAAATCATCCGCGCGTTCCACGCCGACGCCCTGTCCTCGGCCGTCAACCTCAACATCGATCTCGACATCGTCCTCTGCGTCCTCGCCCAAGCCCTCACCGCAGCCCTACGCCAACGCCTACCCGGCTACGCCACCGTCACCCCCGACACCCTCCAACGCCGATTCCTCGACACCCCCGGCCAGATCATCAACCACGGCGACACCATCACCATCCGCCTCAACCGACGCACCTACTCACCCGTCCTCCGCCAAGCCGACCTCCCCACCGACACCACCGTCCCCTGGTGGGGCAACCGCACCCTGCACTACCAATTCGCCTGACCCTTGCCCCGAATCACTTGTGCGGAAATCGGCGTTAGCGTCGGCCCACAATTGGCGGTGGCCACGTTGACCAGCGCATGCTGATCGCGACGGGCGGGGTCGAACTTTGACCATCAGTACGGGTACACCCAGGCGGGCTCGTCCGCGGACGGTTCCTGCAGCACGGCGAGCGCGCGGTGGATCGCCGCTCCGTCCACCTCGGGCGCGACGAAGTTCAGCCTTTCGATGTGCGCGACGAGTCCGGTGTCCGGCGCCAGACCGTACTGCTCGAGGTAGTAGGTGACCGCGTCGCTCCAGATCCATCTCCCGTCGGTGCGGAAGTTCATCGGGACGACGGCACCCCGCTCAGGGCTCACCACATCCCGCATCCGCGCGGTGGTAGCCAGCAATGGCTCACCGCCGCGCAGATATCCCGCCAGCTTGGTCGCGTGCCCCGACTCCA
>WNGL01007855.1_pt1 | contig 16496 bp, 18 predicted proteins | sample 5400591 | NCBI WGS metagenome assembly WNGL01 (sample SAMN13153377, study PRJNA577476) | soil metagenome | isolation source: 80 cm soil or saprolite under Garry oak tree replicate 1 | place: USA:California | collected 2016-06-15
GCGCTGGCCAACCAGGGCGAGACCGTGCTGGCCTGGGACCGGGGCACCGGCACCCCGCTGTCCCCGGCGATCGTCTGGCAGGACCGCCGGTCGGGGGGCGTGTGCGCGCGGCTCGCGGGCCGCGCGGCCGAACTGGCCGCCATCACAGGCCTGCCGCTGGACCCGTACTTCGCCGCGCCGAAGATGACCTGGCTGCGGGAGAACATCACCGGGGACGGCACGGTCACCACCACCGACACCTGGCTGCTGGCCCGGCTGGGGGCGGGGTACGTGACCGACGCCGCCACCGCGTCCCGCACCATGCTGCTCGACCTGGACTCGGCGCAGTGGTCCCCGGCGGCGTGCGCCGCGTTCGGGCTCGACCCGGCGGCGCTGCCGGCCGTGGCGGACTGCGCGGGGGTGGTCGGCGAGACATCGGCGTTCGGCGGTTCGCTGCCGGTCGCGGGGATCGCCGTGGACCAGCAGGCCGCGCTGCTGGCCGAGGGCTGCCTGGCCGCGGGGGACGCCAAGTGCACCTACGGCACGGGGGCGTTCCTGCTGGTCACGACCGGTTCTGAGGCGGTCAGATCCGGGTCGGGGCTGTCCGCCTCTGTGGCCTGGCGGCTGGGCGGGGCGGTGACGTACTGCCTGGACGGGCAGGTGTACACGGCGGGTTCGGCGCTGCGGTGGCTCACCGGCCTCGGGGTGCTGCGTGATCCGGCCGAGCTGGACGCGGTGGGCGGGACGGTGCCGGACGCGGGCGGGGTGACCTTCGTGCCCGTGCTGGCCGGGGTCGGCGCGCCGCACTGGGCGCCGGACGCGCGGGGGCTGCTGGCCGGCCTGCACCTGGGCACGTCGCGGGGGCACATCGCCCGCGCCGTGGCCGAGGGCATCGCCGCGTCGGTCGCGGTGCTGGTCTCGGCCGCCGTGGCCGACCTGGGGCGGCCGCTGACCGCGCTGCGGGTGGACGGCGGCCTGACCAGGTCGCGGCTGCTCATGCAGGCGCAGGCCGACCTGCTGCAGGTGCCGGTGCTGATCTGCCGTTCGGCCGACGCCACCGCGCTGGGCGTGGCCGCGCTGGCACGGCTCGGCCTCGGCGACGCGGCCTCCGCGGGCGAGGCCCTGGGGCCGGCTGAGGTGGAAACGGTGGTGGAGCCGTCGATCACCGCGGATCAGGCGGCCGAACGGGCTTCGGTTTTCCGCTCCGCCCTCGACGTCACGCTGGCCTGGCGATGACGCTGTCCGGCGGTGTCGCCGACGTGGCGATCGTGGGCGCCGGGGTGGTCGGGACGGCGATCGCCCGCACGCTGGCCGCGTTTTCGCTGGACGTGGTGCTGGTCGACGCCGCCTCCGATGTCGGCACCGGCACGTCGAAGGCCAACACCGCGATCCTGCACACCGGGTTCGACGCCAAGCCGGGCAGCCTGGAGAGCAGGCTGCTCAGCCGGGGTTCTGCCTTGCTGCGTTCGTACGCTGATTCGGCTGGGATTCCGGTGGAGCGGACCGGGGCGCTGCTGGTGGCGTGGACCCAGGAGCAGGCGGCGGCGCTGCCCGGCATCGAGGCGAACGCACGGCGCAACGGGTACCAGGCCATCCGGCCGGTGCGGGCCGAGGAGCTCTACGCGCGGGAACCACGGCTGGGACCGGGGGCGCTCGGCGGGGTGGAGATCCCGGACGAGAGCATCATCTGCCCGTGGACGACGCCGCTCGCGTTCGCCACCGAGGCGGTCTCGGCGGGGGTTCGGCTGCTGCTGTCGGCTCGTGTTACGGCTGTGTCTGTTGCCGACGGCGTGCATGAGCTCGCGACGACGCGCGGGCCGGTGCGGTGCCGGTGGGTGGTCAACGCCGCCGGGCTGGGCAGCGACACGGTCGACCGGATGTTCGGCGGCGGCGGGTTCACCATCCGGCCGCGGCGGGGCGAGCTCATCGTATTCGACAAGCTGGCCCGGCCGCTGCTGCGCTCGATCCTGCTGCCGGTGCCGACGGCGCGGACCAAGGGGGTTCTTGTCGCGCCCACGGTGTACGGCAACGTGCTGCTCGGGCCCACCGCCGAGGACGTTCCTGACGTTTGCGATACCGCCACGACCGCATCGGGGCTCCGGTCGCTGCTGGCCGCCGGGCTCCCGTGGCCTCGCCGCCGGTCATGCCGTACATCGGGGAGGCGGGCGCGCGGCCGTACCAGGACGCGGAGCGGATCGCGGCCGACCCGGCCTACGGCGAGATCGTCTGCCACTGCGAGCGAGTCACCCGGGGCGAGATCAGGGACGCGCTGGCCAGCCCGGTGCCGCCCGCCGACCTGGGCGGGCTGCGCCGCCGGACGCGCGCCGGGAACGGGCGCTGCCAGGGGTTCTACTGCGGGGCCGCGGTGTCGCGGATGTTCGCGGAGGCCAGGGCAAGGACCGGGGTCGGAGCCGGGTTCGGGGCCGGGTTCGGGGCCGGGGCGCCGTGAGCGTCGACGTCGTGGTGGTCGGGGCCGGGCCCGCCGGGCTATCGGCGGCGGTGGAGTTGCGGCGCCTGGGAGCCGGTTCGGTGCTGGTGGCGGACCGGGAAGCCGCGGCGGGCGGCGTGCCGCGGCACAGCTGGCACACCGGGTACGGGCTGCGCGACCTGCGCCGGGTGATGACCGGCCCGGCGTATGCGCGCGCGCTTGTCGACGCCGCGGTGGCGGCGGGGGTGACCGTGCGGCTCGGCACCACCGTGACCGGCGTGGCGCCTGCGGGCGAGGTCACGATGACCAGCGCGGCCGGGGTCGAGACGGTGCAGGCGGCGGCGGTGCTGCTGGCCACCGGCTGCCGGGAGCGGCCGCGGACGGCCCGGCTCGTCCCCGGCGACCGCCCGCCCGGCGTGATGACCACCGGCGAACTGCAGCAGCGGGTGTACCTGGGCGGCGAGCGACTGTCCGGGCGCGCCGTGGTGGTCGGGGCCGAACACGTCTCGTTCTCGGCGGCGATGACGCTCGCGCACGCCGGCGCGCGCGTGGTCGCGCTGGTCACCGAGCACGAGCGGCAGCAGAGCTACGCGGCGTTCCGGTTCGGCGCGGCGGTGCGCTGGCGGGTTCCGGTGTGGACGTCCTGTGCGGTGCGGCGCGTGACAGGGCGGGAGCGGCTTTCCGGGGTGGAGGTGGCCGACCTGCGCACCGGGGCCTCGCGGTTCGTGCCGTGCGAGACGGTGGTGTTCACCGGCGACTGGATACCTGACTACGAACTGGCGCGGCGGGCCGGGCTGGAAATGGATCCGGGCACGCGCGGGCCCGCGGTCGACGGGGGGCTGCGGACGTCGGCCGCGGGCGTGTTCGCGGCGGGCAACCTGGTACACGCGGCCGAGACCGCGGACATCGCCGCGCTGTCCGGCCGGCACGCGGCCCGGCACATCGTGGCGGCGCTCGGCGCCGGCCCGCTCCGGCCGGGTCCGCGGCTTCCCGTCCTGGTGGAGCCGCCGCTGCGCTGGATCTCGCCGAACGCCGTCGGGGTGCCCGCCGCCCCTGCCCCGCTGGGCCGGTTCGTGCTGCGCAGCGCCGATTTCCGCCGGCTGGCCCGGCTGGAGGTCCGGCAGGACGGCCGGCTCCTGGCCAGGTCCCGCCCGGTCCGCCTGGTGCCGGAACGGCCCGTGCACCTCGACGCCTCGTGGCTGCCGCAGGTGGACCCGGCCGGCGGCCCGCTCCGCGTCGTCACGGCCGCCTAGGGCAGCAGCCATCCGGGCAGTCCGTAGGGCGTGACAGATACCACGGCCCGTTCGGCAATATTGTGCTGACGACGGTCCGGTACCTTGGGGCCCAGGCCCGGAATACCCGGGCTCTGCCTGCTGCTGACGAGCACTGAACCCCCATGACACTTACTGACCTGCTGCCTGCCGCGCCCGAGCCCGACGCGGTCTTCGACGCGTTCGCCGGGTGGTCCAAGCGGCGCGGGCTCGCGCTGTACCCGCACCAGGAGGACGCGCTCATCGAGATCGTGTCGGGGGCGAACGTCATCTTGTCCACCCCCACCGGGTCGGGGAAATCGCTGGTGGCGGCGGGCGCGCACTTCACCGCGCTGGCCGGCGGCAGGCGGACGTTCTACACCGCGCCGATCAAGGCGCTGGTGTCGGAGAAGTTCTTCGACCTGTGCGACTCGTTCGGCCCGGCGCAGGTCGGGATGATGACCGGGGACGCCAGCGTCAACGCCGAGGCGCCGATCATCTGCTGCACCGCGGAGGTGCTGGCGAACATCGCGCTGCGGGACGGCGCCGACGCCGACGTCGGCCAGGTGGTGATGGACGAGTTCCACTTCTACGCCGACCCGGAGCGCGGCTGGGCGTGGCAGGTGCCGCTGCTCGAGCTGCCGAAGGCGCAGTTCGTGCTGATGTCGGCGACCCTCGGCGACGTGAGCCGGTTCGAGGCGGACCTGACCCGGCGCACCGGCCGGCCCACCGCGGTGATCTCCTCGACCGAGCGCCCGGTGCCGCTGGTGTTCTCCTACAGCATCGAACCGCTGCACGAGGCCCTGGGCGAACTGCTGTCCACCAACCAGGCGCCGGTCTACGTGGTGCACTTCACCCAGGCGGCGGCGCTGGAGCAGGCGCAGGCGCTGATGAGCATCAACGTGTGCAGCCGGGCGGAGAAGGACGCCATCGCCGAGATGATCGGCAACTTCCGGTTCGCGGCGGGATTCGGCAAGACGCTGTCCCGGCTGGTTCGGCACGGCATCGGCGTGCACCACGCCGGGATGCTGCCCCGGTACCGGCGGCTGGTCGAGACGCTGGCGCAGGCCGGGCTGCTGAAGGTCATCTGCGGCACCGACACGCTCGGCGTCGGCATCAACGTCCCGATCCGCACGGTGCTGTTCACCGCGCTGTCCAAGTACGACGGGAGCAAGATCCGGCTGCTGCAGGCGCGCGAGTTCCACCAGATCGCCGGGCGCGCGGGGCGAGCGGGGTTTGATGTTGCCGGGCGGGTGGTGGTGCAGGCCCCGGAGCACGTGGTGGAGAACGAGCGGGCCCTGGCCAAGGCGGGCGACGACCCGAAGGCGCGGCGCAAGGTGGTGCGCAAGAAGCCGCCGCCCGGTCTCGTATCCTGGGGCCGCCCGACGTTCGAGCGGCTGGTGGCGGCGGATCCGGAGCCGCTAACCTCGAGCTTCAAGGTCACGCACGCCATGGTGCTGAACGTCATCGCGCGGCCGGGCGACGCGTTCGCGGCGATGAAACATCTGCTGACGGACAACCACGAGGACCGTTCGGCTCAGCGGCGGCATATCCATCAGGCCATCGCGATCTACCGGGCCTTGCTGGCCGGCGGGGTGGTAGAGCGGCTCGAGGAGCCGGATTCCGAGGGCCGGTTCGTGCGGCTCACCGTGGACCTGCAGCTCGACTTCGCGCTGAACCAGCCGCTGTCGCCGTTCGCGCTGGCGGCGATCTCGCTGCTCGATGTCGAGGCGCCCTCGTATCCGCTGGATGTGCTGTCGGTGATCGAGTCGACCCTGGACGACCCGCGGCAGGTGCTGTCCGCTCAGCAGTTCCGGGCGCGCGGCGAGGCGGTGGCCCAGATGAAGGCGGACGGGATCGCGTACGAGGAGCGGCTCGACCTGCTGGACGCGGTCACCTACCCCAAGCCGCTGACGGACCTGCTCGACGACGCGTACGACATCTACCGGCAGGGTCACCCCTGGGTGCTCGACTACTCGCTGTCGCCGAAATCGGTGGTCCGCGACATGTACGAGCGGGCCCTGACCTTCACCGAGTACGTGGCGTTCTACGGGCTGTCCCGGTCCGAGGGCCTGGTGCTGCGCTACCTGGCCGACGCGTACAAGGCGCTGCGCCAGACCGTGCCCGACGAGGCCAAGACCGAGGAACTCGCCGACCTGATCGAATGGCTGGGCGAGATCGTACGGCAGGTGGACTCCAGCCTGATCGACGAGTGGGAGCGGCTGCGCAACCCCGCGGATGCCGACCTGGCGCCGGCGGATTCGCGGCCGGCCACGGTCACGTCGAACGTGCGGGCGTTCCGGGTGCTGGTGCGCAACGCGCTGTTCCAGCGGGTCCGGCTGGCCGCGCTCGGGCACTATCCGGAGCTGGGCTCGCTGGACGGCGATTGCGGGTGGAACGCCGTCGCCTGGGAGGACGCGCTGGAGGGGTACTTCGAGGTGCACGACGAGATCGGCACGGGCGCGGACGCGCGCGGGCCCGCGCTGCTGATCATCGACCAGCAGCCGGGACGCTGGGTCGTCCGGCAGATCCTCGACGACCCGGCCGGCGACCACGACTGGGGCATCAGCGCGGTCGTGGACCTGGGCGCGTCGGACGAGGCGGGTTCGGCCGTGGTGAGCATCACCGACGTCGGGCAGCTGTGAGGCGTGTTGTTCGGCTGATTCATTGACCGGCTGTCTCGCCTGGCCTGGCCTGGCGTGATCCGGTGTGCTGGGCCACCAGGGCGCCGACTCCGTCGAGCAGGCACTGCAGGCCCACGTCGAAGCTCTGGTCGGCGGTGAGGACGCTGCCTTCCAGGACGGTCAGGCCGAGCCTGCTCATGAGCGGGTAGTGACCGCTCGCGGCGAGCTGCCGGAGATAGGCCGCCATCGCTGACTGGTAGCCGTCCGGGCGGTCTTGGCCGTCGGTGCCCGCGGCCGGTGAGTCCGCGGTCTCCCGCAGCGTGGTGCCGACAACGTAGTTGTTGAGCAGCCGGAGCACCGCGCCCGCGGTCTGCAGATCGATGCCGAGGGGTTCCAGGGCGCCCAGGACAAGCTCAGCCGGGGCGAGCAGCCTCGGGGCGATCAGGAACGGCAAGGTGCCGAGCTGGGCCGGCAGCCACCGATGCCTTCGGCAGATGTCCCGGAACCCGCGCGCGACGAACTCGAGGTCGGCGCGCCAGCTGCCGGACGGGCGGCCGGGTGGCCCCATCTCCGCCGCGGCCTCGTTGATCATGTAGGCGAGCAGGGCGTCGCGGTCGGCGACGTACCCGTACAGGGTCATCGCGCCGACGCCGAGGCGGGCCGCGATTCGCCGCATGGAGATGGCTTCCTGGCCTTCGGCGTCGGCCAGTTCGACGGCGGCCCGGACGATCTGCTCCCGGCTCAGCGAGGGCTGGCGGGCGCGGGAGCGCCGGGGCCCGCGCCGCGGCAGCAGGTCGATCAGGGAAGGCAGCTCACCGCCGGCCGCATCCGCGTCATCAGAGACGTTTGACATTGCTACATCGTACCGTACAGTTACCTATACAACGTACCGTACGCCGTACGCATAAGTTCGGACGCTGGCAGACGGGCGGGTCCGGATGAGTCGATCGAGTCGCTGCCGCGGGGCACTCTGCGGGCGGCGGACGAGGAGGAGATCGCATGAATCCCATGATCGAGACCCGCGGGCTGACCAAGCGCTACCGCAGGGTCACCGGGCTGAGCGAGGCCACCCTCACCGTTCCCGCGGGCCGGATATCGGCGCTGATCGGCCCGAACGGCGCCGGGAAGACCACCCTGCTGAAGCTGCTCGCAGGCCTGGCCAGGCCGGCCGCCGGCGAAGTCACCGTGCTCGGCACCACCCCCCGCCAGGATCCGGCGTTCCTGGCCGGCATCGGGTTCGTCGCCCAGGAGATCCCGCTGTACCGGCGCTTCACCGCCGCCGACCACATCGGCATCGGCGCTCACCTCAACCCCCGCTGGGACGCCGCGTCCGCGCGGCAGCGGCTCAAGGCCCTGGACATTCCGCTTGACCGGCCAGCGGGCACGCTGTCCGGAGGGCAGCGCGCCCAGCTGGCGCTGGCCCTGACGCTGGCCAAACGGCCCAGCCTGCTGCTGCTGGACGAGCCCGTCGCCGCGCTGGACCCGCTCGCCCGGCGGCACTTCCTGGGCACTCTGACCGACGCGGTGGCCGCCGGCGGCCTGACCGTCGTGCTGTCCTCGCACCTGGTCGCCGACCTGGAACGGGTCTGCGACCATCTCATCCTCCTGGCCGCATCCCGGGTCCAGCTGTGCGGCGACATCGACACCCTGCTTGCCGAGCATCAGGTCCTGGTCGGCCCCCGCAAGGACACCACGGCGATCGAGAAGGCCCACACCCTCGTCCAGGCGGTCCGGACCGCCCGCCAGACCACCCTGATCATCCGCGGCCGCAGCCCGGTGATCGACCCCGCCTTCGAGACCGCCGACATCGGCCTCGAAGAACTGGTGCTCGGCTACATGGGCCAGAACGCCGCGCCCGCGTACGCGCACCTGGCCACGATTGGAGAAGACCAATGACCTGGCTTGCATGGCGCCAGCACCGCGCTCAGCTGTACGTGGGCGCCGCTGCTCTTGCCGCTTTGGCCGTCCTGCTGCTGATCACCGGCCTGCAGATGGCATCCCAGTACCACGCCGCCCTCGCCGCGTGCGCCGCCAGCCACAGCTGCGGCAACCTTGCGGACACGCTGTTCCTGGGCAGCCACACGGTTGGCTTCCTGGTCATCCTCACCGTGGGCGTCCCGGCCCTGCTCGGACTGTTCTGGGGCGCCCCGCTGGTGGCAGCCGAACTCGAAACCGGGACCAGCCAGTTCGCCTGGGTGCAAAGCGTCACCCGCAGGCGCTGGCTGGCCGTCAAGACCGGCTGGGTGCTGCTCGCCGCGGCCGCCTGGGGCGGCACCGTCTCGGCCCTGGTCACCTGGTGGTCCGGCCCGGATAACGCCCTGCAGCTGGACGGGTTCGCGCCCGGCCGGTTCGACATCATGGGCAGCGTCCCTGTGGGCTACGCGCTGTTCGCGGTGGCGCTCGGCGTCGCCGCCGGCGCCCTGCTGCGCCGCACCCTGCCCGCGCTGGCCGCCACCCTCGCCGTCTTCACCGCCGTGCGCATCGTGATCGCGGGACTCCTGCGCCCGCACTACATAGCCGCGGTCACCACCAGCTACAGGCTCCTCACCGGCTACACGCCGCACGGGTCTTACTGGCAGCTCGGCCAGGGCGTCACCGGCCCCAACGGCCAGGTGATCTCCTCCAACACCAACGGGATAGTGATAGCCGGGGTGCCGGCCAGCGACGCGCCAGCCGCCTGCCAGTCGCTGGTGGCCCACGGCAACCCGAGCGGCGCGGCATCCTGCCTTGCTGCCCACGGGTACCGCGGGTTCATCATCTACCAGCCCGCCAGCCGGTACTGGGCGTTCCAGGGCATCCGTGGATGCCTCGTTTGGGTTCCGGTCGGCCATGGTGCGGGCGAACGGTCTTGAGTTCGGGGTGCTGGAGGCTGGATCTGGCCCGCTGGCGCTGTGCTTGCACGGGTTTCCTGACGCCGCCCGTACCTGGCGGCATCTGCTGCCCGCCCTGGCCGGGGCCGGGTTCCGCGCGGTGGCCCCGTTCATGCGCGGTTACGCGCCCACCGCGGTCCCCGCGGATGGCGCTTACCAGGTTGGCGCGCTGGTCGCCGATGTGGTGGCCCTGCACGAGGTCCTGGGCGGGGACGGGGATGCCGTGCTGATCGGGCATGACTGGGGAGCCGAGGCTGCCTACGGGGCCGCTGCCTTTGCGCCGGACCGGTGGCGGCGGCTGGTGACCCTCGCGGTGCCGCCTGCGGCCTTGGATGAGGTGCTGTTCAGCGACTACGAGCAGCTCAAGCGGTTCTTCTACCTGTTCATGTTCCGGGACCCTGCCGGGTTCGCCGAGGCGGTGGTGGCCAGGGATGAGATGGCGTACCTGGACAGGCTCTGGGCCGACTGCAGCCACGTCCGTGACGTCTCCGCGGAGACGTCTTGTGCACGATTTCACAAGCTGCTTCCGCGCACTTCTGCCGCCGATCGGACGTGCGCATCTCCAGGCGCCCGTCGATCAGGCTGAGGGCCACGCCGGTAGCCGCCCGCGGGCCCGGTGTCGGTCGGTGGCGGCCCCGCATGTCTCGCAGCGGAGCGAGCTGGCCGACAGGACTTGCTCGAGCCAGGAGACTACGAGCTTCAGGAACGGAGCAAAATAGTGTCATGGGTGGCATGCCTGACGATCCGGCGACAGCCAGACCGCGGGAGTGGCTGGCGTTGCCCGGCGGCGGGATCCGGCCGGTCGTCTCCGTTCCGGGCTCCGGCGGCATCGCCGAGCTGCTGGCGTATGGCGCCTGGCTGGCCCGCTTGCGGCCCGCCTGCCTGTGCGGCAGCCCTCGTCTGGGTTCGGGCCGGACCTGCGGAAGCGCAGAGTGCGTAGCCCAGCTCCGCGTACAGGAAGCCGGCCGTTAGCCCGGCGGGCCAGAGCCGGGACTCTAGGCGAGCCGACGGCTATGCCATGCTGCTGCCATCCGGTAGCGATAGGGCCGACTGGAGGACTCGCCGACGGAAGTTATCTGCTCTGGGCGCTCTTCAGATCGAAACCAGATCGCATATGAAGATGAGGGTCTCGCCCGGCGCGATCACGTGCCCGGCGCCCTGATCACCGTAGGCCAGGTCCGGGGGGATGATCAGCTGGCGGCGGCCGCCGACCTTCATGCCCTGCACGCCCTGGTCCCAGCCGGCGATGACCTGCCCCGCGCCGAGCTGGAACTGCAACGGATCGCCCAGGTTCCAGCTCGCATCGAACTCTTCCCCGGTGGAATACGCGACGCCGACATAGTGGACCTTGACGACGTCGCCAGGCTGCGCCTCGCCGCCATCACCTTCCCAGATGTCGGTGATCTGCAATTCGGTGGACGGTTCGCCGCCGGGAAAATCGATCTCAGGCCTCTGGATTCCCATAGCCGCTGCCCTCTCTTGGTAGCTCTTCTCGGTGGCGGACCGGTCCAGCCAGGCAGCCGTGCGCCTCAGGCCCGGTGCCCTCGCCGGTCACCGCCTGAGCCTATGCGTCCGCCAGCAGCACGCCAGCCATCACAAGATTGGCAAGTTCGGCTGGGCGGGCGGAGGGGCCGGGGTTGCTCCCCGGATCGTTATGGCGCTGGCAGGCTCGTCCGTGACGTTTCCGCGGAGACCGTCTTGTGCAGCGTTTCACAAGCCGTCTCCGCGGAGACGCGGTCACGCCGGCCCCGCCCCCGGCGGGGATGGCCGTTATCCCCACTGGCCGGGCTGGTAGTCACCGGCGGGCTGCCGGACGATGACGTTCATGCGGTTGTAGGCGTTGATGAGGGCGATGAGGGACACCAGCACGGCGAGCTGGTCATCGTCGTAGTGACAGGGATGGCGGCGGCCTCCTCGAAGCTCATCGCGTCCGGCATCGGCAGCACCTGCTCGGTAGGCACGCACACCACGTCCGCGTGCCCGCCGAAATGCGTCATGGCCAGGACCCGCTGGCCCACCGCGTGGCCCTGGCTGCCGTCGCCGAGCGCGTCGATCACCCCGGCCACCTCATAGCCCGCCACGCACGGCGGCTTAGGGGCATCGGGATACAGGCCCTGTGCGGCCATCACGTCCGCGAAGCTCAGGCCGCACACGCGGACACGGATACGCACCTGGCGCGGACCAGGCTCGGGATCAGGCGTTTCCCGCACCTCCAGGACTCCCGGCCCGCCGGGCCCAGTGATCCAGATCGCTCGCATCGCCACCCTCCGAAGGGACACTCGACACAAGGGCCGGCCCGCACCGCCCGGCGCCAGAACCCATCTATACTCCCGTCTCCGGAGGATTTCTGGCCGTCCTGGTGCACCTCGTAGCGGTTGAGGAAAGGACCGGCGGACCTGGAAGCGGTCACAAGGGAACGGAGCCATCGGTGACAGCAGGCGATGAACAGGCCGACGCCGGGACCCATCCCGTCCTGGCAGGCCGCCGGGTCCGGCTCCGGCCAGGTCGCCCGGAGGACGCCCGGCACCTGCACGCGATCTTGGCCGAGCCGTCGGTGTCGCGGTGGTGGGGCGAACCGGATCCGGTGGCGGTGATCGAGGATTACCTGGGCGGCGGCGACTCCGCGGTCATCTTCGTGGTGGAGATCGACGGGCAGGTCGCCGGGGCCATCCAGTACGAGGAGGAGAACGAACCGATGTACCGGCATGCGGGGATCGACATCTACCTCGGCAGCCGGTTCCAGGGCCACGGCGCGGGAACCGAGGCGGTCGCGCTGCTGGCCAGGTTCTTGTTCGAGCAGCGCGGGCATCACCGGATCACGATCGACCCGGCGGCCGCCAACCATCAGGCGATCCGCTGCTACGCCAAGGTGGGCTTCCGGCCCGTCGGGGTGATGCGCCAGTACGAGCGCGGCGGCGACGGCACCTTCCACGACGGGCTACTGATGGACATGCTCCGCGAGGAGCTGAGCCAGGACTGGCCGCTTACTCGGCCGTGAACAGGGTCAGCTGCATCCCGTCCGGCGCCTGAACCCGGGCGTTGCGGTCACCCCACGGTGTCTGCACCGGCGGCGCGACCTCCCCGACGCCGGCCGCGACCAGCCGCGCGGCCATGCCCTCGCTGTCCGCCACCCGCAGCGCGAGCCGGACCGTGCCGGACACCCGGCGGCCTGCCTCGATCGCGTCCACCGACTCGGCCTGGGCCTCGCAACTCTGTCACAGTAGCCATGGCCCCTCTCCTACAACGCGCCGAAGTCGGGCAGGATGATCGAGCCATCCGGGCCCAGGGTAAAGCCCGGGTTGTGGGCGACCTCCCAGAGGTGGCCGTCCGGGTCCCGGAAATAGCCGGCGTAGCCGCCGTAGAAGGTCGCTCTCGCTGCCTGCGTGACCTCGGCGCCCGCGTTTTCCGCGGCGGCCATTATCGCGTCGACCTCGGCCTGCGACCGGACGTTGTGCGCCAGCGTGACGCCGCCGAAACCGTCGGCGCGAGTGTCCTGGATGCCGGCGTCGGCGGCGAGCTTGTCGCGTCCCCACAGTACGACGGCCATGCCCCCGGCCTGGAAGAACACGGTCTCCTCGACTTCCTGGCCGCGCCAGCCGAGCCGTTGGTAGAACATCCGCGCCCGGGCCACGTCGGAGACGCCGAGGGTGATCAGGCTTATCCGTTGCTCCACGACAGCAACCTAACGGACTCAAGGCTCCAGGTCCCGGCGTTGGGCCACGCTATCCGGGCGGCACAGTAGTATGCGGCGAAGCGCTGGCTGTGGGAGCCGGTGATTATATGCCGGAAAAGGCCGGACTGTGGATGAGCGCCTGCTGCTGGTCGAGGACGACGCGTCGATCCGTGAGATCGCGTCCATCGGGCTGAAGGCGGCCGGCTTCCGGGTGGTCACGGCCATCGACGGCCGGGAGGGCCTGGCGAAGGCCCGGGCGGACGGCTTCGACGCGGTAGTCCTGGACGTGATGCTTCCGTCCCTGGACGGCTTCGAGGTTTGCCGGGAGATCAGGAAATTCAGCCGGGTTCCGGTCGTGATGCTGACGGCGAGAACCGACACCATCGACGTGGTGGTCGGGCTGGAGTCTGGCGCGGACGACTACGTCAAGAAGCCCTTCGAGCTGCCTGAGCTGATCGCGCGGCTGCGCGCGGTGCTACGGCGGGCTGCGGCTCCGCCGGAGGCCAGGCCGGTCCTGGCCGGCGGGCTGGAGATCGATCCGGCCGGGTTCACCGTGCGGAAGGACGGCACCGAGATCGCGCTCACCGCGACCGAGTTCCGGCTGCTGTTCGAGCTCGCCCGGCGGCCCGGCCAGGTGTTCACCAGGGAGCTGCTGCTCCAGCGGGTGTGGGATTACGAATACCTCGGGGACTCCCACCTGGTGGACGTGGCGATCCAGCGGCTGCGCGCCAAGGTGGAAGACGATCCCTCGCATCCGGCGCTGATCAAGACGGTCCGCGGGGTCGGCTACCGCGTGGACCGGGCCTGAGGGCCATGGCCCGGCAGCGGATCCGGCCCGGCGGGCGGGGCAGGTGGGTCCGGCCGCGCGGGCTGCGGGGGCGGCTGGTCATCGCCTTCGTACTGGTGGCGGCGGTTTCCGCTGGCGCCCTGGCGGTGGCGTCGTACCTGCTGGTGCGCCAGGCGCGCCTGGACGGCTCGCTGACCACGAGCGCGGTCCAGGCCAGGGAAGACCTGAACCTCGCGGCCACGATCACCTACCCGGAGGCCGGAGGGTTCGTCCGGGCCTACGAGCAGCGCGGCAGCCACGCAGTGCTGATCTTCCCTGACGGCGGCCGGGTCGCCTCGGACGCTCAGGTGAATCCGCCGCTCCCGGCGGCTCTGCGCAGCCTGGTCCGTCAGGGGCAGCTCGGCTACCAGCGGATGGATGCCGCAGGGCTGCCCTACCTGGTGCTGGCGGCCCGGGTGCCTGGCTCGGCCGCCGAGTTGTACCTGTTCTTCCCCGAGCAGAGCATCGAGCATAACCTGGCCCAGCTGCGCAATATCCTCGCCGCGGCCTGGCTCGGCGTGGTCCTGGTCGCGGCGCTGGTCGGGCGGGCGCTCGCCCGGCGGACGCTGGAACCGGTGGCCCGGGCCAGCGAGGCGGCCAGGCTGATGGCCGATGGGCGGCTCGACACCAGGCTGTCTTCAACGAGATGGCCGATTCGCTCGAGACGAAGATCGCCGCGCTCTCCGCGGCGCAGGCGCGCGAGCTCCGCTTCACCGCGAACGTCGCGCACGAGCTGCGTACGCCGCTGGCCGCGCTGGTGGCCGGCGCCTCGCTGCTCAGCGACCAGGTCAGCGACCTGCCCGACCCGGCTCGCCGACCGGTTGAGCTGCTGATCGGCGACGTGAGCAGGCTCAGGACGCTGGTCGACGAGCTGCTGGAGATCTCCAGGCTCGACGCCGGAACCGAGCCGGTCCAGCAGCGGCTGGTCGACGTCCGGGCCGTGGCGGCCGCGCTGATCAGCGCGCGGGGCTGGGAGGACCGGGTCGCCGTGAACGGTGACCCGCTGGAGCTGACCACCGATCCGCGCCGGATCGAGCGGATCCTGGCCAACCTGGTCGGAAACGCGGTCGAGCACAGCGGCCGGGACGTCGAGGTGCGGACCGGCGCCGACGGCGCCGACGGTTACGTCGACGTCGCCGACGCGGGGCCGGGCATCCCGCCCGAGCACCTAGGGCACGTCTTCGAGCGCTTCTACAAGGCTGACTCGGCGCGGGCCCGCGGGGGCAGCGGTCTTGGCCTGGCGATCGCGCGCGAGAACGCCAGGCTCCTGGGCGGGAACATCAGCGTGTCCAGCGACGTACGGCGAGGCTCGGTGTTCCGGCTGGTCCTGCCGCTCGGGCCGGCCGGCGATGTGAGCGAACCGTGATGTCCCTGTGAGGTACTGGTGGGCTGGCCGCCGCATCGTGAAGGCGCAAGGGCAATTGAGAAGGAGGCCCGTCATGAAGCGCCTGCCCGTCATGATGATGTGCGTCGGCTTGCTCGCCGCGGCCTGCGGGACGAACACCGCCGGCTCGCTGGGCCCGGCTCCATCCGCTCCGGTCACGTCCTCCAGTTCCGCACCCGCCGCCGGCGGCGGGCCCTCGAGTGCCGTACCATCGCCGGGCGGCCAGCAGCAGACGCCGGCGCCGCCAGCCCAGCCGCCGGCGAGCGCCATCGGCTTGCAGGTCTGGTTCACGCAGCACGGCAAGCTGTTCGTCACCGGGCGGACCATCCCGGCCACGGCCGGCGTCGGCCGGGCCGCGGTTGACCGCCTGCTGGCCGGGCCGTCGGCGGCCGAGTACGCGGCCGCGCTGCGCTCGCAGATCCCGGCCGGCACCGCGCTGCTTGGCTTGCGTATCGCCGCCGGGATCGCCACCGCCGATCTCAGTTCCTCGTTCGAGTCAGGAGCCAGCCCGTCGACGATGCCGGTGCGGATCGCGCAGATGGTGTACACGCTGACCCAGTTCCCGACGGTCACCGGCGTGCGGTTCCAGATCAACGGGCAGGGTGTCACGGTGATCGGCGGAGTGCCCGTGCAGAGTCCGCAGACCCGCGCTATGTACGGTGGCTACCTGCCGGCCATCACGGTGCAGAGCCCGGTCATCGGCCAGCAGGTCACGAGCCCGGTCACCGTGTCCGGCACCGCCGACGTCTTCGAAGCCGTGGTCAGCGTGCGCGTCCTCGACCCGGCCGGCCACGAGATCGCCAGGACGTTCACCACCGCAAGCTGCGGTACGGGCTGCCGCGGCGACTACTCGGTGACGGTACCCTACTCGGTCCCGCACCCCGAGCTGGGCACGATCGAGGTGTTCGAGAGCTCAGCCAAGGACGGGCTGCCGGTCAACGTTCAGCAGATCCCGGTGACGCTAAGGTGATGACCGCAGATGAATACGGCAGACCCCTATGACCTCCAGCGCTTCGTGACGGCCCAGGACGCGGGCGCCACGTACGATCACGCCGTCGCCGAGCTGCGCGGCGGCCGCAAGACCAGCCACTGGATGTGGTTCGTCTTCCCGCAGATCGCCGGCCTGGGGTACAGCCCGACGTCACGGACCTACGCGATCACCTCGCTGGACGAGGCCCGGGCGTACCTGTCGCACCCGGTCCTGGGACCGCGCCTGACCGCATGCGCCGCCGTCCTCACCGGCCTCGCGGGCCGCAGCGCGGAACAGATCTTCGGCGAGGTCGACGCGATGAAGCTGCAGTCCTCCATGACGCTGTTCATGCACGCCGCTCCCGGCGAGCCGGTCTTCCGCCAGGTCCTTGACCAGTATTTCGGCGGGATACCCGATTCCGCGACCGAGCGGCACCTCTGAGTCTGCTCAGGGGTCGGCTCGGCGGGCGGGGCGTCCAGCTTGAGTCGGCGC
>WNGL01005912.1_pt1 | contig 16492 bp, 5 predicted proteins | sample 5400591 | NCBI WGS metagenome assembly WNGL01 (sample SAMN13153377, study PRJNA577476) | soil metagenome | isolation source: 80 cm soil or saprolite under Garry oak tree replicate 1 | place: USA:California | collected 2016-06-15
CATGCGCGACGGCGGCAGAGAAGTCGAACTGGCCCGCCGTCACGCCGTCGCTGTTGTCGTAGTCAAAAATATTCGCGGTGTTGCTGAACGTCACAGTGCCGTCGGAAGTTCCCGTGGCCCCCAGCAGTCCCAAGGCTTTTGCCTCGGCCAGGGATATGAAGTAGCTGTGAGCACCGTCGATCGGGTCGGCGTTCGGCAGGCTGGCGACGGCGGTCGCGTCGTCGGCGCTCTTTGAGTCTGCCGCCAGGGCGTTTTTGATTTGCGCGTAGCTGATGGAAAGGAGGGGGTAAGAACTTGCACCAAGACCGCCTATTGCCCCATAGGCGACAGTGATATTGATCGTGACATTGTCGAAAAAGATGCTTTGGAAAATCTGCGCGACGGCGTTGACAGCGAGAACGAACCCCGGGGGCGCGCTGTTGACGCTCGGGTCGTAGGTAATATTGAGGACCAGCCCCGAACCCGCAGCGCTGCCCGCACCCGCCGCGGTGTCTGTCCCGGCCATAGCGCTGACGCTTTGGGTTTCGGCAGGACCAGCAAATGACTTCGTCAGCACAGGCGACGACAGTGCGCTCGCGGCTTCGGCGCTGAATCCGTCATTTGAAATTGGTGGAATTGGTGCACTGAAAGCGCCGCCAGGCAGGACCCCGGCGGATGCGGCGGGGACAATGCTGCTGTCATCGCCGACAGTTGACTGATGCGAGTTGGGCGGATCTGCGCCGAGGATTGGCAGCGAGCTCCAATCCCACGCGTCGGAGCCGTCGAGTGCCGCCACCTTCAACTTGCTCAACTGGGTTGTCACGAGCTTCTCCAAGGCGTGCCGCAAGCAATAATGGAAAAGAGAAGAGCCCGCTACGTCCTCGCCGCAACGTGGCGTTATGTTTTCATACTGGCGGGCTGCAACCCGGATCGGCGAAAACAAATCTTGTGGTTGCAGTTAAACTGCTTCGAGACATGAACTTTATCTCCTCCGCGAGGGGTGTCCAGCTCCAAATCCCTTCAAGTCGGACCGATCGGATCGCGAATGTATCCGCCTGCCGTCGCCCATCTCCGGATGGTCGATAGTGCCAAAGTCGTTGCGTTGATTCCGTTAACGCGGTCGCGTCAATTGCGCGTTTTATTGAATTTTTTGTGTGCGGAAGGGACGGTGGTTTCCCCGAGTCCTTGATCAGCAGAGATCCTCCCAGCCGCGCTCGCGAATAATCGTGCGTTCCGCATCGCTCGCAAACCGTTGATCCCAATCGGTCAGGCGCGGAGCCATGTTTCGCCGCCAAAGAAAGGGCACCAATGCGAGCAGCACCATGGTCAAATAACCGTAAGGCAACATCGGGGCGTGTGGACGAGGCGCGAGTTCCCAATATGGCTTGGCGGCAAACATGTGATGATCCGAATGTCTGGGCAGATTAAAATGCAGCACATTGGAGAGGGATCGATATGAGTCCCAGCTGTGACGCGCCTCGACGGGCGCACCTTCGACACGGATCAGGCCAAAGTGTTGGATGTAGTTGACGAGCTCGTGCAGGATCCGGCCGGCCACCGCTGCCGATAGGAATCCCAGAACTCCCGTTGATCCGGCGATGACTGCCGCTGCAATGACAGTCGTCAGCGAAACGAGCTGGCCGGTGATGAAACGATTGTGTCAGCCGAGCGGAGATTGGCCGCGGTGACGCAGGCGCGCGGCCTCATACCTGTAGGCCTCCGCATATTGTCCTACCGTCGTTCTCACCATGAACGCAAAAATATGTTCACCACGCCGCGCCGTCGCGGGATCACGGTAGGTGCCAACGTAGCGATGGTGTCCGTGAACATGGAAAATCATGAAGGAGGTATTGAACATCAGGGCAAGGAGCCCGCGTGCGGAGAGCTGGGCAATCCGGTCGCTGGAGCGATGCGTCAACTCGTGTGCCGCTGTCACCGCGAACATCGCATACGAGGACGCGACCACAAAGGTCGCAGCCGCGATGTCTATCCTGCGGTCCCACATCGAAAGCTGGAAGTGCTCGATGCCCACGCCCAGAAAAACGGCAAGCCCGATTGCATCTTCGCTCGCCACGGATCGCAAATAGACGAACGTAAGAAGCAAAACCAGAGGCAGCGTGAGGTAGAGATTGGCATCGCAGAACCATCGCGCCGAAGGTGCGAGGACGGCACGATGATCGTCAACAGCCTCATCGATCGGCCCCCCGATCAAATAGACCCCGGCAAGAACCTAGCGGCCGAGCGAGGAGCGCGGAATGCGAGCTTGTCCGCGGGGTCCGTCCCGTGTTCTGATGGCGGCGGGATTTGGCTCGGACGCGAACCGGGGGCGCCGTATGAACCAATGGAACATCAAGGACCTGAGCGTCCTAGTCCGGGATCTCAACCAGCCACGGCCGCTGATCTACTGGATCGACTTGGCCGTCTGCTTGACCGTGAGCGCGCTCGGCTTGTTTCTGTCCCGTCCCTTCCCCGACAAGATCATCGACGGCTCGGCGGTGGCCATATTGGGGCTCTTTCTCACCGCATTCGCGCTCTTCCGCGCTTCTTATTTCAATCATGAGCTCGCTCACCACTCCCGCCAATTGCGAGGCTTTGAAATCGGCTGGAACCTGTCGGTTGGAATTCCATTGCTCATTCCGTCGTATCTCTATTCCGATCATCTCAACCACCACTCGGTGAAAGGTTTCGCGAGCGAGACCGACGTCGAATATTTTTCGCCCGGGATGCGCGGCATTCGCGGAGCTTTATTGCTGTTGGCGGCGAGCTTTCTGCTTCCGATGATGTACGCCGGGAGGTTTCTGTTGCTGGCGCCGGCGGCGTGGTTGAGCCCCGCAATACGCGAGTGGGTGGACACCCAGGCATCCAGCCTGGGAATCCTGGGTCTTTCAAAGCGCAAGCCTCCAACCGTGGCGGAGGTTTTCGGGTGGCGTCTGCAAGAATTGGCCTGCTTCATTTATCTCATTTCGGTGCTGGCTGCCGTGGCGAGTGGACTTATCCCGGTCAATCTCGTCCTGCAATTCTATGCTGTGATCGTGATTCTGCTCGTCCTGCATGGGATCAGAATTATGGTCGGACATCGCTACGAGGTCGAAGGCTCGCGCGACCGGATCGAGCAGGTTCTCGATTCATACAATTTCACAGGAAATCGGCCGGTGACGTGCCTCATGGCACCGCTTGGATTTCACCTGCACGCTCTTCATCATCTTTTTCCAAAAATTCCCTATCACAACATGCCGGAAGCCCACCGTCGCATCAACGCGGCATTACCGGCAAGCTCGTTCTACCACTTGGCAGAATCGCCAAGCTATTTTCGCGAAGCGGGACGCTTCTTGGTCTGCGGCGGTCGGCCCCGGAAACCCCGATTGCGGCTGCACGAGGACGACCGCTCAGCGGACGCTGCTGCTGTCCGGACGGTCGACCGGCTTTGATGAGGCAAGTAACCGCGCCATGAAGCGTATGAGGGTGCCACGAATCCCGCCCGCCCTCTGGGGCGCGACGAGCAGCTCGACCAAGCGTCTGAACACGGTCCAGTCCGCAGCTTCGCCTTCGACGCTGATCCTGCCATCGCGGCGCGCCCGGTCGGGTTCGATCGTGCCAACCAGCAGCGCGCGGAACACGGGGTCGCGAAGAACGATCGTGCTCGATGGATTGGGGCGTGGGCCACTTGCGACCTTGATCCGGTCCGGCGTGAGAAGGAATGTCAGGTCTCTGCCGGTCGGGCCGTCGACACATATATTGATGCGACACCGACGATCGGGAAGAATCGCCGATCGCCGATCGAGGAGGAGAATCGAAAACCACAGGAACAACTGGACGCGGAGATCGGTCCCGCGGGGCGAAACCTCCTGGAACCGCTTCACGACCGCTGTGGCGGTGGGATAGTGCGGACACCATCCGAGCTCGGTCCTGGCGCGCTTGCTGGAGGCGACCAACATCGCGCTCCTCATCTTGTCGACCCACGCCGGATCGGGGAGGAGATGAAGGCCAAAGCTTGCGAGCGCGGCGCGCAGCGTGCGGTAGGCAAGGACGAGCAGGCTCGGGGTCCTCACTGATCGGAACCCCACGCGCCTCCCCAATTCGTCCGCGTTCAGCAAGTCCTCGGCGGACGCGTTGAACGCGCCCCGCGCGCGATTGCGCAAGGCAGCCATCACGAGATCGGCAACGTCTTCGTCCCATACCAACGGCAGCGGCGTGCCGCCGATGTCCGGAATCCAGCCGACGTGAAGCAGCTTGCCGAGAAGATGCGGCATGTTTCTCCCGATGAGAACGTTTGCCCTTATTCGGCTGATTGCGACGTCCGGCTCATCCTTTTCGAATTGATCGATGAATTCCTCCAACTGAAACTTGCAGGACACATAGGGAAAGTCCGGTTGATCGACGCGGATCGCATGCTCGTCGATCGGGACGGGATGGTTTGCCGCACAGCCATAGGCCATGACCGAGGAGATATGGACGATGGTCTTGACACCGGCGCTGACGGCCGCACGAAAGACATTCTTGCCGCCGTCGACATTCACCGAATGGAAGATCTCCGGCGGCGCCCGAGCCGCGACCAGAGCCGCGCAGTGGACCACGGCCTCGCAGTTCGTGAAATGGCGCGCGAGATCATGATCGCGAATATCAGCATCGATTGGCTGAAGCTTCGTGGATGCAACATATGGCGGCCGCCGATCGATCGAAATGACCCGCGCGATATCCGGGTCGTTGACCAGCCTTCGCAGCACGAGCGTTCCGATCTGCCCCGAGCCACCCGTCACGGCCACGACTTTGCTCGGCATCGCTTGCACGACTTCAGGGGCCGTTCCGCGGCCCGGTGACGGCAGCGCCCGCGGGAGGGGAGCGGCGCGCGCACTCGCCGGAGAATGCCGACCGCGTCGGCGTCTTCATCCCCGTGGCCGTGTGCATCTGCGAAAGTCTTTGCCGGCGCGCGTCCAAACCTTGGTCTCGCCCATCAGCTTGATGCCGATGTAACCGCGAACATCCAGCGTGTTGGGGTCGCGCAACCGGACCTCGGCGCTATAGGTCTTTCCCGCCCGCGGCTCGTAGGCCCACCCATCGCCCCAGCTATCGCCTTGATTCTTCAAGTCTCCCAGCACTTGGAGTTCGCAGATCGGTCGCGAACGCAGCTCGAGCTTTTCGTTGTAGATGTCGCGCGGATTGGCTGGAATGGTCGGGTCCAGAATCGAAATGATATGTCCGCACAAGGACTTGCCGCAGGGCCTGATCTCGACCAGACCGTCCCGGTCGTGACTCAACCAGACGCCGGTAATATCGTCCAAGGCCGGCGCAGGTGTCGTGGCCAGAAGAAGGATGGGCAACAGCATGCGCACCTGGAGGAAAGCCGTGCGATCGCTCTGACGCATCGACCGTTCCCTTTCCTGGTCCTGGCGACGATTTCGCTTCAAGGTTCTGCGAGGGATTGTTGCGACACAAGCATCCGGTACGAGCGATCATCATCCAACAACTCACGGGGCGATTCAATACTGTCATGCTCTCGCGGTTTCCGAGATTTCAGAAATTTGTTTTGAAAGGCCCAATCGTCTGGCGGGCAAGAAGCCTCCTGCAATTCGCAATTTCGCTCGGTTGCGTCACTGTTCGACGGCTGGCGCGCGGACCGCTGCTGGCTTCGTGGACCTACGAGCTCGAGCTGGCGACGCATTTTTTCAAAGCCCAGGGCATTGCCGCCTTCCGTGCCGCGTCCGCCGGCAAGGTGGACACCTGCCGCCAAGTGATCGACAGCCTGACTTTTCAGCTGCCCGCGCTGGCCAGCGTCCACATCGTGGTCGAGCACGCGGCGCCCATGCCCGGAAAATGGTTCATTGCCCGCCGTCCGGGCCCGACCGCTCTCTACTTTCACGGCGGGGGCTACGCGTTCTATCCCGCGATGACCGACAATCTGGCGGCGGCGGTGTCGGCTGCCATCGGCGGGCGGACCTTCGTCCCGCAATATCGTCTGGCGCCCGAGCATCCCTTTCCTGCTCAACTCGATGATGGGCTGCGATCCTATCGATGGCTGTTGGAACAAGGTGTGATGCCGTCGCAACTGGTCGTCATCGGCGACTCGGCCGGCGGCCACCTCGCGTTGAGCGTGCTGCTGGCGCTCCACGACGCAGGCTTGCCCAGTCCTGCGGCCGGGATTGCGATCTCGCCATGGGTCGATCCGTCGAACAGCGGAGACAGCATGCAGGCCAACGGCTCGTTCGATTGGATGACGCGGGACATGGCCGATCAACTCGGCAAATGGGCCGGAGCTGCGGGCGGAAGCGAACACCCCTTGTTTTGGCCCATGCAGGCGGATCTGAAGGCGTTGCCGCCTGTGCTGGTACAAAGCGGCGGGGCAGAAATCTTTCGGGATATGATCGAGGACTTCCGGGTGCGCGCCGAGGATGCCGGCGCCAATGTGGCTTTCGAGACCTGGCCGGACATGAACCACAATTTCCAGGGGTTCGGCAGTTTGCTCGGCGAAAGCGGGCAGGCCCTCGATCGAATGGCCTCGTTCGTTGCGGCTCGATGCGCCCTGGCGAATTAGCTCGCTTTGGCCTTTAACCCGGCGCCGCAGCCTGTCTTCACCGGACGCGTGGCGATTTTCTTCGGGCTGTCCTCGAAATCTGCCGGACACTCGAACGGAATCGGTCCAGATCCGCGGATTTGGGCGACCAGGCACCGCAATGCAGCGGCGCCGCAGCAATCCCCAAATGACCGAACCCGCGCCAGTAGTCGCGACAATGCTCCAACGTGACCGCGCCGATGGTGGGCCGGAAGTCGCCGGCTTGCGGCAGCAACGCGGAGAGGATGCAGCCGGTAATCATCTCGCTCGATGGAAGAAGGGCTTGCGACAGGAAGCTTCGCGACACCGCCGGGGTGCCGGCGGGTAATGCGCAATTCCAATGAAGCTCTTCGTTCAGGCGAATCGAGCCGCCATTGACGAAAAGTATGTCGCCCGCGGACTCGATGCGCCGGATGGCGGCCTCGAGATCGAAGCAGAGCGGGAAAGAATCGTCGACGATGATGGCACCAGGCTTGAGGCGACCGACATCGATCACGTCGGTGACATTCGTGGCGCCGACGAAGAGGTCTGCGTGGTAGGCGAAGTCCGGCAACCCCCCTGTCGCCTCGGCGAAAATGATCTCGCCGCCGAAGCCGAGCACTGTCGTGGCTTCATGCGCGAGCGCCTCGATGTGTCCGCGTTTTGCGGGAACATCGCAAAGCAGGAGCGCCGCCGGATGGTCGAGGCACCCGAGCACGGTGCGCAGCGTTGCGGTCCCGATAGCGCCAAGCCCGACGAAGCACATTTGCGCCTGGTGGAGATCGCGACCCGCCGCAGACGCGACCGCCTCGATGGTGAGACCCATGGAAGCGGCGGTCGCGGCATGGCCAGTCGTCAACTCGACACCGTCGAGGCGAGTCACGGCCAAACCAAGATCCGTCGCGGCAGGGATCAGCCCGGTGAGGGATATGCAGCGGGCGCCCAACCGGGCCGCATAGGCGACAGCAGCATCGATCTGCGCGCGGGCGACCTCGGCATCTGCGAACAGATCACGGCCGCCGATCGGCGCAACGATCAAGGCGATGGTCCCGAGCGAGAGACGACATAGTCCGGCCCAATGGGGGGCCGTTCCGTTCCGCTTCATTCCGCTCAGCGCGGATCGGAACGGCGCGAAGCGGAAAATGTCATCCGGCAGGTAGGCAATGGCCGCGGCATCGATCCCTTTGCATGCGCCTTCGGCGCGCACAAGCGCAAGCGGACGCCACAAGGAGGCGGGCATGCGATCCGATCCACTTGTCGCCGGAGGCAATTGCACGGCGGCGGCATCGCCATTCCTGATGAGGTCGGCCATGCTGGCGACGGTCGGGGCCCGCATGAGATCACCGGCGCCGACATCAATGTTGAAGACGTCGCTGATCCGGGCGAGGTAACGCATCGCCAAGAGCGAAGTGCCCCCGACGGCAAAGAAGTCGTCATCGACTCCAATGTCGTCCGCTCCGAGCACGGTTTTCGCAATTTCGACAAGCTTTTCCTCGGTTGGATTTCGCGGATCTGACGGCGCCAACCTGCGCTTTGCGGCGGCAATCCCTCCCGATGCCAATCGCGCCCGGTCGACCTTGTTGTTCGCAAGACGTGGCAACGCGTCGAGAATCACGACCGAGCTCGGCACCATGTAGCCGGGTAAGGCGTGCTTGAGATGGTCTTTCAGCTCACGCTCGTCGATGACGGTGCCCGCCGCAACGACCGCATAGGCCACGATGCGGGTTTTGGCGAGCTCGGTTCCTTGCACGACCGCCGCAACGTCGCGGACGGCCGGGTGCGAGGCAAGACATGCTTCGATTTCTCCAAGTTCGACCCGGAAACCGCGAATCTTGACTTGCTGATCGCGGCGACCATGAAAGATCAGTGCACCTGCCTGATCGATACGGACGAAATCGCCGGTCCGGAAGTAGCGGGCGTCTCGGCTCGGGTCGAGCGGATCCGGAACGAACCGCCTGGCCGTGTGCTGCGGATCGTTCCTGTACCCCCGCGCGACGCCCGTCCCGCCGATCAGCAATTCTCCGACAGCGCCGTTCGGAACCGGCTTCAAATTCTCGTCGACGACCAAACAGGTCGTATTGGCGATGGGATGCCCGATGGGAATCGCGCCGGAGTCCGGAAAAATCTGCGCGCATGTCGACCAGATCGTCGTTTCCGTCGGTCCGTAAAGGTTCCAAAGTGCGCTGACCCGCTCGAGTAGATCGCCCGCCAAGCCCGACTGCAGCCGCTCGCCCCCGACCAGCGCGGTAAAGGTCCGGCTTCCTGTCCAGCCGGCTTCCAGCAGCATTTGCCAGGTCGCCGGTGTCGCCTGCATGACCGTGATATCGCCCTTGGCGAGCCGCGCCGCCAGCCGTTCGCCATCGCGTGCCGTCTCCTCGTCCGCGATCACGACCCGAGCGCCAAGTGTCAGCGGCAAGAGGAGCTCGAGCACAGCAATGTCGAAAGAAACTGTCGTCACCGCCAACAATGCATCATCGGGCGAGAGCGGCAATTCCAATGCCATTGCCGCAAGAAAATTGGAAAGCGCCTCGCGGCGGACCTCGACACCGAGTGGCGCGCCGGTCGATCCCGAGGTGTGAATAACGTAAGCGAGCTCGCCTCGTTCGGTTTCGACGGGGTGGCGCGGCGAGGATGCGGTCAAAGCCTCCAACGTCACGACAGGACATCGGCAGAGAGGCGAGATCGCGGAGGCGCTCCCCTCGTCGATGATGACCAGGCGAGGGGACGCATCCGCGACGATCCGGGACAATCGCGCCGGCGGGTGGGAGGCGTCCAGAGGCAAGTAGGCTGCGCCCGCCTCGAGCACGCCGAGCAGCGCAATCGGGAGCGCGCCGGAACGTGCCAGGCACAGACCGACGACCGATCCCGGTCCGATGCCATGCGTGTTGAGCGCGGCGGCGATCGCGCGTATTCGCGCTGCCAGTTCGCGATAGGAGCAGCAGCCGTCCGGGGCTTCGATCGCGATGCGGTCTGGGAATGTTTGCGCCGCCTTGTGGATCGCCTCGCTGACATCCGCAAATGCGGCCAATTCCGGCCCGGCGAGCGCGCGCCGGGCGTCCGCGCCAAGGGTGAATTCGCGGACCGGCACGTCGAGAGACTGCGCGATGTCATGCAGGATGGTCTGGAACTGAACGACAAAGCGATCGATCGTGGATGGTTGCCACAGGTCGGTGCGGTAATCGACAACACCGTAGATATGGCCGTCGAATTCCTCGAGGATGAATGTGAGATCGAACTGGGCCCGATCGCGCTTCACAGCGACGACCTCGATCTTGAATTCCCGAATGGTCAGCGAGGCGCCTTCGGTGTTCAAAAGCGTGACCGCCAAGCCGTGCGAGTCGATGACTGCGGAACGCTCCATCGCAAACATGGCTTGAAAGATCGGCGAGCGGGTAGGATCCCGGGCCACGTCCAAATCGCGCACCATGCGCGCGAATGGAAATTCCAGGTGTTGGAGTGCGGAACGGACGGACGCGTCGATCTTGGCGAGAAGCTGTCTGAACGACTGGCCGTCCTCCACGCGGGTCCGGATGGGAAGCGGATTGGCAAGGTATCCGACGCAATCCTCCAATTCGGCCCGGATTCGTCCTCCTGCCGGCATTCCGATGACCAGATCGTTGTCGCCACTAAGCCTGTGGATCAGGACGTTGAATGCGGAGAACAGAAGGGTAAACAGAGTCGTCCCTTGCTCTTGCGCTATGCGCGCGAGTTGACGGCCGAGCGAGCTTGAAATCGCGATGTTTGTCGATGCGCCGGGGCCTCGTTGGCTTGCGGGCCTGGGAAAATCGGTCGGCAGCGCGGTCGCTCCGGGGGCGTCGGCGAGCTGTTCGCGCCAGAACGCCAGGTGAGCAGCGCCTGCCGGACCCTGGAGCATTTTTTTCTGCGCAACCGCGTGAGCCGAATAGGGTCTGGCGGGGCGGGACCATCGTACCGGCAGTCCCGCGCGCAGCGCGAAATAGACCTCGAGCATCTGCTCGACGATGATCGCAACGGAGGTCGCATCGGCAACAATATGATGAACATGCAAGAGCATGATCTCGCGGTCGGCCCGGCGATAGAGATGCACGCGAATGAGCGGACCGGTCGAGAGATCGAACGAGGTATTTGCCTCACGGTCGATTTCGCGACGCAGCTCCGTTTCATCCCACGCCATGGCGTCATGGTACGCCGTCCTGAACGCATCGGGCTCGGCTGCGACCGCGACCGGACCCGTTGCATCGGCGGGAAACGACAGACGCAAGCTTTCGTGACGCGCGACCACGTGCTGGAACGCCGTGTCCATCAGCTTCTCATCGACATGCGGCCGCACCGAGATGCACATAGCGAGCCCATAGGCCGGGCTTCCCGGAGCAAGTTGCTCGACGAACCAAAGCGCCTCTTGTCCGACCGACATCGTCGGTTCGGAGCCGGATCCGCCAGCGGCTCGGGTGTCGGGCGTTTCAAGAACGGCGGTGTCGATTTTCTCGAGGATGACCGCCGCGAGATCCCTTGCAGTCGGCTTCTGCAAGAATGCGCCGATGGCGAGGCTCGTTCCGAGTTCCGACTCGATCCGATTTTTCAGCTCGAACGCGGTCAGCGAATCCAGTCCGATTTCGACCAGAGGCCGATCGAGCTCGACCGAGTCGGGCCCGATTTTCAAAACCGCGGCAATCTGATCCCGAATGAAAAGGGTGGCGATGGGGGCGCGCGCGGCCTGCGGGACACTGAGTAATCGGCCCCGCAGGTACTGGCCGGATTTGTTGTCGTCCGGGTGGGACGCCCCAAGCGCCGCGGTGCGCGGGCACGATGCGATCGTGGGATTGGCGCGCGCCAGCAGTGCCCAGTTGATGTCGGCAACGACAATTCTGCTGCAGTTGCGCCCGATGAGCTTCCCGAACGCGGCAAGGGCATCCCGGACCGGGATCGGGTTCACTCCGGTTTGCTGCAGGTAGCGCGCGACGTCCGGATGCCGCGCCAGGTAGCCGACATCGCCGATCGCGCCCCAGCCGATCGACAGGCACGGCAATCCTTGCGCTCGCCGCATGACCGCGAGCGCGTCCAAGGTGCTATTGGCGCCAGCGTAGTGCGCCTGCCCGACGGAACCAAGATGCGCGGCGACCGAAGAAAAACAAACGAAGAAGTCGAGCGGCAGAGCGCGGGTCAATTCGTGGAGATGCCACGCCGCCAGCACCTTCGGCGCGAACACGCGGCGGATGCGATCGCGGTCGAGCTCGGCCACGAGCGCGTCATCGATGACGCCCGCGGCATGGATTATTCCGCGCAACGGCCTCTGCAGCCGCTGGGCCATCTCGATGACGCGGCGCGCGTCTTCCTGCGAGGACATGTCGGCGGCGAGCGGAATGATCTCGGCGCCCGCCGCGCGCAACTCCTCCAACACCGCCGTCGCTTCCTCCCGAACGCCGGATCGTCCGACCAGCAGAAGATGGCGTGCTCCTTGCTCCACCAGCCAACGCGCGGTGGCAAGACCAAATCCGGCAAGACCGCCAGTCACGAGGTAAGCGGCATCCGAGCGGATCACGCGCTCGGCGCCGCCGCCGGTCTCGATCTCGGCCGCGTTATCGTCGCAGGACACCACGACCTTTCCGATATGACGCGCCCTTGCCATGTGACGGAACGCGTCACCGGCCTTGGCGATCGGGAACTTGCTGATCGGCAGGAAATCCAGGCGGCCTGAGACGAGATCCGCGATGACGGTTTCAAGTTCGGCGCGCGAGGCATCAGGCTGCTCGTTGGCCAGACGCGCCAGATCGATCGCGAAGAAAGCCGCGTTGCGCCTGAGGCTTCGCAACCCGATCAAGGTATCGGCATAAATGTCGCGCTTGCCGATCTCGAGAAAGCGCCCGCCCGGAGCAAGCAGCGACAGACCCTTTTCGAGGAACGGTCCCGGCAGCGAATTGAGAACGACATCGACGCCGTATCCATCCGTCGCCGCCATGACATCATCGGCGAAGCTCAACGAGCGCGAGTCGAAGACATGCGCGATGCCGAGTTGTCGAAGATAGCCGCGTTTTTCCTCGCTGCCGGCGGTGGCGATGACCTCGGCGCCGTGCTTGCGTGCGACCGAAATCGCGGCAAGGCCGACCCCGCCGGTGGCGCTGTGAACGAGAATTCGTTCGCCACGCCGGATGCGCCCGATGGTCACGAGAGCGTACTGGGCCGTAGTATAGGCGGTCGGCAATGCCGCAGCTTGGGTGAAGGAAAACGTGTCGGGAATAGGAAAAACCAGCGCCGCCTTGGCGCAGACATGCGAGGCAAAGCATCCGCTTGCGACCGCAACGACCCTCTTGCCGACCAGGTTTGAATCGACCCCGTTTCCGACCGCCCGGACCAAACCGGAACATTCAAAGCCAAGATGTTGCCAGGCCGGCTGATCCTCGGCCTCGGCCGGCAGCAGGCCCGTCGCCGCCATGACGTCACGGAAGTTCAGGCCGACAGCGTGGACTTCGACCAGCGCCTCGTCGTCGCCGGCTTCAGGTTCCGACATTTCCCGAAGAATCAGATTCTCGATCAGGCCCGGAGCCGTCATGCTCATGCGGAACGGCGGCTTGCGCTCGTCGACGTTCCACAATACCCGCCGCAAGGGAACCGATTCTTCGGACACTCTTTCCAAACGGCATCCATGCCGAACGCCGCGACGGATCGCGATTTCGGTCTCGCCGCTGTCGCCGATGAGCTCATGCAGGAGGGACTCTGCCGAGAGGTCGTCCGGATCGAGATCGACGATGCGCGGCTTCATGTCGGGAAATTCGTTGGCAATCGTGCGTGCAGCCCCGCTCAGCGATCCATGCAGGATGGATCGGCCAGTGGGGGCCGGCTTGCCCTCGGGCAAAATCGAACCCGCAGTCGCGATGACGAGCTTCGGGCGCGGCTCAAGGTCTGCAGCCGCCCTGACCAGCGCAAGGAGAGCTTCGGACCCAGTGCGCTGTGCCGCCTCGATCCCTGCGGCCGTGACGGCTTCGTCGCCTCCATCGATCGCCCAAAGATGCACCAGCTGCGAAATCGGAGCATTCGCCGCGGTCAAAGCGGTTTTCAGGTCTTCGACTTCCGGGGTGGATTCGAATTGCTTGTCATCGATCTGTCGGAATTGCGACGACGAGAATACCGAGAGGGCTGATATGCCGCGCTTCTCCAAGGACTGTGCAAGATGCGCTCCGACTCCCTTCCGATCGCTCAGGATGAGCCAGGAGCCGCGTCCTGCCGATGACGCAGGAGAACTCGCGACGTCGAGTTTGGGGAGTTCGAGCCAGCGTTCCTGATAGAGCGCCGCTCCACCCGCAGCCTGAATTTCCTTGGACCTGGTGACGCGCCGGCACCGAAACCCTTCGAGGGTCGCGACGATCGAGCCTGCTTCGTCGATCACGGTCAGGTCGGCGACGATCTCCGATGGCCGGTCTTCCACCGCGGCGGCGCGGCTGAACACCGTCGCGCCGGGGCGCTTGTAGAAGCGAAGCCGTCGAATCGCGATCGGCAGCGCCATCGTGGCATCGGCCGCCGCGTCGGCGCCAGTGAGATCGCGAAACCCGCGTATCACCTGAAAGCAAGCGTCCAGCAGCGAGGGATGGAGAAGATATCCTGCCTGCGGGCCCGCTTCGGCCGGAAACTTGACCAGGCCGAAGACGTGGCCGTGCTCGCGCCAGATGGTATCCACGCCCTGAAACGCGGGGCCGAAATCGTGTCCCTCGAATCTGAGCTGCTGATAGAAGCGGGCACGCTCGAAATGGACCGGCGGCTCGATTTTCGGGAGCCACGGTTTGAGTTTCGGCTCCGGCCCGGACCAGGTGCGAATGCGCGCCGATGCCCGCCGGTCCCAGCCGCCATCGCGACCGCGAAAGCGGCTCGTCACCTCGACGACGCCACGCCCCATGTCCACCGAGGTCTGGAGCAGGGCAGAGCTTTGCGGAGCCAGAACCAGCGCATCGTGAAACGAGATATCCTCGATTTCCCACGGCAGTTCGCCCAGGAGCTCGTGACCGGCGGCAAGAATGAGCTCGACATAGCCGGCGGCCGGGAAAACAACGGTGCCGCCGACCGAATGATCGCCGAGGAACCGGGGCATTTTCGAGCTGACATGGGCCTGCCAAGTCGGCGTCGAAGTCTTGAGGCGATAACCCAAAAGGGGATGCACCGGGCCGTCGAATCGGGCCGCGCGCGCTTCCTCCGACTCCGCCCAGAACAATGACTTTTCGAATCGCTGGCCCGGGAACTCGGCGAAATTCCAATGATCGGGAACGACATTGTCCCACGCCACTGCCACGCCGCCGACATGCAGCTCCGCCAGCGCCTTGCTGATCGCGTCCTGATCGCGCTCCTCGCGATGCAAGGATGCCACCACCGTGCCCTCGCGACCGCGATGGGCAAGACAACTGCGCACGGGCCCGGCGAGCGCCGGATGCGCGCCCAGTTCCACAAAGGTGTTGAAGCCTTCCTCGATCGCCGCCTCGACCGCGTCTTGGAACAGGACCGGACAGCGCATGTTGCGCCACCAATAATCGGCCGTGAGCTCGTCTGCTTCGACGCAGCGGCCGGTGACAGTCGAAAACATCCGGATTCCGGGCCGCGATGACGTGATGCCCTCGAGGCTCGCGCGCAGCTCCGACTCGAACGGGTCCATTTGCCGGGAATGGAAGGCGTAATCCACATGCAGCATTCGGGTGAAGACGTCGCGCCGCGACAAGGCGAATTCCGCCAGCAGCCGCTCCAGCTCGCTTTTCGATCCCGCGACGGTGACGAGTTCGGGCGTGTTGACCGCCGCAATCTCCAATCCGCATCGCGTCTCGTCGAGGATTTTGCCGACCTCCTTGGCCGACAGGCCGATGGCAGCCATGCCGCCTTGCAGCCGCACCTGTTCCTGGAGTCGGCTGCGGTGATGAACGACTTTGATAGCGTCTGCGAACGCCAGGGCACCCGCAATGCAGGCCGCAGCCATCTCCCCGATGCTGTGTCCGACCACTGCGGCCGGTATGATTCCCCACTCCTTCCAGCGTGCCGCGAGACCCAGCTGCAGGGCAAAGGTCGCGGGCTGCGCGAAGATCGTCTGATCCAGGCGCGATTTTTCTTCGTTGGCAGTGAGTTCGGCAATGATCGAGGGCCCCGACAAGGCGCGGAACGCCTCGTCGCACTCCTCCACCGCCTTGCGAAAAACCGGATCGCATTCGAGCAGCCCACGGCCCATCGCCCACCAGTGCGCCCCCTGGCCGGTGAAGACGAACGCGATGCGCGGCTCGATACGGCGCCGGCCACTAAGCACGCCAGCCTGGGGCTCCTTGCTCGCGAATGATCGCAGACGAGTCACCGCATCCTCGCGCGAGTTTGCGATGGCGACCATCCGATGCTCGAGATGGGATCGCCGCAGCGCCAGCGTGCCCGCGGCATCGGCGAGCGAGATATTGCTCGCCGCGATCCGGTCTGCGAGCTCGCCCGTCATCGCTTCAAGCGAATTACGATTGGCCGCGGATACCGGAAGGAGCAGTGGCCATGCCGATTCGCTGCCGCGATCGGGATTCCTCAAGCGGGTCGGGGGCTGCTGCACGACCGCGCACGCATTGGTCCCGCCGAACCCAAACGAGTTGACGGCTGCCATCCTCGGGATGGAGCGGTCCGGAAACGGCGTCAGCTCGCGGCACACTTCAATTCCGAGCTCGGAAAACCGGATATTCGGATTGGGGGTCTCGAAATGGAGATGGGGGGGAATGCTCCCGTTCTTGACGCAGAGCGACGCCTTGATCAGACCCGCGAGGCCGGCAGCGGGCTCGAGGTGTCCGATGTTGGTCTTGATGGAGCCGACAAGGCAGGGTGCAATGCCGGCGCGCGGTTTTCCGAACACCGTGCCGATGGCCTCCGCCTCGATCGGATCGCCGACCGGCGTCCCGGTGCCATGGGCCTCGACATAGCCGATTTGACCAGGCTCGATGGCCCCCCGCCGACAGACCTCATGCAACATTTCGACTTGGGCGGTCAGGCTCGGAACCGTGATGGTGCTCGTCTGGC
>WNGL01004609.1_pt1 | contig 16490 bp, 13 predicted proteins | sample 5400591 | NCBI WGS metagenome assembly WNGL01 (sample SAMN13153377, study PRJNA577476) | soil metagenome | isolation source: 80 cm soil or saprolite under Garry oak tree replicate 1 | place: USA:California | collected 2016-06-15
GCGTCGATTACATCATCATGGGACTTGCACCCACGCTCGCCTGGCTCTTTGTCGGGCGAGCTATTTCCGGCGCCGCCGGAGCTTCGTTTACGCCGGCCTATGCGTACGTCGCCGATGTCACTCCCCCCGAAAAACGCGCTCAGAGCTTCGGCATCATCAGCGCGTCGTTCGGAATCGGCTTTATAATCGGACCCGCAATTGGCGGCTTGCTGGGAAGCTTCGGACCGCGCACTCCTTTCTTCGTGGCTGCCGCATTCAGTCTCGTCAATTTCTGTTATGGGTATTTCGTATTGCCCGAGTCGCTTCCTCCGGAGCGCCGCCGCGCTTTCGAATGGAGACGAGCGAATCCGCTCGGCACCCTCGCCCAAATGCGCAAGCATCCAGTGGTGCTTGGGCTGCTTGCCGCCCTGTTTCTGTGGGCGCTCGCCAACCAGGTGATGCCGACGACCTGGGCATTCTACACCAAGTTCAGATTCGGCTGGTCGGAGGCGATGATCGGCGCGTCGCTCGCTACCGCGGGAGTCGTGATCGCCACGAGTCAGGCGACCATGATGCGCTATATCGTTCCACGCCTCGGCGAGCGAAAAGCGGCGGTCGTCGGGATACTGGGTGGAATCGCCGCTTATGCCGGCTTTGGATTGGCGACCGCAGGATGGATGATGTTCGCCGCGCTCGCAGGGTGGTTCTTCGGCGCGATCGTGATGCCCACGATTAACGCGCTGATGTCACACCGGATCGAGCACAACGCGCAGGGAGAGCTGCAGGGCGCGGTCGCGAGTCTCTTCTCGCTGAGCGCGATCATCGGGCCGCCGCTGATGACGCACATCTTCGCGCGATTCACTTCGCCCACATCGAGCGTTCATCTGCCTGGAGCAGCTTTCCTCACAGCTGCTTTGCTCGCGGCCGTGTGTCTGGTGATTTTCTGGGTGTCGACTCGGGTGCCAGCCGCCGAGCCGCACGCCACGGCGTCTGAGTCGGCGTTGACGGCCGCCTAATCGATTCGTCGATAAGTCATCTCGGTTGTAAGGCTCGGCGATGTAAAACTGGGCGCTTGCACCATGAGGCTTGTCTTGCCGAGTCTGGTGATCTTGAGCGAACGATCAATGCCGATTATCGGGGCGAAAATCGCCATCGAAGCAGTCTGATGCAGTTGACTTCCAACGAGTCTCCACGTTCCAGCCCGTGCCGCGAATACCTGATTGCCCTTGTCATCAAATACTCTGGAGTAATCGACTTTGATTCTCTCTTCCGACGAAAGGCTGTCGTACTGAGCCGGCGTAACGGTTCTTCGTCCCGGAGACATCGCCGTTACCGAGAAGTGAGTTCTGGTGAATTGCATCCACTCTGTGCGGGGGGCGGGCGTCACAGTCCCGGTCTTCAAATCCCTGATCGAGACCAGCTCCCAGGTACCTCTGAGATCAGCGGACCTCGGTGCGCTCTGAGCGGCAAGGAGCCCAACCAGCCCGAAACATCCAGCGACGATCAGCGAGCTCATCTTCCACATATTGCCTCCGTTGGTAAACCGAAATGGGTCGAACGGCTGATCACGCGTTTGAACCAGAGAAGCTACAGCCGTCTAATCCAAATATTTCGATACCGCACCGGGTTTCCGTGATCCTGCAGGCGCAGCGACTCCTCGGCCGGATGCGCGATGTACAGCGCCGGCCTGTCGTTGTAGGTGATCCCGTAGATCTCGACGTTGTTCTGAATCAGTACTCCGTTGTGCAGCACCGTGACGCGCGCACGATCAATGACCTTTCCCTGCTCATCGAACCTCGGCGCGTGAAAGACAATGTCGTACGTCTGCCACTCACCGGGCTTTCGCGACGCATTCACGAGTGGCGCATGCTGCTTGTAAACGGAGCCGGCCTGTCCGTGGTAGTACGTCTTGTTGTCGTATGAATCGAGCACCTGCACTTCGTAACGGCCCATGAGAAAGACGCCGCTGTTGCCTCGCTCCTGTCCCTCGCCCTTCACGACAGATGGCGTCGCCCACTCGATGTGCAGTTGAACGTCACCGAATTTGTCGCTCGTGGAGATGTCACCGCTCCCAGGAGCGACTTCGACATAGCTATCTCTCACGTTCCACTTCGCTGCCGCTCCATCCTGTGCGACCCAGCGGGAAAGGTCTTTTCCGTTGAACAACACAATCGCGTCTGAGGGGGGGTCCGAATTGGTCTTCCCAGGTGTGACGATTGGCGGCTCAGTCTTGGGCGCGGGAAACGGCCCGGGCTCTTGCGCTCGCGCGCCTGCGGCGAAGACGACGACTCCGAACGCGATAACAGCGAGTCGCGTCACCATGGCACCTGAGGCGAGCGATAATAATTGAGGCCGAGGTACTGCCAGCGTGGCTCGTGCGTGGCCAATCTCGAGCGGAAGTTTTCCCAATCGCGTGCTGCCTGTGGAGTCCATCCCACTTCAGCGATAGCGGGAAGCCGCGGGATCGCCAGGTATTCCACTGCGGTGATATTGCGCAACGTCTCGCTCCACGTTGGCGCCTCGACGCCCACGATGTCGCGTTCAGTGACTCCCTTCATGTAAGTCGCGGGATCCCAGTCGTAGGAGTCACGCACTTCCACATATCCGGCCCAGTTGAGCCCCAGCTTGGTTGAAGGCGTGTACTTCATGTCCAGATAGGCCTTCGGTGCAGGGGATAGAACGAGCTTCGAACCGTATTGTAACGCTGCCGTCGCAGAGTCGCTCTTCCACTGCTGCGCGACGGTAGTCGGGTTGAGCCGCGCCTTCGTGATCTCTTCCCACCCGATCATCTTCTTCCCGTATTTATTGACAATGCCCTGCACCCGCTCGACGAAGCGCACGTACTGCTCGGGAGTGAGCGTCTGAACTTCATCGCCACCGATATGGAAGTAGGGACCGGGCGTGATGGCGCTGATCTCACGAACGACGTCGTCGACGAAGGCGTAGGTAGCTTCTTTGTCGACGCACAGCGTGCTCCAACCAACGTCCGTCCCGCTGTAAAGCCCGGGTGGACGCGTGCTGCACGCCAGCTCCGGATAAGCAGCGAGCCCAGCGTTGATGTGACCGGGCATGTCGATTTCCGGGACGATCGTGATGTAGCGCGCCCGCGCGTAACGCACGATGTCCTGATAATCCTGCTGCGTATAAAATCCGCCGGGTCCGCCTCCAACCTGCGTCAACGAGCCGATCGCGGTCAATTTCGGACGCGAGTTGATCACGATCCGCCATCCTTGATCGTCGGCGAGATGGAGGTGCAACACATTCAGCTTGTACAGCGCAAGAACGTCGATGTACTGCTGGATTTCTCTAACGGTAAAGAAATGGCGGGCCACGTCCAGCATGGCACCACGCCAGGCAAACCTCGGCTGATCGACAATCGTGAGGGCGGGAATCGTCCAGGAGCTGCGCTCTACTCCCATCTCCGACTCGATGTCGACGGGAAGAAGTTGTCTCACGGTCTGTATTCCGCGAAACAACCCGGCCGGACTGGGCGCGATGAGGCGCACCGAGTCGCTCGTCACGCTAAGCTCGTAGCCCTCGCCGCCGAGTGAGCCGCGTTCCGGCGCAAGTCGCAGGGTAATCGCACCACCGGATGTCGTGCCTGGGGAAGTTACCGCGACCGGGAAACCAGTTGGTCGACGGATCAGTGCGGCCAGCATCTCTCCGATCGCACGCACCTCGGCGTTCGTTGTGTCTACGGAAATACCGGTACCCCGCGTGATGTTGAACGCCGCTCCCGACGCTGTGACGAGCGACGCCGGCGACGGGACCAGTTGCGGCGGACGGACCACCGGTTGCGGGGTCGGAGGGGGTGCGACCGTCCGCGCGCACGCAGCGCCGGCGACAACAGATGCAATCAGCGCAAAAGCGCGCACACGCTGCTGTTGAGAATCTTTTCGGTGCATCTCGCCGGCTCCTCTTTTCGAAAGGGTTTGCTCGGCGGAGGTCCGCCGATTTTACGCCGCCAGAACTGGAAGTTGCGTCCGCTGCCGTCTTGCTGCTTCTATGAACGCTCCGCCCAGCACTCGATCCCGGTCGTAAAATACGACGGACTGGCCGGGCGTGATTGCCGAGACTGGCTCATCGAGTGCGATCTCGATCTCGTCACCCTCGAGGCGAACAATCTCCGCATGTGCGAGCGGTGACCGGTGACGGACGCGAACGCTAACGTGATTCCCGACTTCCGGCGCGTCAGTCAACCAATTGACTTCACGCGCTACGATCCCATTTCCGAGCAGCTCGTCCCGCGTCCCGATGACGACAGCTCGCTGCTCCGGACGAATCGCGATCACATACATCGGAGACGCAAAGCCTCCGGGTATTCCGCGGCGCTGGCCGATAGTGTAGCGGGCGAACCCGTTGTGCTCGCCGACGATTGCTCCGCCCGAGGTGATGATAGGGCCATGCGCCAGAGCCGGCGCATCGTGGGGCAGCCGCTGCTCGAGGATCCGCGCGTAGTCACCGTCCGGCACGAAGCAAATCTCCTGACTTTCCGGCTTCTCGGCGATCACCTCGAGACCCATCGCGTGCGCTCGTGCTCGCGTCTGCGCCTTGTCGAGCCCGCCGACTGGCAGAATCATCCGCGATAGAACGGCGCGGTCGATCCCCCAGAGGAAGTAAGTCTGGTCCTTGTTCTCGTCGATGCCCCGACGCAGCCCGCCATCTAAGACTCGCGCATAATGACCTGTTGCAATCCACTGCGCGTCGATAGCGTCCGCCTTTTTCAGGAAATCACGAAACTTCGTAAAGGTGTTGCAGCGCACGCACGGAATTGGCGTGCGACCACGCGCATATTCGCGGACGAAGTTGTCGATCACATCGTGTCCGAATCTGCTCTCGAGATTCAGCACGTAGTGCGGGATCCCGAGCTGCTCGCAGACCCGACGAGCGTCATTTACCGAGTCCAGCGAGCAGCAGGGCCGGTCCGGGACATCCTCGCCGTGACAGAAAAGCTTCATGGTAGCGCCAACGACATCGTAGCCCTGCTCTACCAGTAGCGCGGCAGCGACCGACGAATCAACGCCGCCGGACATAGCGACCAGCACTCGCTCTCGCGACACCATTATTCTGCGACTGTAAGCTGTCTCGCCTTGGCGACGAGAGCAGGGAAGACTTCGATGACGCGGTCGATGCAATGATCCGTCGTCAGAACCCCGAGGCTCATACGAATTGCCGCGCTGGCGAGATCTGGACGAATGCCTAATGCTGACAGCACGTGTGACGGCGTGACGCTCCCGCTCTGGCAGGCCGAGCCGCCCGACGCAGCGATGCCGCGAAGATCGAGGGCCATCAGCAGCGACTCACTGTCCGTCCCTGGAACAGATACGTTCACGATGTGAGGCGCGCGCTCGGCGCCGCGACCATGGATTACAGCGTCGGGAACCTTCGCCAGAATTCCTGCCTCGAGCTTGTCACGCAGCTTTCGGATGCGTGCGCAATGCGCCTCGCACTCTGCCAGCGTCAGTTCGGCGGCGCGCGCCAGACCCACTGCAGCCGCAACGTTTTCGGTTCCTGGTCTGCGGCCGCGATCCTGGGTTCCGCCATGCATTAGCGGCTCGATGTGTGTACCGCGCCGGATGAATAGCGCACCAATCCCCTTCGGAGCACCAAACTTGTGGCCCGAGATGGTGAGAAAGTCGAACTGCTGTTTTTGTGCGTCGATAGGGATCTTGCCGAATGCCTGCACTGCATCTGTGTGAACGAACGCGCCGCGCGCCTTTGCCTTTGCGGCAAGCTCGGGCACCGGCTGAATGGTTCCGATTTCATTGTTGACCCACATCATCGAGCAGACCGCAACCTCGTCGTCGACAAGTTCGTCGAACGACGCGGAATCGATTACGCCATCGGCGGTCATTCCCAGAAAACGCTCCGAGGCTCCTTCGCGTCCCGCCTGATGTACGGCACCAAGAATCGCCTTGTGCTCGATCGGAGTCGTAACTACCGCTCTGCGCCCCTTTGCCTTGAGGGCCCGCCAGGCACCCAGTATCGCGAGGTTGTCAGCCTCGGTACCACCCGAAGTGAAGCAGATCTCGTCTGGCCGTGCGCCTAGACATCGGCCCACTCGCTCCCGGGCCTCGTCCAGTGCCGCGCGCGCTTCGCGTCCCCACCGATGCGTGCTGGAAGGGTTGCCAAAGCGAGGGCCGTAAAAAGGCTTCATCGCCTCGAACACCTCTTCACGCACCGGGGTCGTGGCGGCGTGGTCGAGATAAATCGGGTCAGTGGGCATGGCTGGAATTTAAGGGACGCGAAGAGGTCGAGGGAGGCGGCTACGCGCGCTAGCCGCTGAAGAATTTGCTTCGCACCTCCCACAGCCTCGGGAAAAAACGCTGGGAGATCGTCGTCTGAAGGTATTTCGAGCCGAGGGTTCCGCCCGTCCCGGAGGTCGCCGGGCCGATGATGCGCTCGACGAGCTGAACGTGCAGGAATCGCCACATCGCGAATCCCTGCTCGTACTCGAGCAGTCCTTCTGCCAGCATCTGCAGCGGCCTCTGATGCAGCTCCGCGTAGATCTGCTCGAGAGTGACAGCGTGCGCCTCGAGCAGATCGTCGAACAGTTGCTGCAGAGTGGGTTTGGCGAGCGCCTGCTCCACCAGTGGTGCAATCTCGCCGTGCTGTTTCAGCACCTGAAGAAAATGTTCGTCGCGCATTCCCGACATCGCTTCGATCGCGCGGAACTGCACACTCTGCGATCCACTGGAGGTACCAAGGTAGCCGCGGAATTGCGCGAACCGTTGTGGAGGAAGCGTCTCGAGCGCCGAGAGCTGTCCGGTGACTATATGGACAAGCGCGTTCACTCTCCGAACCGAAGTCAATGCGCCAAGAGTGTCTCTGGCTTCCAGAAGCGCAATGAGTCCCTCGAGCTCGTGCAGAATCAGCTTGAACCAGAGCTCGCTCGCCTGATGCACGATGATGAACAACAGCTCGTCGGGGTGCTCGGGCTTGGATCGGGGCCGCTGGAGCCTAAGCAGCTCGTCGAGCGCCAGATACGACGAGTAGGTGAGCTCGTCGCCGCCTTTCTTTGGTGCGGCGGTCGAAGTGCGCTTGCGCTTCTGGTTGGTCAAAAGGTCGCGACCTCGAGAGATGCCACGTCCTCCACCCGCATCGTCTCCGTCGTATAAAACGGCTCACCATAGCGGCAGCGAATCAGCGACCCGTAGTGTGCGGCATGATGGCGAATCAGATCGCGCAGCGGGTCGCCATTTGGGTACACCTCGCCCGCTTGCACGGCGTCACCGAATTGCGATTCGTAACACCCGATTGCTTCGAGTTTTTTCTCGAACGCTTCCGTGATGTCGACGACGAAGGTCGGTTTCTGGTTGTCTTCGCGGAATGATAGCGCGTGAAGGACTTTGAGCGGTCGATGCGGGGCAATCTTTGGCTCGATCTTTTTCAAGCCCGCAACGAAGCAGGCATCTCGCACGAGCTGTGCGACGATCGGATGATCGGGGTGGCGCCCGTGCTGCGAATGAGTGATCACGACCCTCGGCTGAAGGCGCCGAATCACAAGCGCCACTTTGGCCCGCGTCTCCGGTGTGTTCTGAATTCCGCCGTCGGGGAGGCCGAGATTTTCGCGGACGGCCACGCCCATCACTTTCGCGGCCTTCGCGGCCTCTTTGGCTCGGAGATCCGGTGTGCCGCGGCTCGCCATCTCCCCCGCGGCGAGATCGAGAATCGCCGTTTGTCTTCCTAGCATGTGTGAGCGGATCAGTGTGCCGCCGCAAATGAGCTCGATGTCGTCCGGGTGCGCGGCAATCGCGAGGACGTCGACACGTTTCATGCGGAGAATCTACTCGTAACGCAAAGCGTCGATTGGATCGAGCTTCGCCGCGCGCTGGGCCGGCAGCATGCCGAAAACAATTCCGATGCTCACGGAGACCATCACTGCCACCAGCGTGAGCCCAATCGGGACGCCCGCATCGATTTTCATGGCGAGCGTGGCGAGCCGGCCGAACGTCAGGCCGATCAGGATTCCCAGCGCACCGCCAAATCCGGTCAGCGTCGCCGCTTCGACCAGAAATTGAAAAAGAATTTCCTTTCTCGTCGCGCCGAGAGCTTTGCGAATGCCGATCTCGCGAGTGCGGCTCGTGACGGACACCATCATGATTGCCATCACGCCGATTCCGCCTACGAGCAGTCCGACGCTAGACAACACGATCATTACCAGAAAGAAAACTCCGGTGATCTTGTTGAACGTGTCGAGGATCTGGTCCTGCGTGATGAGATCGAAGTTGTTCTTGTCTGCGGGTCGCAGTCGACGCATTTCGCGCATGGCAATGGTCACTGCTTCCTGCGCCTGTACTGTTGTGACTGCCGGTTTGGGCTTGACGGGGATATAGAGCGCGTTCGTCTTATCGATGGTGAACTGGTGGTCCATCATCTGGTAAGGAACGACGGCGCCGATGTCCTGACCGGGCGGCGAGAAAATGTTTTCGGGCTGCGCGTAGAGGCCGATCACACGCGCGGGGCGGCCACTGATCCTGATCTGCTTGTCGAGAACTGACTCCCGGCCGAACAGCTTCCTCGCGGCATTCTCGTCCAGGACCGCGACGCTGGCGCCTGCGGCGAGCTCCGCCGGTGTGAACCAGCGTCCGTCGAGCAGTTCGCCGCCCTGGATTTCCTGGTATCGGTCATCCGCGCCCACGATGAGGACGTTCTGCGTACGCTGCGCCTCGTACGACAGTCGACCGTTATTCTGCGCCCAGATCGCCGCGTAAGAGACCTCGGGAAGCTGCTTGATTCTGTCGGCCTCAGCCTCGACCAGATCGGGCCGTACCCGAATCCATTTGGGTAGGCGGTCGGGATTCACCGGCGTCTGCGAAAAAACCTTTACGACGTAGAACGTCGTTGGTCCGGCAATCTCGATCGTGCGCACGATCTGATCCTGAATTCCCTGGACGATCGCTGCCATCGTCATCACGGTTGCAACGCCGATGACGACGCCGAGTATCGTCAGCGATGAGCGCAGCTTGTTCGCGCGGAGGGTGTCCACCGCGATCTGCACGTTGCTGCGGATTCGCTCGGCGATGATCATTCGGCACGCAGCGCGTCAATGGGATCGAGCTGCGCCGCACGCGACGCCGGATAGACACCAAACAGTACTCCGACTCCCGCACCCAGTGAGAGAGCGAGCATCACCGACCAGACGCTCACTCGCGCTGGCAGTGGGGACGCGAGGCTGACCAGACTTGCCAGTCCCCAACCCGCGATGACGCCGAACATTCCACCGAAGGTCGCCAGCACGATCGCCTCGACGAGGAACTGACGCTGGATGTCGCCTCGCTTGGCGCCCATCGCTTTGCGCACCCCAATCTCGTGCGTCCGCTCCGTCACCGACATGAGCATGATGTTCATGATGACAATGCCGCCGACGACGACGCCGATGGCAACGATTGCCGGAATGACCGAGAAAAGAATGCGCGTCAGGTTCTTCCAGAATTCCACCAGCGCATCCGCTGTCTCGATGGAGTAATCGGGCTCGTCAGCTGGTCGCAGATGGTGCGCGACGCGCATCGCTTCGTCCGCCCGCTGCATGCCAGCCGGGACGAGGTCGGCGCTCGGCATCTTGACCGAGACATTCGTCGTCTTGCGCCGGCCGAAAAGCATCTCGAAGTTCGGCAGCGGCAACAGCACGAAGCCATCGAATGACTGCCCGAGCACGCGTCCTTTTTTGGCGATCGTTCCGACAACGGTGAAACGCTGGCCGAGGATGCGAATGTCCTGGCCGACCGGATCGATGTTCTCGAATAGCTTGTCCGTAATGTCGGCCCCAATAACCGCGACGGAGTGGTGATCGCGCACGTCGACATCGCTGATAGGACGTCCGCTGGCAAACACGTAATCCTGAACGACCTGGTACGGCGCAGTGATGCCGAAGATGGCGACGTCGGCCTGGGTCCTGTTCTTCCACACGATGTCCGCGATAGGAACGGGCCAACCGGTTTGCATGCTGACCGCAACCGCTTCGGGTACGGCAGCCATGACGGCGTCGGCGTCGGATTCTGTGATGCGCGGTCTCCTCTGCAACCTGCGCCACTCCTCGTCGTCGAAGAGGCCGATGCGAATTGGAGTTCGCCTGACCTGGAAGGTGTTCGCGCCGATCAGCGCGCTCGCCAAATTCTCTTTGACGTACGCGTTCATCCCGGAGATGATCGCCACGACGGCCACGAGGAATGCGACCGAGACGATGATCCCGAGCAGCGTGAAGAAGGACCGCAACTTGTTGACGCGGATCTGCTGGAGAGCGGTCGTTATTACGTCGGCGAAGCGCATGGCTTTAATTTCGGCGACCGGCAGGCGGGGCGCTACAAAAGGTTTCTTTAACTTCAACAGAACGGGCGGGAGGCGTCAGCTTCGCTGGCGCCAGGTTAGAGGTTAGAACGTCGGGACGTTCCTGCCAGTCGTACGGCACAAGCAGTTGCTTGTACTCCGAATGGCGCCGGTGAAGTCCCGACGTAGTTACCTAACGTCTCGCAGCTTTAGGCTGACGCCTCCAGCCCGTTCAGTTGCTGTTGATGTTTTTTTGCGACGCGATGCCAGCTATTCGTATCGCAATGCCTCGACCGGATCGAGACGCGCCGCCCGCGCGGCGGGCAGCAGCCCGAATAGAATTCCCGTAAACGCGCTCGTAGCTAATGCGGCAACAACCGCCGAGACCGGAGTCGAGGCGGGTACCGCAGGGAAGGCGGTCTTGATCCCGACCGCGACCAGAATGCCGAGGACGAGACCAATTGAAGCGCCAATGCTGGTCAGTGTTGCCGCCTCGACGAGGAACTGCCAGAGGATCGCGCTCCTTGTCGCCCCGAGAGCTTTTCGTACGCCGATCTCGCGCGTGCGCTCTGTAACGCTGATCATCATGATCGCGACCACGCCAACGCCACCCACCAGCAATCCAACCGACGACAGTGCCAGTCCAACAACGAAGAAGGTGCCGAACAGTTTGTTGTAGATGCCCATCAACCGGTCCTGCGTCACGATCTCGAAGTTGTTCTTGGCGGTCGATCTGAGTCCGCGACTCGCGCGCAACAGTGCCGTCACGTCGTCGGTCGCCTCCTCCGTTGTCACGCCGGGCTCCGGCTTGACGATGAAATCCACGCCGCGCATCCACGGGTTGAGGCTGCGTCGCGCACTCTCGAAAGGCACTATCGCCTTCGCCTGGTCGCCGCCGCCCGCGGATGTCGGCGTGCCCATCGGGCTCGCAGTGTAGTGGTAGACTCCGATCACCTTGAATCCGACGCCATCGACATTGATCGTCTTGTCAATCGGATCCGATGTTCCGAACAGTCGGTCGGCAAGCTTTTGGTTGACGATGATCACGCGGGCCGCCGTCGTATTCTCTGCGTAAGTAAAGCTGCGCCCGGGATAAATGTCGCCGCCATCCACGTCTACCCAGTTCGGTGTGTAGATCTCCATCCCCGTGCTGACCTGCTTGTCCTTGTAGGTGAATTTTGCTCCGCTGCCCAAATGGGCGGTGACCGCCTTGATAGTGGGCAGCCGCTCGAGTGTGGTCGCCTCTTCGATCGTCAGGGGTGGGTTCCGCCGCTCAGGACAAGTTTCGTCCGAGCCATCGCACGCCTCAAATCCGCTGATAGGGCGGCGGTAGATGTAGAACGACGTCGGACCAGCTGCCTCGAGATCTCGAGCAAAGCTCTCGTTGATCCCGCGCACAACCGACGACATCGCCACGACGACGAAGACGCCAATCGCGACTCCCATGATGGTGAGAGCGGCCCGTACCTTGTTCGACCGAATCGAGTCGACTGCCATCCCGACGCCTTCCAACGCGTTGAAAATTCGCTGCGCGATCCGCATCGCTATTCCTTCCTCAGTGCTTCGATCGGATCGAGCGACGCAGCTCTGCGAGCCGGATAAACGCCCGAGATGATTCCGACGACGGTCCCAAGCAGCGTCGCCATGACGATGGACCAGGGCGCGATCGCGGCGGGGAGAGGAGTCTTCCACTCGACTACCTTTGCGATGACGATGCCGAGCAGGATGCCGATGATCGCGCCGAGCGTGCTCAAGGTCGCGGCTTCGACCAGGAACTGGCGCATGATGTCGCGGCGGCGGGCGCCCAGAGATTTCCGTATTCCGATCTCGCGAGTGCGCTCAGCCACGGCGACGAGCATGATGTTCATGATTACGAGTCCGCCGACTATCAACCCGATTGCGGGAAAGGCGGTGCCGGCCATGGTCATGATCTTCTTCAGCTTATCCATGAAGGCCAGCGCGCTGGCCGAGGTTTCCATGAAGAAGTTGTCGGGCTCACCTGGTCTCAGCTTGCGACGTCCGCGCATAACTTCGCGCACCGACTCCATTGCGTCGGTCATCGTCAGCGACGTCGGAGTCTGAACCATGATTCCATCCACGTCACCACGCGGATTGGTGAAGTGATGGAGCGGCGAGTTATATGGTGCGATTGCGACTCGATCGAGGGAAAGGCCAAAGACTGACCCTTGCTTCTCGAGCACGCCGATCACGGTATAGGGCATGCCCTTGATGCGGAGCTGACGCCCCAGTGGATCGAGATCCTTGAAGAAATATTTCGCGACTTCATCCCCGATCACCACGACCGGGGCGCCGAGCGAGGACTCTTGCGGAGTGAACGCCCGTCCGATACGAACGTCGTATTTCTTGATCGTGAAATAGTCGCCGTCGATCGCGTGCGCTTCGACCTGCTTGGGACGCGCCCACTGGGACTGGGCCTGGAGGTATTCCTGACTCTCCACCGCGTATCTCGAGCCGGGCGGCAGAACACTCGCCACCAGCGAAAGATCCGAATGGTAAATGCGCGGCCTGCGGAGCCACGACCGCCACTCCTCTTCCGATCCGGCGCCATCGCCGAACCAGGGGAAGCGCCTGAGCGTGAAGGTGTTCACGCCGAGCATTTTCGCCGCGAAGTCGTTCTCCATGTAGCTGCTCATGCCCTGAACGATGGAGATGACGGCGATCAGGAACATCACGCCGATGCAAACGCCGAGGAGCGTGAAAAAGCTCTTCAGCTTCTGGACGCGGATCTGCGCCAGAGCGAGCCAGATTGCCTCGACGAACGGCATTGCTATTCCGTCGTTGAGGAAATCTTTGGTGGGGCGATGCCTGCCGACTTGATGAATGTCGCGCGCTTCTCGTCACTGGAGATCATTCCGTCGTGCAGCAGAATGACGCGCCGAGCGTGCGCTGCGATGTCCGACTCGTGGGTGACCATGATTACGGTCTGACCCTGTTCGGCCAGACCCTCGAACACGCGCATGATCTCTTCCGACGTAGTCGAGTCCAGGTTTCCGGTGGGCTCGTCGGCTAGAAGAATCGACGGCTGATTTACGAGCGCACGCGCGATCGCGACGCGCTGACGCTGGCCACCCGACAGCTCATTTGGCCGGTGCTGCACTCGGTCGCCGAGCTGAACGCGCTCGAGAGCTTCGATCGCTCGCTTGCGTCGTTCGTCAGCCGAGACACCGGCGTAGACGAGTGGAAGCTCGACATTGTGGAGCGCTGTCGCGCGTGGAAGGAGATTGAAGGTCTGAAAGACGAAGCCGATCTCGCGATTTCTGACGCGTGCGAGCTCGTCCTCATCTTTGTCGGAGACGAGAGCGCCACTCAGCCAGTACTCACCGGCTGTCGGAGTGTCGAGGCAGCCAATGAGATTCATGAGGGTCGATTTTCCCGACCCGGACGGACCCATGATCGCGACGTACTCGTTGCGACGGATCGCAATGTCGACTCCACGCAGGGCGTGGACGACTTCGCCGCCGATGTCGTAGTCGCGCTTCAACCCACGCGTGACGATGACCCAGTCTTTTTCCGGCGCAGCGCCGGCCTCCTGGGTAACGATGTGCCGCTCAGCGGTCGTGCTGAGCGGGATCTCATCAGTATGCATTATGCCTTAGCCGGCTCGCCGGGTTTCTTCGGTTGTTCCTTCTGTGCGCGCACGTTTGCGCCGTCCTTGAGCTCGCGGATGGCCTGGTAGGTGCCGCCGACGATGTTCTCGCCTTCCTTCAGACCGTTGAGCACCTCGAAATACTTCTCACCCGCGATACCAACCTTTACGGGACGGAAGGCGACTTTGTTGTTCGCACCGACCACGAACACTCCTTCGACATCGCGCTTGCCGACCTGCTTGGTCGGCGCTTTCCGGGCGAGCGTGAGCGCGGTGTCGGGCTTCACGCTGTCTTCGCGCACCGTCAACGCGATGATCGGAATCGACAACACGTTGTTTCTGGTCGACGTGATGATCTTCGCCGTCGACGAAAAATCGGGGCGCGTCTCGGGGGGAGCGTTCAACAGCTGGATCGTTACTTCATAGTCGATTGCCTGGTCGGTCGATCCGGCGGTGCCGCCCGTGCTCGCACCCTTTACGGAGCTGTTCGAGATCTCGGAGACACGGCCGATGAAGGTCGTGTCCGGAAACGCATCGAGTTGTATCACGGCGGAATCGCCGATCGTGATTCGACTGACGTCCGTCTCGTCGACCTTCACTTTCGTCTCGAGCACGCTCATGTCGCTGATGGTGAGCATCGTTGCCGCATCCTTGTTGAACGTGCCCTGGATCGCGGTTTCACCCTGCTCGACACTGAGACGTGTCACCCGGCCACTCATTGGAGCGACGATAGTCGTTTTGCTGAGCAGCGACTGCGAGTCGCGCAGCGAGGCGGTTGCCTGGTCGACAGCGTGATTCGCTGCCTCCAGCGACGCCTGATTGACTTCGACCTGCGTACGAAGCTGCTCGATCTGCTCGTCCGAGACGAGCGTCGGGTTTGCCTTCTTGAGCGCCATCAGCCGGTCGAAGTTTCGCTGAGCCTGAAGGAGGGCAGGCTTGGCCTGCGCTGCTTGTGCTTTCGCCGAGGCGACGGCGGCGGTTGCTCTCTCCACCGAAGCTCTGTACTGCGATGGATCGATTTCGAGCAGGAACTGTCCGGCCGTCACCATCTGCCCTTCCTTGACCGCCAATCGAACGATTCGTCCGCTTATGTCGGCGCTGATGTCGACCTTCGTGTGCGGGCGCACCTGCCCGCTCGCTGTCACGGAAGCGACGAGGTCGCGCCGCTGAACCTTTTCGATGCGGACTTCGGTCGCCTTATTGCGGCCCTTCATGGCGCTGGTGACGCCAATGATCAGGACTGCGAGTGCAATTGCGCCGGCTACAGTCCACTTGGTGCGTTTCTTCATATGTGTCGATCCGATTTAGCGAAGGGGATGACCGACGGCGCTTTCTAGAGCGGCGAAGGCTTTGTGGTAGTCATATACGGCATTGATACGATCGCTTTCGGCGCGCTCGTACGTCGCACGCGCCTCCGTCAGGTCTACGAATGTAGTCGCGCCGATTCTGTAACGGTCCTGCACCAACTTGAGCTCCTGTTTTGCCTTGGCGGCGTTCTGTTCCTGGAGCGCGACAGTTTTTTCCGCAGTGACGAGAGTGAGATAAGCAGCGGTGACATCAGCGGTCAGCGCCAGCTCCCTCGCTTTCACACTGTAGCGCGCGTCGGAACGGCTGGCCATCGCCTCTTGTAACCTTTGCTCGCGCGCGAATCCGTCGAAGAGCGGGAGCGACAGGGTTGCGGCTATCGAGCGCGGCGACTTGGTGAAGCTGAAGGGAAACTTGGCGTTGTTGTCGCGGATCGCCTGCGCCTGCGCGCTGGTGAACGCCATTGCATTGCACTCAGCCAGCTGGTTCGAGAGGTTGAGCGCCGCGCGCACTTCTTCAGTCCTGATGCAGCTCGTGCGCGACGCATCTAGCTGTGCCGCTGCCTGCTGCACCGGGAAGTTGGAGTTGGCGTACCCGTAGGTGTAGCCGCCGACCCCCGTCGACAGGGTCAGTGTCGGAGAGTACTCGCCCTTCTCGCGCCGCACGTTCAAATCCGCCACGTGTTCGCGGGATCGCAGCGCGAGAACGACGGGATTCTCACGATGCGCCGACTGAATCAAATCCTGGAGATTCAAGTTCATCGGCGTAACCGGAAACTCGCTTACGAGCTTAACGTTCGCGGGCTGAGGAGTGCCCATCAACTGAAACAGCCGCAGCTTCTCGATATCGACCTGATTTCTTGCTTTGAGCGCCTGCACTTTCTGAAGACCGAGCGCAACTTCGGCGCGCTGGACGTCTAGCTGCGTGCCGGAGCCGACAATCTCTCTCGCCTGCGCGAGAATTAGTTCCTGCTGCGATGCAACCACAAGCGAGTCCTGCAGGTCCGCGTTCGCCTCGGCCTGAAGCGCCGACAGATACTGCTGTCTGACGTTGTTGCGCAGCGTCTCACTCGCGCCGGTGATGTCAGCTTCCACGGCGTCGCGATTGGCGCGCTGTAGACTCGGCGTGATCAGCGTGCCGCTGTTGATTCGGTAATTGAGTCCGATCTGGTAGTTGGATTGGTTGACGTCGGACCTCGCGCCCAAACTGGTGCCGCTGAAGATCTGCTGCCCGCCCTGCTGCCTTTGCACGCCGAACGACGCGTCCGCGCTTGGCAGCAGAGCGCCGTACGCGCTTCGCACCGCCGCGCGGGCATTGATCCGGTTATTGAGGG
>WNGL01005076.1_pt1 | contig 16489 bp, 34 predicted proteins | sample 5400591 | NCBI WGS metagenome assembly WNGL01 (sample SAMN13153377, study PRJNA577476) | soil metagenome | isolation source: 80 cm soil or saprolite under Garry oak tree replicate 1 | place: USA:California | collected 2016-06-15
TACCTCGATAACGACCGCTCCGAATGCTGTAGCGGAAGATGAACCCCAAGTAATAGTTGCGCTCGTTTCACCGGACGCGAGACGAGTAACCTCTATTCCGGTTGTTGGAGTAGCATAGCCCGTATCTGCATCCTCCGTATATCCAGTCCTAGGGGTCATTGCCGCCGGATTTGCCGCATTGAACATGGACGCGAATATGGCGTTTTGAAGATTCGGGGTGCGAGTGAATACCGGCGCTGGAATCCCGGACGCTATGTTGCTTTGAGCCGCGCTTTGAACAATTGCGTTTGTCCCGCCTCGGACCGCCCCGGACACACGCCATACAGAAAGCCCGCCTCCCGTGACGGGGGCGGAATATGAGAATATGGTAGAAACCGGGTTGGTGATTAGACTGTTTCTAACCCACACGCCCATCGAATCGGCGCTGGAGGCTTTTAGAGCCCATCCAGCGTTCATGTATGCCCCGCCAATCGCATTATCGGTAGGAGCCGTGAAAACAACCCCGCCAGTATCAACCGTAACGATTATAATCAAGTCATTCATGGCGGGCGTTCCCGTGACGGTGTGAGCCCCCGCTGCGGTGTCGTAAAGGCTTCCGACGTATGTAATCGTTAGCGTATTTGCGGCCGACGCCGGGACCGGAATCAGCGCCAAGAACCCGATTAAAAGGAGAGCCGAAATAAGGATAGACGGCTTCATTCCTTACCTCCCCCACCGCGCAGTTTCTTCCGGACGATTACCGCTCCAGCTACGATTACCATTAGAACGGCAAAGTAGATAAACACCCAGATGGCGTTAATCGCGTTTGGGAGTCCTTCGGTGTATCCGGCCACGAACCCGGAAACCGCGTAGTTGTGACCGGGCTTTATGTTCCACGGATTCCCAAGATTCCCGACGTATGAGCCGGGTTCCTTAACTACGTATTGAGACCCGCCGCTGACATTTCCCACGACAGGCAAGAAGCTATGAGACGCGGAGATATTATAGAACCGCTCCGGCTCCAGTGCCGAGAATGTCCCCGAGCCGACGAATTGAACCGTGTCTGTAACCGCTCCGCACGCCTGACCCGTCCATCGCAGAATCTCGTCCGCACTAGCATGTTGGTCCGACCCGCTTTGGTCTCCTGCCACACAGGCGGGTGCTAGGCTTCCGAAATGAGACGGGTCCGATGAGGTTACATCCACCGTTAGAGCGCCGCTGATTTTAAGCGAGCCGGTCCTAGCCGAGCGAACCCAGTAGTGACTTTCAAACTCGGACATAACGGACGGGAATGTTACGACGGGCTCGTTTGGGAACCCATCTATCCAGTCTACCCAGACGTAGGGATTCGCCCCGGGAGTCCACCCGGCCTGAACGTCAATAGAAGCCGTGGTTCCGACAACCACATTCCCGATTAACCGGACGTATCCAGAATCAATTATGAAAACCGCATCGTCAGGAACACCGGATATATAGTTTCCGGCGATTGTTATTCGGGTTCCTTTCCACGAGTAATCAGATGCGCTAGTGAGCGTCGGAGGACTAGTGGTAGACCATTTGAACGTCATTCCAGACACTACGAACGGGTTTCCAACGTCATAGAGGACGTTGTTAGTCATCATAATGTCGTATACAGCGAATCCTATTACAATCCCGTCCTCCCGGAAAGATGGCATGTCGAAGATGTAATTGTGGTCCAATAGGTATCCGTGCACCCGTCCGTTGAGACCGATGGCTTCTTCAAACGTTGGGATTCCCCCCGGCCATGCGAGCGGGCCACGGACGTAGTTTCCGATTATTCGGAAGGACGTTTGATTACCTCCGCTCTGGATTGGTATGTATCTTGAGTTATTGACATAGTTCCCGTAGACTGTCCCATAGGCGTTGAGCCCAACGTGCAAAGACCCGAGAGAGTCCGTTCCAGTCCCATAGAATCCAAAGACGGTGTGTTTAGAACCGTTTGCGTAGTTGTGGCTCCAATTGACAACCTCAGTAGGACTACCAAAATCGGGGGTGAATCCGTGCTCAAAATCCGCGCCGTAGACCACTTGAAGGAATCCGCCCTCAAAGTAGTTATCTCGGACGGCTCGGACGGCGTTTCCCATTACACACCCGGTAAGATGTCCAGAAAGGTCTATGAATCTTGAACGGTAGAGCGTGGAATTCAGAGTTTCTTCATACGGGGTGTTTGTTGGGTTGTCTGATAGAACACACGAGGAATCATCGTCTCGGTTGTATCCAGATGCGGTTATATCATGAGACTCCAATAGAACCGTTCTCGCAACGGCCTGATTCTCCGTGAAAACCGTTCCACCGAAATCATAGAACGTGTCGTTATCGAACCGAATAACGGTTGCTCCGACACGATAATTTGCGGCTACATTGTAATGGACTATCAGCCGTGTAAAGTTAAAGAACGTGGAGTTTCGGAAGGTGTATGTTACAGCATGAACCCCGTCCCACAGATAGACCGGTGTGCTCGTTGAGTCGGTTGTATTGAATACTCCGGCCAGTCCGCACCCGTCAATGCTGGAGTTGGTGACGGTCAGGGTAAGGGATGGGTCGGTCTCGCTCAAATCGAATTCTTGCGGACCACACAGCTTTATCTTGGATTGGTCCCATGTGGAATTAGTCGTGCATGTCATACCGGATGGGTTCGGAGCGCATCCTGTATACGTCCCCAACCCTCCGGTTGTAGTAACCGTCACACTGAAAACGACGGCGGTTCCTGACCCCCCGCTCGTCATGTTTACCCCGACTTTCCAAGTGAGCCCGTCGGTCTCGGAGACCGTGTAGGTATGAGACGTTCCAGATGTTAAGTGAGTGTTATCAATGAAGAAATACCGTCCTCCGGAATCGAAAAGTGTAACCGCCGAGACGTATTCTCCAGAATCTCCGGAATAGGAAATCGTGATAGACTTGAACGTCTCTGTAGTTGCCGTATTGCTAGCAGATTTCCATCCTCCGGATGAAGCCCACCCTCCGCCGTCTAGAATCCCGGAGGCCGTGTTCCACTCGTCAAAGTCCGTTTGCTCCGAGCCGTAGGCGTCTCCGTTCCTGAACATTCCAAAGCCGCCGTAACGAGTAGCAGACGGCCCGGAATCCGTGAATTGAACATCTTGCGTCCAAGTGGAGCCGTCGCTAGAATGATACGCCGTGTAAGTGGTTGAGGACCGCGTTAGACGTAGCCAAAAAGTCCCCGCCGCAACAGAGACACCGCTTCCCTGTTGAGTGACCGTCCCACTGGAAACCTTCCAGACCGTTAGGGTTCCTATCAAATGTCGGATGAACACTCCGCTGGCGGACCCGGTATATGCGCGGTCTACAGTAGACGTGCATTCTTTCGTGGTAATCATACAAATGACCGCTGTATTGAATGTCCCGCTTACCTCTATGACCTTAACCCGGACATCCCAGTCTCCGGAGAAAGTGCTTTGGGAAACCAAGTCACAGTCTTTAGCGGACCCCGCGTTTACAGCCGCTAGAGATGCAACTCCGGAGGAAACCGTCACGGTGGAACAGACTCCGGAACCGCCGCCGATGTCATTAGCCCATTTCCTAGTAACCGCGTCTGAATCGTCAAGCGTGAATCGGTCGCTCTTTAGGTTAGACATCTCAAGAGAGCCGCTGGAAATTTGAAGGTTGTCGGTAAGAGTTTCCACGTCATAGTTTCCGGAAGAAGCGGATTTGGCTCCCGCATCAAAATCAGCCGTCGATGTAAATGTGTAGTCCGTAGTCGCTCCTATACCGTCGTTGGATGGGTCGGTTTTCCTACCGGCTATGGCTTTGACGGACGCTTCAATGGCGTATGCTTCGTTCGCAATCTGCGCGCGGGTCTTTGGAGCGGGCGGGGCCGTCGTTGTCGGAGGACCCGCATCAGTCGTAGGAGTGATAATATATAGTCCGGTCGCAATCAGCGCGAGAACGGCTAGGACCGCTAGTAGCTTCATTGATTCCCCCGGATGAGTGAGACGAGCTTGAGCGCGAGAATCCCTAGAACGCCGGTAAGGTAGGCGTCTACGAAAAGCTGGATGGGGAGCGGCATTCCAGGAATGGCGTAGCACCACGCAATAACGGATACGAAATTTCCGATTAGCTGAGCGGCGTAGGCGAGCCATCCGAGCACCCACAAGATAACCGATATTACCAACTGTCCGAATCTAACAATCAGTAGACCAATGGCCGCAAGCTCGCAAGCTTGGTCTCCGGGCGCGCATCCCGCGTCTGGAGATGCGTGGATTGTAATCCGAACGTAAGACGCAGTTAGTAGGTCGTTGGAGGATCCTCCGGCGGGCTGAACCGGATACAAATCAACCGTTGCCCCGCTTAGGTCCGTGACGTGGATTCCGGCGGAGGTTGTCTCGATAGTCACATTCACGAATCGGTATCCGCTGTCTAGGTTCGTATCTCCGGCTGTCTCACATGGACCCGGAAACGGTCCATTAGCCGTTGATACGAGTCCGCCGATGTCTACGTATGCGGCGTCTCCGAATCCGTGACATTGGACCGATATATCAACGGAGGTTACTAGATAGCTTCCAGTCGTGGAAATCGTCCCTAGAACGACGTTGAAAAGTGGGTCTAACGTTCCAAAAGTTACGTAGGATCCCGCTTTGTCTGGACTATTCAGACAGCCATACCAACTCTCCGTTGTTATGGGTGTTTCGGCGTGTTCGCAGTAACCCGTCTGAGATGGATTATTGCCACGAATGTTCGTCGGTTCGTCCGGACCATTAGCTACAAAATCAGCGTAGAACGTTTGCGGGCCGAACGGATTTTGTAGGACTGGAAAAGAAGGTGCAAATGGCATAGTCGGACCGCCGTTTCCATAGAGTAGAATGGCAAACGCGGCGATGAACCCCAGAAAGAGCATGGCTCGTGCTACGTGGATATCCTCGCTCATTCATCCCTCCCGCCGCCCCCGAGCGGCTTAAATGCGATAACAGCCGCAACGAACACGATTAGGAAAACCACCCACGAGTCCCACCATTGAACGAGTCCAACGAAGCCGAGTGGGAATAGCATCAGAATGAAGAAGGATTTAGAGTCTAGCTTTACATCGTGGATTGTCAGTAGAAGGAGAAACGCAAACGTGAGCATGAGGATTGTTACGAGTCCAAGTATGAACCCGGCTATGACCGAAGATCCCCCTACGAACGGCGCGAGCGCGTCCGCGATTATTCCGAAAACTCCGAGACCGCTCATTGCCTTTTTTCCTCCCTAACGACGAGCCACGGCGGGATAAACTGGAGAGCCGCCCATCGGAGATACTGTCCGATAGACATTCCTTTAGAGCGAGCCGCTTCTTCAATCGCGGCAACCTCAATAGGATTAGTCCAGAACCGGAGTCTTTCCCGGTGTCCATTCTCTCGCGGGGTTTCTTCCATCGTTAGCATGAAAAATCAGTTAGGAGCCACTAAGTAGCCCCGTCGCACGCCCTCAAGTCGCGCTTACTCTTTGCGCGAGCCGTAGAGAGACGGACCCAAGAACATGCCGACTCCCACAAGCAGGACACCGACACCGACGAGAATCGGAACGATGGTCTGGAGGATGGGGCCGAACGTGGTTTCGTTCGCCGCGTAATTCGCCAACGCCGTGTTCAGCGGGCCGAACAATGCGCCGACGATGATTACGAGGACCAAGAACGAGACGATTTTCATCGTCCATTTCTGGGCTTCGTGAGGAATGGTTTTCACCTACCCGGAGTCTCAAGTCTCCATATAATAGAGCCCCGTTAGAGCGTGTTATCAATTAGCGGGCCGTTCGGAGCGGGCGCGTAACCGCCGGGCTCTGGAGCTTCAAAGAAACCGCACGCTCCTTTATCACGGTCAAATACTCGGGCGTGTCTATCATCCGTGAAAACATAGATGAATCTAGCGCGGCTTGTGAGCATAGCGAACGCTCCTTCCAAAGTAGCTAACGACGATTCGGCGCGGCTCGCCTTCAAAAATCCACTCCCCGCAGAAATGGCATCGGTAGGCTGAGACCATCCCAGATCGTGGAAGGCTCACCCCGGGCCAGTCCTCGTAACGGATCCCGAGAGCTTCACGGTCTCGTATATCGGTGCGCGTCATTTTTCCCCGTCTGCCGATATAAGGAATTTCATAGCTAGGGCAAACGTGAGCATGAATCCAAAGGAGGTTAAGAAAGCCGTTGTAAACGCCCATCCTCCAGAAAACTCCGAAAACGGCTTATGAAATCGAAGCGCGGCGGCGGAGGCCCCGGCCAGTAATTCCACCGTTAGAACCCCTATGAGTATCCTACTCTCCATTGTCCCCCTCTTTAGGATTCGGAACGTGGCCCTCTATCCAATGTGGGCGCGGCTCGATTTCAGGCCGGTGCTGTCGAATGATTGAGTAACCCTCGTCAATCGGGATTCCCTTCCGAGACGCGAGCCAGTAGACCACGACAGCCGCCGAACGATGTAGACCGCCCGAGCAATGGACGAGTACCGGGGGGGATCCGCGCTCTTTCGTATGGTCCTCAAGCCAGTTAGCGGCTTGTTCAAACGTCGCTTTCGGTGGTTTCCCGTAGACAAAATGCACTTGAAAATCTCCAAGCGATTTAAACATGTAATCGCCCGGTTGGTCTCGGACGCAGAGCTTCGGACCCTGAAAGAAATGCGCCGCCGCCAAATCCCCGACGTATACGCCGGGCCACACCTCGCACGCGGTTATTTCCCACGCCTCCATCTACGGGATTGCGGAGGATTCGGGTCTTTACAGTTGCAACGTGGTTGCGAAGCTCGTATGCGCCATGCAATCATCGCGGCATAGTTGATTGCATCGTCCGCCGAGTCTACGTCATTTGAATCTTCTACTAGACGCTCGGATTTCACATGGAGCAACGCGATTAGGTCCGAGAGCGGAAGGCGCTTCCATAGAAGACCCCGCGAGCCCCGGTCCTTCGTGAGTATTTCAATCGCTCGGTCAAAGACGGGTTTCAGGGCGTCGTAGCTGGCTTGGTCTACAGTCATTTCCAACCCCCAGTTGGAGGACCGTCTAGTGGCTCGGACAGAGCTAGAACTAGCTTAGGTCTACCCCACATGATAAACCCGCGCACGTCCAGACAGATTAGGATTGCCTCCATGATTAGGATTCCGCCGCTCCACGATTCAAAGACGGCGTATGCCGCCCATGCGACGGCCCCGGCGATTGCAACTATCCACGTCGCGCGGAGCTTCTTACTAGTCATTAGGACGTTTATAACCGTTAGAGCCGCCGCGAGATAGTCTAGCATCAAAGGCCCCCTTCACGGACGCTTTGGAAAGCTGTCTCGGGGGACTCGTAGTTTTCTAATGGTTCGCTACCGTAGGGACTCGGAGACACCTTCAACTCGTGTAACCGCTCAATCTTCTTACAGTTGGAAAGACGCAGATGCGGACCGGCGAGAACGTGCACCCCGAAACACGCTTGACAAACCATGTGCTCACATCCCTCTATATGTCGGTGAAAAAGTAGCTTTTCAGAAGGAAGCTTCCGACCACAGATTCCAGCGCACAAAGTCCCATCGGACTTTTCTTCGGGCCATTCGTTGATTTCTTCCCCGCCGTATTTGGTGCTCATGGAAAAGTCCGTCTGTGTAGTTCGCACGATTTACGAACGCAGATAGCGCGCGCAATATCTGGACCGCGCCATCCTTTCGGCTTAATGACTTTACCGTTTGAATCCAGATTGACGCCGTTCTTGAACTTGTCCATGTTTGCACGGCGAACCTCGTTCCAAAGCCGTTCCCACGGAAGCCCGGCTTCAACCGCCGTTCCCATAACCACCCATGTCAAATCTATCAGCCCGTCCGCGAATCCTTCTAAGTCTCCCATCGCGTAAGCCGTCGCGGTTTCCGACGTTTCTTCTAATATGAGCCGGATTCTGCGAGACCATTCAACGGGCCGGATTATTCTCGGAGTGTCCCCGGGCGGTCTGAAAACCCGGTGAAAGTTTTTAACGTCCTCGTAATTGCTCACGGCGAGCGAATCTCCCATATGTTGTAGCATTCGTAACAACGATAGGTCGGGGTTGGGTTCTCTGGGTATTCCATGAGCCCGCGAGTCCCGCAAGTGGGACAGTAGAGATGCGTTTTCACGAGCGGCGGACGGGCCTTTGGAATCATTCCGGAACCAACTTTCCATGCCTACGAAGGAGAGTAATTTCCCCGTCCGTCGCGGCTCCGACGCTACATCTTCCGCCGTGGTTGAGTGGTTCCTGACATCGGAACGTCTTACACTTTGTCTTTATGGGTTTCATCCTTCAAGCACTCCTTTAATCGTAATCCGGTCTCCCACTATAACGGCATGTCCCGGGTTTAGAGTGGCGTGGTTCAACGCCCATTCCGGCTCTATCGTCATGGCGCAATCCCAACAACGCGCTATTACGTCGTTCATCGCAGGGGAATGGATTGCGGCGCGAGCCCCCTCAGACGCCGGGTTTGATAAAGGAGAGACTGGAGACACTCGTTCCGGTTGTGGTCTACGATACGCTGGAAGGCGGCTGTGTCTCTGGAGAACGTTGCTCTCAGCCATGTAAACATCTGGGACGAGTCTTTGAGCGGGGCCTTCGGGTCTCCAATCTTGAAAATGGACTGGATATACTTGGCCCGGCGAGACGTTACGGTGTAACGGAGCGTGTTCTTAATGACGTAGAAAAGGTCCAGATGGCGCATCTTGGGAAGGAGCGGGAGTCCCTGTGCCATGAGTCGGGCTTGAATGAACGGAATGTCGAACCGGGTTCCGTTGAATGTGATAATACCGGCTCCGCCTTCTTTCTGAACCTCTTGTTCCATGAACGCCCGGAAATCCTCCAGCATATCCCGCTCCGATTTCTCCATGTCGGTTTTTCGGATGTCTATCTTGAACTGTCGGACCGGCTCACGCGGGCCGCTCGGCGTGTATCGGCTGACTCCGATTACCATTGCTAGCCCGTAATCAGCCTTTAGTCCCGTGGTCTCTATGTCCAGCAAGAGCGGCTGTCTGTCTAGGAAACAATCTAGCGAGCCCGCGCCGTGACTCGGCTTCCGGTGTTCGTGACTAGGCTTCATCGCAGTATTCCTCCATCGAGCGCGGATGTGGGTATCCTAGAGGACACCAAGAATCGCACGGAAGCACGCCTATTCCACGGTGCTCCCAAATCTGAATTGCTACGTTGTTAGGGCATTTGACCTCACAGAATCGCTTTACGAGCCATCCCAGACCGGGGACGGCTCCTAGCAGGGTCAGGGGAGACAACGCTTCTAATGCGAAATGCGGGGCTTTGGCGATGGGCGGTCGGGTGATATGAGGTTTCACGGACATCTTCAAAACTCTCCGGCGCAGACGACGCATCCGCATCTTTCGGACTCGCAATCGCAGACCAAAGGGCAGTAGTCGCAGACCCCGGTTCCAGAGAGACAGTCGCACGTCCAGTTACCCCACTACCCTAATCTCAATCTTGTCTACGCTCGGGAGACTGATAACCCTCTGAACGAGGACGAGGACTTGAAAGTAGTTGTAGGTCCGGTCCTTCGGGAGACTCGGCGCGACAGTCAGATAACGAGGATTCCCGTAGAGGTCCCATCCGACTTGCTTGCGAATCGGCGCGGGCGCATCCCGACGGATTAGGAGCCGTTCGTGCGGAAGAATGCGTGGATAGATTTCCTCTCCCCATACCACATCTCGGACGCGGACGAGGAATCTCTTTTCTAGGTCTCGTTCTACCATCAAGCACCCGTCCGATAGCTGGAGTCATAATCGGCTTCCCGTTCCAGATTCCGACGAGGTTTCGCTTCGGGAGCGGCGGCTATCTCCGGGGCCTTTCCATCTGCGAGCATTCGTAGATAAAGCTCCCGCGCAGTTTCCATTAAAGAATCTCCGCTACGGCCAGTATATCTCCGTATGGGGTGCAAAACTGTCCCGGAAATCCAGCAACCCATCCTAGTCTGGCATGATAATGGAACGCTCTTTGAATGTATGAATTCCCATCGCGAACTACCGCAAGAAGCCCACGAACGCTATTCATAGGTCGCCCCAGAATCCCCGACAGATTGTTACGTCGTGCGGAACGAACCCCGCCGCACAGTAGGGGTGGTGTCCATCGAGCGGGAGGGCCGGGAGTTGAAGCCGGTTCGGGCGCGTCGAATGAAGCACTCCGGCGTAGCTCACGTCTCCGTCAATCCGGCGGATGCGAGAGCCGTTCTCTTGAGGGGCCTTCCCGAGACCCGGAGAATCGTAGGGAGTTGCCGCGTATTTACCCGCCCATCCGGTAAGGTCAATCACACGGACGCGGTCCTTTGAACGGGTGCTCCGAAGCGCGGTGTTCTCTCGGGAAGCGGCGCATCGTTCGCAAAAGAGTTGCCTCCCGTGAAGCACGGGGATAATGTCTCCGCAATTACGGCAAACGCCTTTCATGCCTTATACGCTCCATCTAAACGAGACCCGGGTATCCATGTTACTCTTTCTCCCGGTATAGTCTAATAAGAATCTGCCGCTGTCCTTTCTGGAGAACGAGACGAGCCGCGTAAATAGTTTCCGGCGGGTCCGTTCCGAGAGCTTCTTGAAGCGTATCGCGCGGGATGTAGACGTAATAACCGCGCATCTTCCCGCCCGACTTATGGGCTTTGAGCTTTACGCGGTAACGGATGTCTCCGGGGCTCCACTCGCTTTCATGCGTCATGTAAACCCACCGCTAGGCAATCGTCACACGGAACCGGAATCGTGTCCCCATTCCCGTAAAACGACGTAAGCCGCCCACCGCACACCGGACATGGATTAGACCCACATTCGTAGCACGCGACGAATCCGCATCGAGAGCACCCCATACGACTCATGGCGGATTGAATGGTCTCCGGATTGAACGAGTCGTTGATAAACTGCGCGACACAGCACGGCGGGTATCCGTAGTAGTAGCCGTTTATCATTGCGATAACGGAGTCGCGGGTCGCCCTCATTCTTTAACCTCTGTTCTTCCCTTTCCGTCGCATTCCGGACACGACATAGGAACCGCCCCCATTAGATAAATTGGATGAACTGTCCCGGTTCCGTCGCATTTCTCACAATCGACAAACCACGCGGTTCCGTCTCTCGCAGCTTTCATGGAAAGTAGATGTCTCCGGAGGGTTATAAAGGTTTCGTGAAAGGAATCGGGGTTGATAAAAATGGTGAAGGGCCGTTATCCTTAAAAAGCCGGGCGGCCCCAATCGTGAAGCTCTACAAGTCGAGCTTGTAGTATCCGTCAGTTCCGAGGGACGCCGAGACAACGAGCCCCTTTGCGGGCTTGCTGTTATACCGCGCGACGAATCGAGCGAGGTTCGACTTGTGGGACGTGGACAAGTTCATCTTGTCGTTTCCCGCAAAGCCTTCGCCCTCAAACTCGATTACTACCATCTCACGGGCCTTCGCGTCCTCCAGAGTCTCGCCTTCGCGCATCTGGGTCTTGTCCCCGAAAAGCGCACCGGCGGTTGTCCGGATGAGCTTCCGAATCACTGCGGACCGGGATTCACCCGGGCGCGGGACTTTCACGTCGTCCAGCGAATCCACCTCCGTCCCCTCAATGACGCGGCGCTCTTTCTGAGTTTCTGCCATTTAGTTTTTCACCCCCTAACCGGCTATTGCCATATAAGACAACCCCGAGAATCCGCGTTAAATCCTGACACGGCCCCACGGGGCCGGATTATATGCCGGGATTCGGAAACACGCCGAAAGACGGGTTGGACGCCCCGGCTCTTGGGCTCCTTTAGGGGTTCTACATGCAAACGATTTATTACGGCGAAACGGAAGATGGCCTCTTGCGCCGCTTCCGACGCCATAAGCTCCCCATCCTTCCAATCTGGATAGGACCGGAAATCAAAGAGGGGAAAATCGTCTGGGGCGGACGGACATACGGAGTCCCCGCTAGCTCGATTCGACATTCCCCCGATGGACGCACCCGCTACGTATTTCTCTTTCGTCCGGACTCTATGGCCGTCCCACTTTTCGCACATCGAGCGGGGGTTCCGGACACGGGGATTATCAAGATTTACGCCGACTCTCAACGGCTCGCGCGGGTGCTGACTCCCAAGAATCAAAATGAGAAAATCGTTCTCTACCTAGTAGTCGCTCTCATTGCGGCTATGGCCGTAATGGGTTTCCTAGCAAGCCGGATTCACTGATGGGCGCGCTTCTACGATTCGTAGCTTGGAACGACTCCCGCAACGCACTTTTCGACGCACGCCTAGAACGCCGCATGAAGAATAGAGTCCTTCCGTTTCTGGAATCCCTTTCTAAGCTCTCTCCCGAAGGACAGCGAACAATTCTCAAACGAATCTCCCGGTGGCCCTAATAATGGGGTTCCTTCGCAAGAAGGATAAAGACGTTCTGAAAACCGCTCAAGAGAACACCGAAGCCCTGAGCGCCCTACGTGACATCTACGAGGGGTTGGGCGAGAACCCAACCTCAATCAACGAGACTCAGAAACAAGCGCTGGATATTCTAGCTCCGGAAGAAGCCCAGAAACCCGCCCGTCGTGTTTTCATCGCGCTTCTTGGCGGGGCTCCGAAAGACTACATCGACATTATAGCGGCGAGCGTTGAGTTGCATGGTTGGGACGCGCTCGCAAAGGGAGACCCCATGCCGCAGATTCCGCCGGACCTAACGGACAAAATCATCGAGCTTTCCTCGTCCATCGACGGACACCGGGCTAAGGAAATCGTTGAGGTTGCACGGTCTACTCAGCCGCCCGAGAAACCTAAGAAAAGACGGGGCTTGCTCGGATGAAACCGCGTGAGACCCGGACGTGCTCAATCGACGGCTACATAGCCCGCTCTCCGAAACGGGCGGGAACGCACATCCTCCTAAAACACCGTTTCCTAGTTATGGGTTCTAGGGTCTCCGAGCTTCCCTCCATAGTTGATATTATCTTCCCGCCCGAGACACAGACTAGCCGGTGATTGCCGCGTGTGACTGTGAAACATCTCCCTGCGCGCGGTGTTCCATTACAAGCGGAGACCCGGAAAACGTTTGTTGGCTAGATTGTTGCGAAAACTGTAAATGCTGTTACATACCGGGTTACTGAGATGGATGAAGAATACCAAGCCCTCGTTCTGGACGTTCTCAGAGACGCCCTGAATTTTCCGCTCGATTCCCCGGCTCGTTACAACCGACTCCGAGACGTGGAATCACTATTGATTCCATACGCAGAGACCGGAGACGAGTATCTATCATGGGCAAAAGAATTTCACTCGGCGGCTCCGCGTGAGGGAGCCCGTATTGCAACGGGCCGGTTTCTCGGAGAGATTATGGGTCTCTGCCGCCGCATGGGGTTGTTCTTGGAAGCGGTGTATGAATCTTGAGCGAGCTTCCGTTTACCGGGGAGGAGTGGCTCTCCGATGCGTGTCTGCGTCGTTGCAAACGTAATCAGAACGCCGTAGTCGCGTGCATCGGCCCGACTGGAAGCGGTAAATCGTGGGCTGAGCTACGACTGGCCGAGATTTCAGACCCGGGCTTCACGGCAGACCGGGTTTGCTTTGAGCCCCGGGATTTCATCCGGGTTATTAGCTCCGGACTCCCTGCCGGGTCCGCCGTAATGCTCGATGAAGCGGGCGTCCGCGCCGGAGCCCGGAATTGGTATAAGGAGCTTAACAAGATGCTGTCCGCCGTGTTCCAGTCCTTCCGATTCCTGAATCTGATAATTCTTTTCAGCGTCCCCGATACGAGTATGGCGGATGTCCATATACGCTCATTGACCCATTACTTGATTGAAATGACAGATGGCATAGACCGCGAGAACGGGCGCTCGTTCGCTAAGCCATTCATAATGGAGTTTCAGCGCAACGACGAGCCCCGGGCCGTCTATCCGGTTTTCCACATCCCCGGAGTTGGTATTAGACAGCTACGGTCAATCGCCTTCAATCGTCCGAGCCAATCCCTCATTGACGCATACGAGGCTAAAAAGAAGGCTTGGCTAACGGCGCTCTATGAAAAGATGGGAGCTTTAGAAACCGACGAATCGGCTTCAATAGTTAAGCCCGGCTCGATAGTTCCTTCAAAAGTAAACGTTCCACCTATATTTAGTTGCGCTGATTGCGTTATAAGCTTCAATCGTAAAGACGCTCTCGTTAGACACTATAATAGTAAAGCTCATCTCGCAATCGCTAATAATAGTAAAGCCGGACTCGTAACCATCGAGAATAATCATGCTTCCACCACCGCCACTTAAAGGTTCCTCCATGAATTATAGCACGTTCCGAAGCCATCTCCCAAACATCCGTGTTTTGCTACTAATCGAACAACGTAATCACTGTTACAGTTGCGGGCGTCCGCTACAGTCCCGGTATGTAATAGACCACAACCACGACACCGGAGAGGTTAGAGGGCTTGCCTGCTATTCCTGTAACAGCAAGCTAAGCCGTGTCTTGGCCTAACGGGGCTCTTTTATATGGAGTGTTTTTGAATGGTTAGAACCGGCGGACCGCGCGGACACGGCTCAGGACGGGCCGCAACTCCCGAAGCGGAAACGGCGCGCCGAGCTAAGATTTCAGAGGCTCAACGCGATACAGTTGTCGTTACCATAGTCTCAGACTACCGGCTACGCTCTCGCTACATTCGTGGTGGAAAGCAATACTCCGGGTGGAATTACATTCAGGGACGCCGATATCGAATCCGTGTTAAGACGGACGAGGCTAACGCCCTCTATGACCGGGAATCCCGGGAGGCAATCCTAGACGAACGACATCCTCACCGCGCGCATTACCGCTCCTACATCGTTGCCGAAGGACGAGAGTAGGAGCAAAAGGTCCAAATCGTCCGGGGTTTCGGGGGACTACTCTAGAGTCCCGCGCCCGCTTTTCCTAGGAACGCCGCCCCGGCGCTTAGAGATACCATGCCGAAAACTCCCGGAGTCCGATTTCCAAGAGTAGAGATTGAGCGAATAGCCGACTTAGTGATAGCGGCGGTTCGTCCGTTCGTTTCTAAGATTTACTACGCGGGTTCATTTCGTCGCGGACTCCCCGACTCCGGAGACGTAGACGTTCTATGCATTCCTACAGATTCAAAATCCGCAAGCTCCGCGCTAGCCGCTCTATGCGATGGAGGACGGCTTGAATCCGGCTCCGGTGAAGGACTGGACATCGGAGACGTTCAGGGTGTCCCGGTAAACCTCTTTTACACGTCCTCCGAAACGTGGGGCTCGGCGCATCTTTACACGACTGGCTCAAAGGAATACAATATTTCAACCCGCATGATTGCTAAACGCCGAGGATTGAAACTCACTCAGGCGGGCGTTTTCACGCGGTCAGGACGGCTTGTTACATCTGGACCCACGGAAGCCGACGTTTGCCGCGCTATCGGTATTCCGTGGCTTCCGCCCGAGCAACGGACGGGATCCGCCTTCCGACCGGGAAGCCGTGACGAATGAGGGCGGGAGAGCTTTACTACAAAGACATCCCGGAGCCCGTATGGGTGGTGTCCGACTTGTTAATCGGTGGAACGGCTAATCTCCTTTGGGGCCGACAGGGAATAGGTAAGACGTTTCTCATGCTGGACATGGCTCTATCCGTGGCTCGCGGAGTCCCCTTCTTGAATCGAGCTACCACCGGCGGACCCGTCCTTTACTACTGTCTGGAAGGCGGCGAGAGACCCCTTCGGAATCGACTACACATCTATCCCGACGAGACTATAGACTGGAACGCCCTTCCACTCGATTTCAAATACAATATCAACTTAGATAGTAATGAGGGGTGGTCGGATTTCATTGGCGGGTTACGCAAACCGGGTGCTGTATCGTCCTAGTGCACCACCGACGAAAGATTAGCCACGCCGAGACTCAGTATCCGAATGACGAGGTTGAGGACCAATCCGCACTCGGCGCGGTCTCCTGGCTCGCTCTGTGTTCTACTCGTATGCAACTAGCCGCCGACGCTAAGACAGGCCTTAAACTGCGTCTACGGGCCTATGGGAAGGAAATCCTAGTCCAGTCCGTCCCCCTCACAAAAGAGGGTCCGTGGCTTCGTTACGATAACCCGGCTCACACCTCCATTGAAGCCGTTTCCGGGCTTGAGTATACCTCTTGGCAATGCGGCGTCTGCCGAATGACATTCAATCCACCATACAAAGAATCGGATTACCTATCTCACGTTGAAACGCATCGCCCGGTGGTCTAATGGTTTCTGTCGGTGAGTTGATGTCTAATGAGTGGTGCGATGTATGCCACTCTAAACTAATATCTCTCGGACCCGGTATCTGGAAATGCCCCGGCTGTGAAGCCGAGCGAAAGAAATTCAATCCTGATAACCGGACCGATAGTTAATATACCCCCAGTCCCATCTACTTTCTATGCTTTCACAGGGACAGCGGGAAAACGAATGCGCCCTAGCGGCGGTTTGCAACTACTACGAAAAGGATTACGAATCCGTCCGAGCCGCCGTTGTCTCCCGGTTCGGAGACTGGGGCGGCAAAGACATCAAGCCATGGTATGAGGGATCTCCCTTTATGAACGCGTCTCATCTCCTAATATGCGATTTAACCGGGGTTCCAATGGCAACGTTGAAAAATGCCTTCCGGGCTGCA
>WNGL01030634.1_pt1 | contig 16489 bp, 14 predicted proteins | sample 5400591 | NCBI WGS metagenome assembly WNGL01 (sample SAMN13153377, study PRJNA577476) | soil metagenome | isolation source: 80 cm soil or saprolite under Garry oak tree replicate 1 | place: USA:California | collected 2016-06-15
CTTCTATGCCTCCGGCCCTGACGTGCCGCGCTTTGCCACGCTTTGCCAATACGGGCTCGACGTGCGCGTGCTCGATGGCCCGCTGAGCGCGGCCTCGGCGCTCAAAATGTCCTATGGCGGCATCACCAAGGGGGTGACCGCGCTCGGCGCCGCCATGTTCCTCGCCGCCACCCGGGGCGGCTCGGCCGAGGCGCTCTATCGCGAATTGCAGGCGAGCCAGCCATTGCTGCTGCCCTGGCTCAACGACTATGTGTCGCGCATGTACCCGAAGGCCTATCGCTGGGTCGCGGAGATGGAGGAGGTGTCGGGCTTTGCGGGCGAGAACACGGAGACGAAACTCCTCTACGAAGCCATTGCCCAGTTCTACGAGCGCATCGCGCGCGACTTCGAGTCGGACCAGAAGGAGGTCTCCGCGCTCAAGGCGTTTCTGAAGAAGGGCGCGAAATAGCGCCATGGAGAAGGGAGGAAAGCCATGACCTCACGCATCGGAATGTTCGCGCTCGCGGCCACGCTGGCGGTGGTCTCGGGCTCAAGCGCGCGGGCGCAGGAGCCCCTGTCGATCGCCAAGCAAGGCTATCTCTTCGCCGGCGGCAAATATTCGACCGTCAACGGCCGGCAGGTGATGAGCGGCCAAATCTATGTCGAGTATCAGATCCCGCGCCGCCGCACCCAGCCGTTCCCGATCGTGATCATTCCGGGCGGCGCGCAGACCGCGACCAACTTCACCGGCACCCCGGACGGCCGCGAAGGCTGGGCGCAGTTCTTCCTGCGCCGCGGCTATGCGGTCTACATCGTCGAGCAGCCTGGACGCGGCCGCTCGGGCTACCTGGCGGCGACCGACGGCCCGCAATCGACGCCGAATCTCGAAGCCGTGCAAAGCCGCTTCACCGCGCCCGCGCGCTTCAACCTCTATCCGCAGGCGCGCTTGCACACGCAATGGCCGGGAACCGGCATGGCCGGCGACCCGATCTTCGATCAGTTCTATGCCTCGCAAATCCCGCAGGCGAACAAAGCGGAGGGGATCCAGGCGGCGAACCGCAATGCCGCGGTCGCCCTCCTCGACAAGATCGGTCCGGCGATCGTGCTGACGCATTCGCAATCGGGCGCCTATGGCTGGCCGATCGCGGAGGCGCGTCCGGAGCTGGTGAAGGCCCTGGTCCAGGTCGAGCCTTCGGGCCCGCCGGTGCATGACATGGAGCTCACCGGCGCGCCGGACTACTTCAAGGACGGCCAATTGCGGCCCTGGGGCTTGACCCACGTCCCGCTCGGCTATTCGCCGCCGGTCGCCGATCCCTCCAAGCTGCAGTTCGTCAAGCAGGACAAGGCGGACGGGCCCGAGCTTGCCCGCTGCTGGCTGCAGAAGGAGCCGGCGCGACAATTATTGAAGCTGCAGAAGACGCCGATCCTCGTGCTGACCGGCGAAGCCTCGTTCCATTTTCCCTACGAGCACTGCGACGTGAAATTTCTGGAGCAGGCGGGCGTTCGGGTGACCTGGACCAAGCTCGGCGATGTCGGAATTCACGGCAACGGCCACATGATGATGCTGGAGAAGAACAACCTCCAGGTCGCCGAGGTCATTACCCGCTGGCTCGCGAAGTCGGTGCCGGCCAAATCGGCTGGCCGAGCGATTCGCGTGGGCACGTCGAGGTAGCTCGTGAACTGCGCGAGCTCACTGAGGTTCGTCACCCCCGGGCTTGACCCGGGGGTCCATCGCATAAAGTTTTTTATTCGAAGAAGATGGATTGCCGGGTCAAGCCCGGCAATGACGACCGAATTGTTGCAGCGACAGAAACGAAACGTGCTCGAGCTTTACGCCCCGAGCGCGCCGCGCACGCGGTCGGGCGCGAACGGCAGCTCGCGCAGCCGCACGCCGGTCAAGGCGGCGATGGCGTTGCCGACCGCGCAGGCCACGAGCGGCAGGCCGTCCTCGCCGGCGCCGGTCGGCGGGTTGTCGGTCGAGACCACCCTGACCTCGATATTGGGCACGTCCGACATCCGCGCCACCTGGTAGTCGGTGTAGTTCGTCTCACGCACGCGGCCGTCCTTGATGGTGATCTTCTCCCGCAGCACATGGCCGAGGCCGTAGACGATGCTGCCCTCGGTCTGGGCGGCGAGATTGCGCGGCTGCACCGCGATCCCGGCATCGATCGCGGCCCAGACATTGTGGACCTTGATCTTGCCGGACGCACGATCGACCGACACCTCGGCGACACCGGCGGCGAGCGTATCGTCCTTGACCATGGTGGCCACGCCGAGCCCGCGGCCATCGCGCGTTCGCTTCCAGTCCGACATGTCCGCGACCGTGCGCAGGAGCGTCTGCATGCGCGGCTGGCCCTCCGACAGTTCGAGTCGGAACGCGATCGGGTCCTTGCCCAGGTCCTTCGCCATCTCGTCGAGGAAGCTCTCGGCCGCGAAGGCGTTGTGGCCGTTGCCGACGCCGCGCCAGGGCGCGAGCCGGGCGCGGCCCGGCTGGACCACGTGCTCGGCCAGCTTGTTCGGGATCGGATATTGCGGGATCGGCGAGCCCTTCATCACGATCCGGTCGACCGGCGCCGGTGCTGTGCCGGCCATGGCCGCCGTATAGGCCACCACCGATTCGGCGACCACGCGATGGTGCCACGCGATCAGCTTGCCGTTGGCGTCGAAGCCAGCTTCGATGCGGCTCCACACGAGCTTGACCGGCTTGCCGACCGCCTTGGCGAGCCGCACCGCATCGACGACCACCTCCTGCTGTCCACGGCGGCCGAACCCGCCGCCGAGGAGATGCTGGTGGAGGGTGATCTTGGTGCGGTCGGTCTCCAGCACGCGCGCGACCTGGTTGAGCAGCCCGGTCGCCCCCTGCGTGCCGGCCCAGATCTCGGCCGACTTGCCGTCGGCACTGACCGAAGCGGTCGCGTTCAGCGGCTCCATCTGGGCGTGATAGACGTAGCGGGTGCGATAATCGCCACGAAACACCTTGGCCGCGCCCTTCAAGGCGGCTTTGGCGTCGCCGACCTTCTCGTAGGGCACGCCGTCGCGGCTCAAATCGCGACCGACCTCGGCGAATTGCTCAAGCGCCCGCTCGCTGTCGTGGCTTGCCCCGGGCGCGTTCGACCAGGTGACCTTGAGCAGATTCTTGGCGGCTTGGGTCCCCTCGAGGGTTGTGCCGATGACGCCGACCCCATCGGGGAGGCGCACCACCTGGGTGATGCCCGGCACTTTTCGGGCCTCCGCATCGTCCACCGCTTGCGGCGCGCCACCGGGATAAGGCGACTGCAGAACGGCTGCGTAGACCATCCCGGGAACCTGGACATCCATCGCGTATTTTGCCGCGCCGGTGACCTTGGTCGGCAACTCGACCCGCGCCACATCCTTGCCGATGAAGCGGAAGTTCGCTGCCGGCTTGAGGTCCTTGTCCTCGATCTTGGGAAGCTCGGCCGGGACCTTGGCGAAGGCGGCAACCTCCCCGTAGCTGATGCGCCGGTCGGAAGCCTTGTGCACGACGACGCTCGGCTCGGTCGACAACTCGGCGACCGGCACGCTCCATTTCGCCGCGACGGCATCGAGCAGCACGCGTCGGGCCTGTGCGCCGGCGATCCGCAACGGCTTGAAGTAGCCGTTCACGGACGCGCTCGCGGAGGTCTGAAAATTCCCACCGAACCCCGGATTGCCGTATTTCTTCTCGTCCCACACCGGAGGAAGGATCGGCTTCACCTTCGCCCAATCGGCATCGAGCTCCTCGGCGATGATCGCCGGGAGCGTCGTGAACGAGCCCTGTCCCATCTCGGCGGCGGGCGAGACGATGGTGATGGTGCCGTCGGGCGCGATGGTCAGCCAGGCATTCGCCGTGAGCGCGCCATCTACGGCGGCCTCGGCGATGATGCGCGACGGATCGGCAGCAAGGGTGAGCGCAAAGGTGAGGCCCGCGGCCGTGTCCTTCAAGAATTCACGGCGGTTGATGTTGGTCATGCTTGCCTGTGTCATGGCTCAGCCCTCCCGCGCCGCGCGCTGGATTGCGCTGATGATTCGCAGATAAGTGCCGCAGCGGCAGATGTTGCCGTCCATGTGCTCGACGATCTCGTCGCGGGTCGGATTCTTGTTCCTCGCCAGGAGCTCCGCGGCCTGCATGATCTGGCCTGACTGGCAGTAGCCGCATTGCGGCACCTGCTCGGCGAGCCATGCCTTCTGCAGCGGATGGCTGCCGTCGGGCGAAAGACCCTCGATGGTGGTGACGGACTTGCCCTCGACCAGCGATACCGGCATGGCGCAGGACCGCACCGCCCGCCCGTCGATATGCACGGTGCAGGCGCCGCAGGCCGCGATGCCGCAGCCGAACTTGGTGCCTGTCATCTTGAAGTGCTCGCGCAGCACCCAGAGGAGCGGCGTGTTGCCGTCCACTCCGATTTCCCTGCGCTGACCATTGACCGTGAACGCAACCATAGGCGCCTCCCTGGGGCTCGATCAGTTGCTGTGAGGGTTGAGCATACAACAGAATCAACCCGCCGTCCTGGGGATCAGAGCCGCTCGGCGAGGAAGCGAAGCAGGCGCGGCGCCAGGAAACCGGGATGGCTTCCGGGCTCCTCGATCGGGTCGCTCAGCCAGTAGTGCGGCGCACCATGCATCACGCAGCTGCGGACAAAAAATCCGGCCTGCTTGAGCGCGACCAGGAATGGCTCGGATTGGGTGCGGTAATCGACCACGTCGTCCTCGGTTCCCCAGCTCAGGAAGACGGCGGTCTGGTTGTTGGCGATGGTCGCATAGCTGATCGGGGAGGCGTCGAAATAGATGCGACGGTCCTCGATCGGCGAGACGCCGAGCAAGCATTCGACCAGGTTGTCGCCTGGATTGCCGAGTTGCGAATGCCGCCACTGGGGAAGGAGATCGTAGATGCCGTAGACCCCGACCAGCACCTTCACCTCGGTGCTGACCGCGGCGTGAGGGTCCTGCGGATAGCCGCCGGCAAAGAGCGGGCTGTCGCCGGCTAGCGCAACCAGGGCAGCGAGATGGGCGCCGGCGGAGTTGCCCCACAGCGCGATGCGGTCGGAATCGAGCCGAAATTCCTTGGCGCGGGCGCGCATGAATTGCACCGCAGCGCGGATGTCGTGCATGACCTCCGGGTAGGTTTTCTTCCCGGGCTTGGTGAGCCGGTAGCTGACGGTGAACCCCGCATAGCCGCGCTCCGCGAGGTAGGGTCCCCAATACTGGAAGGTCTCGCGCGCGCCGCGCCGCCAGTAGCCGCCATGAACATTGACCAGGAGGGGATGAGGCCCCTGCCCTGCCGGCAGGTAGAGGTCGCCGAGAAGCTCGACCCCATCATGATTGGCGTAGGCGACGTTCTTGCGGACTTGGACCCTTTGGTCGCTCATGTCGGGCACAAAAACCTCCGATGCCGATTGCCGCAGAAGCAGCTTCCATGGATTGGTGGAATTTTCGTTGGCGTTGGGAATTTCACATAATATAGCAAGGGGATGCTCTCCTCGATCAAGGTCAACGGCATCCGCGTGGAGGCGATCGAGCGGGGCAGCGGGCGGCCGCTCCTCTTCCTGCATCCGGGCATCGGCATCGAGCGCACGGCGCCGGTGCTCGACCGGCTGGCCGAACGCGCGCGCCTGATCGCGCCGACGCATCCGGGCTTCGGCGGCTCCGAACTGCCGAAGTCGTTCGATCGGATCGACGACCTCGCCTATTTCTACCTCGATCTCCTGGACCAGCTCGATCTCGCCGACACCGTCGTCGTCGGAGTGTCGATCGGGGCCTGGATCGCCGCCGAGATCGCGGTGAAATCGACCCAGCGCCTGTCGCATCTCGTGCTCGCCAACCCGGTCGGCATCAAGGTCGGCGACCGCGAGACGCGCGACATCGTCGATATCTTTGCGCTCACTGAAGCCGAGCTCAACGCGATCGCCTATTTCGATCCCAGGATCGCCGAGCGCGACTATGCGGCCATGCCCGAGGCCGAGGTGAGGACGCTGGCGCGCAACCGCGAGGCCAGCGCGCGCTTCGCCTGGTCGCCCTACATGCACGACCCCAAGCTCAAGGGCCGCCTGCACCGGATCCGGATTCCGACCCTGTTCCTGTGGGGCACGGCCGATCGGATTCTCTCCGAGGCCTACGTCGGCGCCTATTGCGCCGCGATCACGGGCGCGCGGTTCGAGCGGATCGAGCGCGCCGGGCACTTCCCACATCTCGAGCAGCCCGAGGAATTCGCGCGCAAAGTCTTCGCCTTCATCGAAGGACCATCGACATGAGAGTGTACCATTTCACCGAGCAGCCTTACCCGTTCGCCTGGAACGACCCGCATGGCTACCTGCGCGTCGACCTGCCGAACCGCGCGCTCGATCCCAAGATCGCGGCCGACCTCTTCCACCGCTACTACGACGAATGGATGCTCGCGGACGAGCTCGGCCTCGACATCATGCTCAACGAACATCACCAGACCGCGACCTGCATGTCGTCGACATCGGTGGTGGGGCTCTCGATCCTGGCGCGGATCACCAAGCGCGCGCGGCTCCTGGTTCTCGGCTATCCGATCGGGCACCGGCCGGATCCCCTGCGCGCCGCCGAGGAGCTTTCGACCATCGACGTGATCTCGCGCGGCCGCCTCGATATGGGCTTCGTCAAGGGAGTGCCTTACGAGTTTGCGGCCTCGAACCAGAATCCGGTGGGGGTGATGGACCGGTTCTGGGACGCGCACGATTTCATCATCAAGGCGATGACCACGCACGACGGCCCGTTCAATTGGGAAAGCGAGCACTTCCACTATCGGCAGGTGAACATCTGGCCGCGACCCTATCAGCAGCCCCACCCGCCGGTCTGGAGCACCACGGCCAGCAAGGCGAATGCCCGGGTGCTGGGCGAGCGCGGCGCCGTGATCGCGGTGCTCGGCTCGGGCTACAATACGCGGATGCTCTACGACGCCTACCGCGAGGGCTATGCCTCGAAACGCAATGGGGCGCTGCCCGGTCCCGACCGCTTCGCCTATCTCGCCCTGGTCGCGATCGCCCGCGACGAGAAGGAGGCGCGCCGGCGCGGCGAGCTGGTCGCGTCCTATCTGCGCACGGGCGGCATGGTCTACCCGCCGTTCAAGAACCCGCCCGGCTATTTCTCGGTCGAGGACAGCGCCCGCCTCATGCGCGGCATGGTGCCTGAGCGTAGCTTCACCAAGGATGGCCGCGTCATCGACATGCGCACCGCGAGCGTGCAGGAATTGATCGACGCGGTGCTGATGTTCTGCGGCACGCCCGATCAGGTCTGCCGGCAGGCCGTCGAGTTCATCGATTATGCCGGCGGCCTCGGCAACCTGCTCTGCATGGCGCAGGCCGGCTTCCTCACCCACGAGGACACGGTGAACAACCTGACGCTGCTCGCCAAGGAGGTCATGCCGCCGCTCAAGGAGCACAAGCAGCCTGCCGCAGCAGAGACGGCGGCGGCTTGACCAGAGGCAAAGCGCGAGCCGGCGACGACAGGATCAGTCCATCGCTCAGACGCAGCGCAATCGTTTAGGGTGCGTTTTTATAAATCCAGCATGTTCAGTGCGGCGTGTTGAATGCCCGATTTTCCCCCAACAGCGACGAGATAGCGACATTCCGAAGTCGTCGGTGAGAGCCAAAAGCGGACGTTATTTGAGCCAATATCCTTTGGACAACAGCAGCATCGCTTGGAGGCCATGTGCAGCCTGCGGGGGGGCGCAGTTTATCAGTTCGAGCCTCTTGGAGCGCAGAGGTGGTTTTTATGGGACGATCCTCCGACCGGCCAAAGCTGCGGGGTCCTTACCGCCATTGGCGGCGAGGACGTAGCGGCAGTCACATCCGCTTAAACGAAAGCTTGCTTTTGGCGTCACGTCCCGCTTGAAAGATCGCGATGTTGGGATTGACCGCTGTGGCCTTCGCGACGATGTCATCCTTGTCGTCCGTGGTCATTGCCGACCCAAGGTATAGCTCGGTGATTTCATCCTGGTGGTAGGACAGCGCATTCCAATCTTCATTCGCTTGCACTGGAATAACCAAGCGGTACTCGCTTTCAAACTGATGGGGCAGCGTCTTGGCATAAATGATCTTGTCCATCATAGCTTGCTTCGTCGCTTCTTAGTCGCCGAACAGACTGCCTTTCATAAAATCAAGCGTTCGGTCGTACAGCGGCGGCCTCACGGCGTGATAGGTGCCCTGCATGAATTCATTTATGTCTTTGAGAAAAGCCTCGATCTCACCGCGCATGTGCTCGACATCAAAGACGTTTATCTCGGGGTTGTTCCTCAGTTCTTCGCGCACTGCGTCGGCTACGTCCGGATTTTGCCGGAAAATTCCCTGAAGTTCGGTAACCGAGGCCCTCAGCCGCTCGTTGCATGTCGGAGGTTCATTGACATTCTCAAGGATGACATCCACGCAGCCATTGGAAAGCGTCGCCAGCGCCGCTTCGACCTCTTCAGGAAAGACGCTCTGCACAGTCATGTCCTCAAGGTCCTTGAAGGTCGATGGCTTCGCATGGCGAAACGTTCGATTGCCAAGCGTCAGCTTCGCGCCATTCACGTCCAGATATTTGTATTGTGGGGGTAGCGCCATGTCGGTCACCGCTGGATTCTGCGCGGACCATATATCCAAGCGGCTCAACGCTCTAGCGCCAAATGCAATACGCCTATTCAATATCGGTAGACCCGTCGATGGATTCTTTGTGCGTTGAAGGAACAATTCGATGAACGTCACCGTCACCTGCAATGGCGGCATTTTCCGAACGCGTCAATGAGCTCGCCAGGGAGCGGCATCCGTTCGCGCGAAGGCCGAGAGGTTAAGGGCTAATGGCTGTAGCAGCGCCGTGAGTGCAGGTCCGCCCTTCGCCAGAAACTCCACGAGGTCCTCTTGATTGGGCTGCCCGAGCGCGAGGCGATAGATGAGGCGCTGCTCTTTGAGCAGCGTGAACTTTTCCAGATCGCGGCTCTGCGGCAGGTTGAACACATACCGGCTCACGGCCGCGCCCTTTAAAACCCACCACGGCGACAGGCCGGAAGCGTCGAGGTGCTCTTCGTCGGCGAGCTTCTGAACGCGATCCCAAAGGGACACGTGCTTCGTCACTGTACTGGCTTGCCGCAAGGCATGGTCCGGAAGCTTCGAGAGACGCCGCCGCACAGCGAGGCCGCCGAAGCGCTGTATGCGCCCCTCCCGCTGCTCAAGCTCCAACGGGCTTGAGCATAGGTCCCAATGGAGGATGCGGCTGCACCAGGTATGAAAGTCCAATCCTTCCTGGCCTACGGAAGTCGTCGCGAGAACATGTGGCCAAAACGGCGAGTTAAATGCGTTGCGAAGCTCGTCGGAGCGCGGCGCCTGATCGCCGGGAGCGCCGCTCTTCGCGCGGTCATCGTCCTCGGTCGACCCGAATGGCACCGCCACATGACAACGGACGCGTATCCGAGGACTCTTCTCAGGATTGACGCTGTGTAAGGAAAAGGCACCCGTTGAAACGCTGAGAGCCTCCTGGAGATCGTGCGCAAGCCCACGCTCCCGCGTCGGCAGGCTTTGGCGCCGCATCCAGAAATGCTCATCAATCACCGCTTCGAGATTTCCGTCGAGACAAGCGCGGTGCAACACCTTCACAGGCTTGCCCGCTGGAAGCCGCGCCCAGAACACGGGCTTGTCCAGATAGGTGCGTAAGCCATGCCATGCCACATACACGGCTTCTTCGAAGCACTCCGGCGACAGCGCTTGCGGAAAATGCCGCAAGAGCGCGCGGCCAACGATCACGCCCGGCGCCGATAACGCGGCTGTCACAAGATCATCCAACTCACGCCGGCTGATCCAATCGAGCTGGCGGTTCACGTGCCAGTCTGCAAGAAGGCTGTGGAGACGCTGATCGTCACCCGCCACCGCGCGCCAAGCGCGATTCGTCAACTCGTAATAACCGCCCAACCTTTCCAACGCCGACAACAAAACCCATAGCGGCTTATGGCGCGCACCCTTCTTGCCCGGACCCTTGACGATTTCCACGTTGAGCTTCCTCAAAGCATCAGCAAGCTGCTTGCGCATGGCTTCGCGCGGCGGCGCGCGGTTCGCATTGGCTGCGGCGAGCGGATCGGTCGAAAATATCAAGAACGGCGAAGGATGAAACAGCGCGACCACCGCGAGGCGGTTCGGCGCGGCCTGCAAACGGCGGCGCTTCCACACGGTCTCGTATCGGCCGGACCGGGACAGGTAGCGCGCTTCGACATTTAGGCTTGTCAACGCGGCGACACTCTGCGGCGTCGACTTGAAGCGGCTGAACAGCAACAATTTCGGCTCATGCACGGCATCGGTCCAGGCGCCGCGTAAATCCCACCACGAAATCGAGGGGGCGACCCACGGCAAAGCTAACGTCTCCACCGGCGTGACCGTTTGCAGTGCGCGGAGCTTCGGATGCGGCCACGCGCGGGGCAACGAGAGCCTGTCCCGGTTATTGACGGTGAGCTTGATAAGGGAGCGGTCATTGCGGATTGTGGCGTCCCGCCATGCCATGTAGCGAAGGCCGAGCGATTGCGCCGGCAGCGGCACGGAAAGCCAGTAAGGCAACGCGAACCACGCATGCTCCGGCTTGAACGAGGAAGCCAGGTGGCGGAAGGCCCGAACATCGGTTTGGTCGAGCGTCGCATTCAGCGGGATCGTATTGGCCGAGTCATCCGAGGTCGGCTCCCGCTCCATACGCGAGAGATAAGGGGCGAGCATGGACTGAAGCCGGTCCCGTAACGCCCTCGCACCGCCGACAAGGCGCTCGGCTTCGGCCGTGTTCTCCTTGCACTTTGCGATGGCGAGAATGGCGTTGCCGAACTTGGCAAATGCTTCGTGCGCATCCGCCTTCAAGGCAAGACCGTGTTGGCCGCCAAGGAATTCAAGAAGGTCGAAGAATTCGCGGTTGGCCTCGGCTCCCCGGTTCTCTTCAAGGCGTGTCGCGAAGAGCTTGTAAGGTGTCGCGGACAGCATCAGGAGCGCAGGCCACTTGCGGCCTTGTGGCTCGAACAGGGCACTCACCAGCGGATCGCTGCGGTTCTCCTTCGAGATCATGTCCCGGTAACGCTGGAACTCATCGAGGATGACAAGGTCCGGTGGTCGGGCAATCAACACCGTGCGTGCCAGTGCACGCCGCAGGCGTCCCACGAAACGCCCTGCGGATTCCTTCTTTGAAAACTCCGGGAGGCGTGTCTTGGGCGGCCCGTCGAATTCTTTGATCAGCGCGCCCTTGAACGCGTAGAGAAATGTCCTCGGCAACTGCGAGACGCGCCCGCGATAATGTTGAACCAGGCCCTCCCAATCCGACCGCACGTTTCTTTGCATCGTGCCCTCGGGGAATTTGCGCATCAGATGCGGGTACGTCCGGCCAAGCAAGGCGGTCAGAAACGCCCGCTCTTCCTTGCGCCCGGCATGAAGCCGTGTGATCCTGCCGGGGAACGATGTTCCGGGCGTCAATGCGTAAAGCGCGACCGGCGCCGAAGGCCGCGGGTAAAGCGGTATGAGATTCAAGCGGTCGGCCTTCGAGAGCGCTTCCTTCTGGGTGCCGTGATCAAGAAAATCGACGAGGCGGCCGCGGTTCTGGTTCGCGACGCGTTGGCCGTTGGTGATGTAATAGACGACAAAGGGCGAACGGCGGTCCTTTCCCGCGAGCCGTTCGATCACCTGCTGCGCGACGACCGTCTTGCCCAATCCCACTTCGTCGGCGACGAGAAACCGGCGCGATCCTTCTGCCGCCTCGAAGCTTTCGCACGCAGATCGTATCGCGGCTTCCTGGAACGGCTTCGGCTCTGGCATCAGCGGTCTTTCAGCAATTCCTGGCTCACTGTTTCCCAAACCGTCTGGAACGCGTGAAGCCGCTTCAAATCGTCTGAGGGCATCGTCCCGGCCTGCGCCAAGACGGGACCGAGATAGGCATTGATACGCTGCCCGACGCGTTTGAACGCGGCGGGATCGCGCGCCCAGCACGCAAGCATTGCATCCAGCGTCAGGATGCTTCCATTAAAGAGAGCGCCGTTTTCCTGCTTCCTGCCCGCTTCCGGCGGCGTGTCCCAAAGATCGCCGCCGTCGCCGCCTTCTTCGCCCGCCATCAGCGCCGCGATCCAGGCCAGGAACGCGCTCATCCCAAGATGCCGCGCAATGGCGTACCGGTCCCGGTCTGGTTCAAACTCCGGTGTCACCTCGACCCGTTGAAGCCAGGCGCAACTGATCTCGCCACTAGAAAGCCGGAACTGCACAAGCTCCGTATGAAGGCTTGGGGCATACTCGCCGAGCGTCAGGGACAGGGTGCCGCGCGGCCATTCGATCAGCGCTCCGGTGGCAAGACCGGCTTCAACCTTGAACCCGGCGTCAACCGGATGCGGCGGCTTTCCGCAGGCAAGGCGAAAGAGGCTACCGTCGCGCTCCAGCTTTCCGTTCCATGCCGCGACGAAATGCTTGCGGGCCTCATCGAGCCGGTCCGCGGCTGTATCCTCGGGCGGCGGCTCGCGCGCCTCAAGCGCCGCGGCCGAGACGGGCCGCGTCAAAAGCGTCATGAGCCCTTCTTGTATACTGGCCGGTGCCGTTATCTCCGCGATCACCTCGACATTCGCGCCCGTCCACGCCCGGCTGGTGGCGTTCGCGCTGCCGACCCATAGGTGGAGTTGCTTGCCCTTGCGTGCGGAGAAAATCTTCGCGTGAAGCCCGACCGGGAGTTCTTCGGTCTCGTCCTCCTCCACCGGGCCGCCGTCGTTCGATACCGACGCCGAAGGCTCGACAAGCTCCGGCGCGGGCATGTCCAGCACGAAGAGATTGTCCTTAAACCCCGATAGCGGCTTCCCCGCCTGTCCCGCGATTTTGGTCAAGGCGAGTTCAGTCGATAGCAGGAAACGGTGTGTCCTCGCGCCGCCCCAGCCACCGATGGCTCGAACCACGCCGCCGTCGAGGAACGGCGAGATCGCGATTACCTCGTCGAGGTCTTGCGGCGGTACGGGACCCTTGTCGGCGCCTTGCCCGCCCGTCAGCGTGATGCGCTCGACACGGAACCTATCCGGATGCGTCCAGCGAACGGCGTTGAGCGCCGTCCGAAGCGCCGAAGGCCGGAAGGACTTCAGGTCCGCATATTCGGCCAGACGCTGGACCATCCCTCCCACACCAGGGACCGGGGAGGCGTTGTCGGCCTTGAGATCAGCGGTGCTGTTCAGCAACAACCCGAAATCCCGGTTGACGGCGGCGGTCAGATTCCGGCTGCCGAGCCATAAACGCCAGTCGCTCGCGCCGCTGCCGTTCGCAAACTCCACGATGCTGACCTTGGGGTGCCAGCTCTGCTTGTTTTCGTCGAAATCAATCTCGCGCACGAACTGGTCGAGGATACCCGCGATGAGCGGAATGCGCCTCGGGCGTGCGAACCTTCCGCGCTGAATGAGAATGCGGACCTTTCCGCGCAGCAACTCGATCGCTTCCGCGAGATCCGTCTTGCACCCGCTGCCGCCGTCGTTGTCACGCGCGGCGAGAGCCAGCAGCGCAGCGACGATCGAGGCGATGTCAGCGGAGTAGCTCGTCAGGATCGCGCCGCGCACGTCGCGGCCCGGGCTCGGGCGCAGCGCGTCCAGGTAGGCCTGACTCTGCCATGCAGACGGCTTACTCATGCGGCGTCCCACAAGTCATCGAGCAGCCCCGAGACCTGGCGCCAGCGGTAATGGAGAGGCTCCGCCCCGGGATGCAGATCGTTGTCCCATTCCATGCGCCGGCTCGCGCCAAACACCCGGGACAAGCGGGCACGGTGTTGCTTGCGGTCGCACTCTCCGCGTTCGTAAACGTCGCGTAGCACCGAGTTCGAGACGGCCTGCCATCGATGCATGGTCTTCGAGAACCTTAGCAAGATTGTCGCGGTGCTTCCGCGAGACGGTCTGACGATCCACTTCTTCTTTCAACGTCTCGACAAGCGCCGCATAAACGGCGCGGCCGACGGCAGCCAGAGACGCGGCATGCCGGGCGCGGCGCAGCCGCGCGCCATCGTCTCCGGCGATCTCCACGATGCCAGGCGACCAGCACGCATCCGCCTGGGTACGCGGTGCGGCGCTCAGCTTCGCGAAAAGGCTTTTCTGGCCCGGTGCGTCGTTTGGGCAAAGATCGGCAAACTGCCATTGCAAGAACTCGGCTTCACGAGACAGCAAGCGAAACTGCGTCGGCCCAGCGGAGGACCAATCATCCGGGCGCGGCGGCAACGTGGTGAAGGGAAGCTCCGCCCTCAAGAGGGCTTGCCCGTCGTCGTCCTTGGCCTTGCGGTGCCTCGACTGAAGAAGCGCATGAATCTGCGCGCGTGAGGGCAGCCGCCCGTCCGTCTCACGCAGGATTCCCCAGGCACCAAGAGCAGCCCAGTAACTCAAGGAGGCAGGCTGGCTCGTCGGGCGCGGAAAATTGAAGCCACCGATCGCGCCGCGCAGGTGCTTCAGGCGGCCCGCGAGCCTGATCTCCGCTTTCTCTAAGCTGTCCTGCACACGCCCGGACGATCCCTCCTCGTAGAGCGTTTGATAAATCCACGGCACGAACAGGACGTATCGCAAGCGCGTATGAAGGACGGATGTGCCCGGGAAGAAGTGGTCAGCATAGCGCTGGTGGACAATCAGGAAGCCAATCTCATCGCGCACACCCTCGCCAGCGCCCGAGAGTTGGTTCTCGGCGCGCCGCAACGCATCGCGCGATAGGTAGGTCCACCCGTAACTCGACATTTCCATCCCCAGCCGCTCTATTAATTATCCGCGTGATCGACGCACAGCCAGAGGTTAAGGAAGAGAGACGGACGCCAAGCAAAATTCTCATGGCAAAATGTAGCATAGTATAATACATTATTCTCCACTATTGGAGGCCGGCCCGCTATGAAACCAGCAGGGCAGATGAGCATCACCCTAACACCTGAGCTTGAGCAAATGGTGCGGGCGGAGGTTGAGAGCGGCGGCTATGCCTCGAACAGCGAGGTGGTCCGCGAAGCTCTGCGCGAGCGCTACAAGAGCGTGAAATTGAAGGAACTGGACGCCGCGCTTGATCGCGGCATTGGCGACATCGAAGCAGGCCGGTCAATGCCGGTGAGGCAGGCGTTTGCCCAGATCCGCCGCGAGCTGCGCCGTAAGGGCAAAGGCAAGCGGTGATGCAGGTTATCCTCTCCCAATGAGCCTGCAACACAAGTGAAGAGGCAAGTCGCCTTTGATCATCTTGTTCTCGCCGCCTAATTCCTCGTGCTCGTTTCGCCGAGGTGCTGGCCGCAATCCATGCGGATGCATTCACCGGTCATCGTGGTCGCCCCTTCCACCAGGAACAGCGCTGCCACCGCAACGTCGTGCGGCCAGATCGGGCGACGGAGGGGGAACTCGGTCTTCGCCCGTTCCACGCGCTCCTGGTATTGCTTTTCGGTCAGGATTTTTCGGGTCCAATTGCCCAACATGCCGCCCGGGCACAGTGCATTGACCCGCACTTCCGGGGCCAGCGCGCGCGCCATCGAGAGGGTCAAGGTATTGAGGGCGCCCTTCGAGGACACATAGGCCATCGAGCTGCCGCCGGCGCGAAATGCCCCGACCGAGGAAATGTTCACGATCGCCGCATCGCCGGTGGCCTTGAGGTGAGGCGCGGCCGCCCGGCACATCTGGTAATTGCCGATGAGGTTGACGGAGTAGACCCGGATGAACTCGACGGCGTCCAGGAGGTCCATCCGCTTATGGGGGATCGTCTTGGTGGTGGCGGCATTGTTGATCAGCACATCGAGCCGGCCCCAACGATCGACCGCGGCCTGGACCAGCCGCTTGCAGTCCTCGTCCTTCGACACATCGGCCTGCACGGCGATGGAATCGACCCCCGCCGCCTTGCACTCGCCGGCGATCTTCTCGCCCCCGGCCTTGTCGCTTGCATAGTTCACCACCACGTTGCAGCCGCGCGAAGCGAGAATTCTGGCGCAGGCCGCGCCGATCCCGTCCTCCGAGCTCGATCCGGTGACGATGGCGGCCCTCCCCTTGATGTCCAACCAACCCTCCTGTCGCGGCCCAAGGCACGTTCATCAGTTCTGGCGGCGCGTCATCTGCGCGGCCTTGGCAATCAGCTCGTCGGGCAGGGTCGCGATCCTCCTCAGCACGGCTTCGACATATTCGCCGGTGCGCGGGTCGACGTCCAGCTTGCGAAGCCTGGCCTCTTCGAGAAACGCGCGATCTTTCATGGTGGCGTCATAGGCCCGGCGCAAGGCCTGGACCCGGTCGGCGGGAATCCCAGGCGGAGCGAGCCAGGGGCGCCCGGTTTCGAGGCTCGCGGCATGGAACGCCAGGATTTTCCGCTGCTCGTCCGTCTTTGCGAACTCGAAGATGGTCGGGACCTTCAATGCAGGCACTCGTTCCTGCTCGGTGGTGAACAGCATGCGGATGCTGCCGTCATCGAGCAGATTTTGCGCCGATTGGGCAAAGGCCGTGACCGTCTGGCAGATCCCTGCGACCTCCTTGCGCTGGATCGCGAGAATGATGTCGTTCGAGCCCTTGTAGCCGTCGATGACCCTGAACTTCATGCCGAGCAGGTTTTTCAGCAGGATC
>WNGL01005706.1_pt1 | contig 16488 bp, 17 predicted proteins | sample 5400591 | NCBI WGS metagenome assembly WNGL01 (sample SAMN13153377, study PRJNA577476) | soil metagenome | isolation source: 80 cm soil or saprolite under Garry oak tree replicate 1 | place: USA:California | collected 2016-06-15
TCAGCAGCCCGGTCAACTGGCCTACACCCTAGAGATTGGCGGAATGAAGCCTCTCTATGAGGCTGCGGCTGCATCGCAGGGTGCATTAATTGAGTGCCGATACCAGAGCATTTCGGGACGGGCGTACAGTTCCGTAAATCAGTACAATGTTGATCGCGACATGTTCACGACCAGCTTCAGCCCGATCGGGAAGTCTTAAAAGATACGGGCTTCAGGCACGCTGGCCGAAGCGGAAAAAGAGCAGTAAAAAAAATGAATACTCAAGCCGATCAGGAACATTGTCACGAGTGTAACCACGAGCGTAAGTACCATACTCCCCGCTGCGAATATGAAACCGAAAGCGGTGGCTATAGCCCATGCCCACGGTTTTCGCCAGGGGAACGCTCGGCGCGAACGCCAGAGGATACCGGCACCGACAAATGACACGGGGCTCAGCCCTCGCACTCTGGGGGGGAATTTATCTAACGTAGCGTCGCTGTTTCTGCCCTGGACTGTGCCCAAAACTGTGCCCGATGACGGGAAACGATGGGGTAGAACGGGGAAGGATTTCCGAGGTATATCGTTGCAAACACAAGAACCTGCTATAGCGCGCGAGTGACTTAAAATCCCGGGTCCCGAAAGGGACGTATCGGTTCAATTCCGATCCCGGGCACCAATGCAGCTCAGAGATCCCTCGGCTACGCTCGGGATTTCGGCGCGCGGCTCGGGCGACGCGCAAACACCGAAATTTACTGCTGTTGCTGTTCCTGCTCTTGCCGGGACAGATACTTCTCCTCGATGGGGGCTGGTGCCCGACGGATTATCATGGCGGGCGCGAGGTCTTCGGGCGCGGGTGCCTCGGAGAGACCGACGGTGACGGAAACGCTCAACTCGCTCTCAGCTCCCCCTTTGAAGACACCGCGAGTCGGAGGGACTTCCGCATAGTCGCGGCCCACGGCCACGCGGATGTGGCGATCGCCGCTGAGTACATTATTGGTGGGATCGAACTCGGTCCAGCCGAGTCCTGGCAATAGCGCTTCGACCCAGGCGTGAGATGCTCCCTCGGCTGAACGGGCTTTGCTGCCGTTGGCGTGGAAAAGATATCCGCTCACGTAGCGACAAGGGATGCGGAGTTTCCGCACTAAGGCAATCATGATGTGGGCGAAGTCTTGGCAGACGCCTTTGCGCTCGGCGAGCGCGTGGTCAATGGGCGAGTCCACCATGGTGCTGTTGGGCACATATGCAAAGTTTTCGTGAATGCTCTGAGTGATTTCCAGCAGCAATTCCAGGGGAGTTCCTCGGCGCTCTAACTTCATTTCGCTGAACAGCTCCTCGAGCAAAGGCGTAGGGTGGGCGAAGGCGCTGGGCAGCAGCATCTCCCAATGATCACCACCTGCGACCAGTGCATCCAGATCATTCCAGGAGCGCGAGGCTTCAATCATCGGATCCGGCGCGGGCAGAACATCAACCACCGCTTGCGCTTTCACCGTGAGCTCGGAGTGGGTGCCGGCAATATCGAAGTGGTGTACGACGTTCCCCAGGAAATCGCGATACTGCATGATGGCGGCGGCAGGACGCACATCGAGTGAGAAACTAAGGCAACGCTGGCCTTCATCGCTGCGCGGTTGCATGCGCACTTCCATCACGCTCTCGCGGACCGCGGGTTTGTAACGAAACTTGGTTACGTGCCGCACGGAATAGATCAATGTCGCCTCCCCGTTTTCCCTTGTTAGAGACGTAGCTTCGCTACGTCTCAGACGTTGCCAGGCAACTTCTCTACATAAAGTATGTGCCCATCAAGACACCACCGCCGCCTCGACCGGATAATCAAAATAAATTTGATGAATGGCGTTGTGGGCCTGCGCGCAGAGCGAACGGATGTTGCTCAAATAGTTTTCTAGCCCGTCCGCCATGATTTCCTCGATCTGGCTGAAGCTGAGGTTCGCTCGCAAACGGCCGGAGAATCTCATCGGCGAGCTGGCCTTACGTTCCGTCAGTTCACCCACGGCCAGCAGCGCGGCGTGGACCTTATCAACTGAAAACCGGACCGAGTGCGGAAAGTCCGAACTCAGCAACAGGAATTCCGCTACCCGCAAAGGACGCAGTTCGGCGGTGTACTTCTTGCAGTACGCTTCGAAGGCCGCGCAACATTTCAGCAAGCCAACCCACTCCAGGTATTCATCGCTGTCAACCGTGTGCTCCAGCGGATACGACAAGCGCGCAAAATGGCTGCCAATCAGAGTTGCCAGCCCGTTAGTACGCTCGACGTAGCGCCCAAGCTGAATATAGTGCCAGCCTTCGCCGTGGCTCATCGTCGAGTCGGTTACTCCCTGAAAAACATGGGCGCCGTCGAGAGCTCCGCGGAAAAAGAGTTGTGAGTGCAGAATCCAGGCTTCGCCCGCGGGAGTGCCGACGATTTGCAGGTATAGCCGGTTGAGCTGCTCCCACATTTCTGAACTGCACTGCTCTCGCACCTGGCGCATATTTTCGCGAGCGGCCGAGATGCAAGCGACAATCGAAGAGGGGTTCGTGCGGTCCAGAGTCAACGTGTAGGCGAGGGTCGTCGAATCAATTTTCGCGCCAGCAGGAACCGGAACCTGCAATGCATCCAGCAGGCGCAACCAGCGCCCGGAGCTGGATTCCAGAGATTGGTCGAGCCGCAACTGGAAATCAACGTCAATCAAGCGCGCGGTATGCTCGGCACGCTCCAGATAGCGGCTCATCCAGTAAAGGCTATCGGCAACTCGGGAAAGCATAATCGTTTCTCAATCTCTCAGGCGCGCAGTACCCAGGTGTCTTTGCTGCCGCCGCCTTGCGAGGAATTCACCACCAGCGAACCACGACGCAGCGCCACGCGCGTCAGACCACCCGGAACAAGAGTCACATTTTCGCCATAAAGAATGTAGGGACGAAGATCAATGTGACGCGCGCCAACTTGGCCATCCACAAAACAGGGCGCGCGCGACAACGCCAGCGTGGGTTGAGCAATGTAGTTACGCGGCTCGGCCTCGATCAGTGTGCGGAATTTTTCCTGTTGCTCAGCGGTGCTGTGCGGGCCTATCAGCATCCCGTAACCGCCGGACTCGCCAACTGCTTTTACCACCATCTCATCCAGGCGCTCCAGCACGTGATTGCGGCGGGATTTATCTGTCAACACAAACGTTTCGACATTCGACAGAATCGGATCCTGATCAAGGTAGTAACGAATGATTGCGGGGACGTATGCATAGGTCGCTTTGTCGTCGGCGACCCCGGTACCCGGGGCGTTTGCCAGCGTGACATTTCCGGCGCGATAGGCGTTGAACAACCCCGGAACGCCAAGCCGCGAATCCGGCCGGAAACCTAGCGGATCGATAAAGTCATCATCCACGCGACGATAGATCACATCTACTCGGCGCAGTCCTGCTGTGGTGCGCATGTACACAAAATTGTCGTGTACCAGCAGGTCGCGCCCTTCCACTAGTTCAATCCCCATTTGCTGCGCGAGGAAAGTGTGTTCGAAATATGCGGAATTGAAAATTCCCGGCGTGAGCAGCACTATTGTCGGCTCATGACGTCCAGAATAATTCGCTGGCACCAGGGCCCGGAGCGTCGAGAGCAGCAACTGCGAATAGTGGTCAATCGGGCGAACGCCGTAATCGCGGAACAGACTCGGAAAGACTCGCTTCAACACTTTGCGGTTGGCCAGCATGTAGGAGACGCCGCTGGGAACACGAAGGTTGTCCTCAAGCACTGCCAAGCTGCCGTCGGGCAAGCGCACCAGATCGGTACCGCAGATGCTTACATAAATTCCACGGGGCACGGGAAAACCGCGCATCTCGCGGCGGAAATGACGGCAACTGTAGATCAGCTCGCGAGGAACGATACCGTCGGAGAGAATTCGTCCCTGGTGATAAATGTCCTGCAAAAACAGATTCAGGGCGGTGATGCGTTGGGTGAGGCCTTGCTCAATCTTGAGCCACTCATTGCCAGGCACAATGCGCGGGAGAAGATCGTTGGGAAAAACCCGCTCAGTTCCCTGCTCGTTTCCATAAACCGTAAAGGTGATGCCCTGGTGCAGGAAGGAGAGATCCGCTGCCTGCTGACTCTTCTTCAAGTCCTCTGCGGGCAGGTGAAGCAAGGTACGGAACAGCGCCTGGTAATGGGATCGAGGTTGGCCCGGCGACTCAAACATCTCGTCATAAGCCGCGTCGAATTGATAATTCAGGAAAGGTGGCGGAAAAGGGGATGGCGCAGGTGTTTGCTTGACTCGCAGCACGCGAGATCTGGCGCGTCCGTGTTGCACTCAAAGGAGTTTAGGTGCTGGGCGGCGAACCGTCCAATTGAAATTCTTTATTGCGGTCATCGGCCGACCGGCCTGAACCATGAAATCCTCGACGAATTCCAGAAGCTGGGCTACCCGATCTTCTAGCAAAACACACTTCCACTTGACGAGGACATGCAGGATCCGCTCTTTGGCCAAGAAGTTCGCTTGTACTCGTACATCCCCATGCTCTAGAATTTTTCTCCCATGAACGAGCCGTTGGTGATTGACCGATCTGACTCATTTCCCCATCAGGAAGTGCTCACCCTGAGCGGTCCCCTGACTGCCAGCAACGCGCCGGTGTTTCAAAATGCCATGCGGCGCGAAGAGCCCGCGGAAACGCTGATTCTCGATCTGACGGATGTTCCTTACGTGGATTCGGCTGGACTCGGATTGCTGGTGACTGCGTATGTCTCGCGTCACAAGTCCGGACGAAAGATGGTATTGAGCGGAATCAATCCGCGGGTGCAGAGATTGTTTGACATCACCCGCGTTGCCAGCTTGTTTCTGACATTCTCGAGTCCCGAGGAGGCCGTAGCGGCTTTAAGTGGGGCGGGGCAAGCATGAAAACGAAGATGGGGAGAGGGGCTTATCACCCTGCAACATCGCGTGGCGTTGAGCGAGGTAAGCAGAATCGCATGGACGACAACCACCTGACGATGAATATTGCCGCTCCGGTCGTGAACCCACCCTTCGAAAACGGCGAACGGTGGGCAACCTCTTTGTGAGTGATCCAAAGGGTGGGGCACCCGGCCAGTCCGCCATCCTAGAGCTTCCGTCTTCACGTCCTAGCGCTTATGGTGTAACGGCGAACGTCGTCGATAGTCGGTGTTAGGAACTGTTCAAGGCGATAGTGGGTTTCTATTTGACGCAGCTGCTGACTCAAGACATGCACTGGTAACGTCTTACTCTCTTCGCTGGCGTAGTCAACGAGCGAGTTTGCTAAGGTATGGTGAATCTCGTTCAGCCCGTGCAGAATTTCTAGGACCCGCTGGTCCGTACTTGGCGGGCGATCAGGCAGAAACAGCTGCCGCGTGTAGATAGTTAGCCTCGAGTAAATCAGTGCCAAAGCTCTGACCCTCTCTGCCCCGCCTAGGCCGTCCAGCCATTCCGAAAAGGTTTGTGTGTCCATTAGGCTCCTTAGTTACTCGATTGTTACTCGATCTCCGGTATCCTAAGCTCATCCATCGGGACACGGTTTATTTCGACCCTAGGAAGGCTGTCAACATCGACCCCACGTTCCTTCAGAATTGTGATGCGACTGTTTCCATTCACAATTGCACCATCAGAGTAAGTTGTGAGTTCCGTTTTAGGGTTTCCCGGTTTGAGGGAGTCAATGATTTCTCGGGTTGATTTCTTGTTCCAGTCCTGGTAACTGGCCGATTGTTGAAGCGGTGGGCGGGTTGGCCCACTTTTTTCATCACCACAACCTGAGGCTGCCTCACCCTTTGTGATTTTCAAAGTATGGGTGATCTCGAACCTCAACGATACGCGGTTTTTCACTCCCGGTTTTTTAAGCGCTCGGCTCAGTGGTGGAACGCTGATCGACTGAGCGTGAGCATAATAATCAATTGTCGCCGCTCAGGTATAGCACAAGACAGCGTGATGGCCCGACTTGGGCGCAGTATGGTTCGACGTCACGTGTCGGATGAAAGCTGCGGCTCCGGTTGAGTGTCGCGATGAACGATACCTTCACCGTGGGCCGCATCGAGGGCATCCGCGATCTCAATGGCCCAGGGATAACACGGTTTCGAGTTAAAGCGGACGACCGGCGATCTGGTACTTCAGAGTGATCCCGTCGAGGAACTCCATAGCGATGTAGGCTTCGCCATCCTGCTCGCCGATATCGTGAATAGTGCAAATATCGGGATGATTCAGCGCAGATGCAGCTTGGGCCTCACGACGAAAACGCGCCAGCGATTGGGGATCACGGGCGACTTCCTTGGGTAGGAACTTGAGAGCGAGAAAGCGATGAAGACGGTATCTTCGGCTTTATAGACCACGCCCATCCCGCCACCGCCAAGCTTCTCGACAATGCGGTAGTGCGAGACGCTTTGGCCGATCATGTAGCGGAAATCTTACGTGTGCTGGAAACATCAAGTCAACGAGAGTTCGGAGCTAGTGGTCAGTGGTCAGTGGTCAGTGATCAGCCGTTAGTCGTTCGTCGCTGAGATGGGCACAAGCGACGACTAAGAACTAAGGTTTGGTTCTTGTGTCGCCCCGCGCTGCTTGCGCAGTTCCGCTTGAAACATCTCGGCCGGAAGTCCCGCCCTGGTGCGGAACAATGACAGTAGAGGATCGCCCACTTTGCCTGCGATGTGCTCAGCAGAGAACGACGCTGCGTTATTGTCGATGGCGTCGGGACGGACCTCGAGATCGGGCACTGCACCTTCCGTATTCACCAAAGTCTCGATGAATTCTTCCACTCTGGCTTTTTGATCAGACGTGTGCTGGGTAAATTCGATGCCCATGCCAGCAGCCGGATGCATGACTCTCACGATTCCTTCGACTTGCAATTCCAACTTACGAATTTTCATCAGAAGCTGCAGCCGCGTACGCACTGGGAACGGAGACTCGGTTTGCAGGTAGCATGCACTGGAGCTCAAATCTGTCAATTTGCAGTTCACTGCAGGCTCATCGGAATCGGCGCCAGCCAGTTGCCTGCCGATCCAGGATTTCAGTTGGGTGCTGATTTCGAGAGAAAGGTCGCGGAAGCGAATGCCCTGGAGCTTGTTCCCTTCCCAGGCAATTTCGCCCTGACATTCGATGTCATCGGCTGCGCCCGGTAAAGTAAATCTCACTAGGAAGGACTGCGGCAGCTTTGCTCCCTTTACTTTGACTGCCATCCCGTTTTCTCCCAAGTCGGCAGTCACCAGTCTCAACTTTCGGTTTCCGCAATCCAGTTCCACTGCCAGTTCGATCGGGATTCGGACGTGACGGCGTCTTTCCCGTTTCATCAACGCCCGCACTGCACGAAAAGTGGTCCTGGTCCGCTCGAGCGATACGGGGCGAAAGAGCACAAAATGCGCGCCCAATTCAAACGCCCCCTTAAGAGCGCTCTGATCGTCAATGATTGCTACCGTTATTGCGCGTTTATTGGCCGGGGCAGAACGAGTTCCCTTGAGAATTCTTGAGGCGACTTCCGGCGCGGCACAATCCACGATAACGGCTTCGAATCTTTGGCGGGTAAGCTTCTGGATGGCGAAATCGGCGTTCGGACAATGCTCGATCGCGATCTCCACTTCGCTCAGAACGCGGCGGAGCACACGAACGACCTTGTCATCCGTGCATAACAGTAAGGAGTGAAGCCCAGGATCCATAAGCGCAGACCGGCAGGAAACGTCTGTCCTTATTCGGAATCTAGCAACTTACCCTTTTGGATTCAAACGTTTACGAAAGGGATTGGTTACTAGAGTAACCCCAGTGTCGCCAATGCCGGTACGGACCCCGATCCAAAAGCGTATTTAGCAACATACTTATTTTAAATGACTTACGAGTGTACCTCTGAATCGTTATTGACTTTACTTTTGGCTGAAGTAGAATCAGACGTTTTCCGATTGACTTTCGTTTTTCTACCCGTGGGCCCCTGGTAGTTTCTTTCTGTTTTGATCAGTCAGTGGCGAGGAATGGAATCCTTCGCCAAGTCATCGGAATCTAAGCTTATTAACAAGTTAATTTCAGGTATGAGGACACTATTTCATGGCTAAGAGACGCGGCAATCCTAACTGGGGCAAGCCCGAACCGATTGGACCCATAGTCCCTACCGTTACCGAGTTTGAGCAGGTTGTGAAGGAGTACAAGCTGACTCCGGACCAGTATCTTCGTTCTACCCGGCTGCGCGAGTGGGCACGGCGCAATAAGAATTCCAAGTACATCCCTGAGCCCTTGCTAGAAGCGTGGGGCTTTGAAATCGAATCCACGCTCTAAGGATACGACGAACTGCTCAAGGCCGCCCGGATGGGCGGCCTTTGTGTTTCATAGTAGGAAAACCGCCAAGGTGGACAGTCTCACTTCACGGTCGTGACCAGCGGCCCTGCGATCTCGTCCCACGCGCTCCAAGCGTGAAACCAATTCCCCTCGACGCCATGGAGGATGGTACCCACGTCAAGCCAGTACCCTTCATCAGCTTTGCCTGGGATATATACGTATCCCTGAGCGGTTGACGGGTCGTACTGGTAGAAAACCACGTAGATTAGTCGCTCGTCGGGAAGTTTGGCGTAAAAATCTACCTCGTAACGCTGAAGCCCTTGGGGTGCTTCTGCAACTCGGCCGCGAGACCAATCCACGATCAGAGATTTGGCGTCGTCGGAGCTCGTTCCGGGACCAGCCCACACTCGAAAATTTCCGAGAAGCTTGGCGTCGGTGATCTCGATTGACTTGCGATCAGAACCTTTGATTATGATCTTGCTGGTATTCGCCTTGGCAAATACCAGAGAAGGGATCGCAACGAGCAGACATACCGCGAGAGTTCGAGCGCTTTTCACGTTCGTTCTCCTAAACGGTCTGGTTCTATCGTACTCGTACAGCGGCTCTTTAATCCAAATCAATGTCCCGTAGCGGCCGGCCCGTGTCCGGCGATTCCTTGGCCTTTCGCACCGCTTCCTGGAACTTCTTTTCCAGCAAATCAGACGCATGTTTCTGCGCTTCCATGGATTGGCGAAAAATGGAGTCACGCCGAGTGTCCTGCTCCTTCATGGCGCGCGCCGCTTCCTCCATGTCATTAAACATTTTGGGCTTCACGGGGGCGACGTGAGAAATAACTGCCTCGCTCTCGGGATCCACTTTGAGTTGGGCACCGCAGCAGGGGCAGGTCAGATCGAAGCTGGATTTCTTTCCCATCTCCGTGCATGATAACGCAAAACAGGATCATGTAGGGGCAGAGCTCGTCCTGAGCCGGCGTCGAAGGATGCCCTCACTTGCCAGCCTTTTCAGCGAGGCTCCAGGCGGATGGGAAGTACATGAAAGAAGAACAGCAATTCCCACCCGAGCATCAGGATTGAAACCGCAGCAGCGCCGATCGCCAGGATTTCTCCCAAGCTCATTCGTTTGCGCCCCGGCTCAAACCGTTTCGCCACCAAACCCATGATGTTCAATGCCGCAAAACCGAACACGGCGCCCCAGAGCAGGTCGTATAACCTGGCCCCCGCCGCCGCCGCTTGAATTAGTAAAGCGAAGATCCCCATTTAGCCTTTGACTGATCACTCCTCCCGCGCTGATTAGATCTAAGTTGGTGCGAGCATTGCGCGATCTTACAACGTTTTTCCCCGCGATACACTGGATGCATGCCGATCAAGGCCCTTTTCTTTGACGTGGGAAACACGCTTCTTTTTCCCGATCGTGACGTAATGTTAAATCCGCTCAACCAGCGCGGAATCTTCCCTTCTGCCGACCTTCTGCAAGCAATCGAACGGCGAACCAAGCGCGAGTTCGATTCGTTGCAGGAGAGAAATGCCGGCATGGACCACGGATTTTGGAACATCTACTACTCCCACTTGCTCGATGAACTCGGCGTTCCCGAAGAAACACTTTGCGCTGACCTTGTCTGCCGCACACGGATATCTGCAAACTGGTGCGACGTGCGCCCAGGGACGCGCGAGGTCTTGTTGCGGCTTGGAGAAAACTATCGCCTGGGCGTGATCTCCAATGCTGACGGAAAAATTGCCGAGATCTTAGGTCGCTGCGGAATCGCCGATCTGTTCGAAACCATCACTGACTCCGGAATTGTTGGCAAGGAAAAACCGCATCCGGCAATCTTCGAAGCCGCTGTGAACAGTCTAGGAGTTGTTCCCGAGGAAAGTTTGTATATCGGAGACGTCTATTCGCTCGATTACGTCGGCGCTACCCACTTCGGAATGCAGTCTGTGCTCTTCGATGTTGCCGGTGCCTACAAAAACAATGGCTTGCCACGCGTGGAATCGCTGGAGCAGCTTGAAACGCTTCTCTGACACCCAGGAATGCTTGCGAACAAATACGCTGGTTCGCTCGCCATTTCTGGTAAAAACACGGCTCACTTTCTTAGCCACACCACGTCCAATTCCAAGTGAGAAGTTATATGAACAGCATTTCTCCCCTGCGGTTGTTCGTGATCATGTTGCCGCTGCTGTTTGCCGCACACGCGATCTTGAATTTTTTGGTACCCGAGGTCCTACGTCTACTCGTCCCTGACCAACTGCGCTTAGTGCTTGGCTTGTTCTGAGCTGCCATACTTCGGCAAGATAGAATGTTGCTGGTGCAACCGAACGTCAAGGCGCCCTCGACTACTACTCCAGAAACCGACGAGCTTTGGATGAACGAACTGTGTAAGGACGAACTATGGATGGAGGACGCGTTGCGCGCTGCCCGGCGCGCCCTCGATGCTGGAGAAGTTCCCGTCGGCGCCGTGGTTGTATATCAGGGAAAAATCGTTGGCCGCGGTTTCAATCGCAATGTCAGCGACTCCGATCCCACTGCCCACGCGGAGGTGGTTGCCTTGCGCGAAGCGGGCGCTACCATCGGCAACCACCGCCTGAGCGACTGTGAGCTGTTTGCTACAATTGAGCCGTGCGCGATGTGCGCGGGAGCGCTGGTTCATGCACGAATTCGGCGCTTGGTTTATGGCGCAGACGATCCAAAGGCGGGCGCGGTGCATTCGGTTATGCAAGTGCTAAACCATCCCAGTCTGAACCATCAGATGGAAGTCCGCGGCGGCGTGCTCGCAGGAAAATGCTCAGAAATATTGCAAGAGTTCTTCCGCGCCCGCAGGGCAGAGTAGTTCTTGCTGAAAGCTAATGGCTGAAAGCTTTCCGCAAAGGAGTGCTCGTTTACCAGCCACTATTCTTGAAATTCCTTTCCCCGGACTACACGAATCTTGTGGTCGGTAAATGTTAGATGCATGCCTGGAATTTCATATCTGGGCATGTGGCAACTGACGCAAGCCGAGGTACCAACCGGACATCGCTTAGCTGCTGCTTCTCGGCCTGATGAATTGTGTGTTTTCGACCGAGATTGATGGCACGCGAGGCACTTGTCATCGTAAGCAGCAGAATCCTGTACTAGCGGCTGATGTGGATTGTGACATGCAATGCAGGTGAGGCGAGCATCGCCCTCTCCCCAACACCGGCTGCCCTCAAGTCGATACGCGGGGAAACGAATGGCTTGGACGCCAGTGTAGGTTCCGACAACATCCCACCAAGTACGGTGACATGCACCGCAAAAATCGACGGATTTACTCGGACTGAGGTGAGTTGGGTTGAATATGAGTCCAGGTGCTTCACTCCCCGATTCAGCCAGCGAAACGTGGGCGGCTCCAGGGCCGTGGCACCCTTCGCAGGAGATGCCCTGCATGAGCTGCGCAGGATCAAAGTGGCCGTTGCTGCTCGAGGCTGTCGTGTGACATCCAAAGCACAGGATCTGGTCCGACTCGGGAATCGGACGTCCGGTCGCAAAATCCGGCACAACCTCGGGCTGGCCCGGGGTAATGGCAAAACCGAGGCCACGAATAAAACTGATCCGGCTTTCATACAAGTGTCTGTCCTGCCCATATATGTAAGTCTGACCACGCCTGCCGCCACCAAAAGCCCACACCAACGGCGTTGAGAAGTTGCGGGTGCCATCGGTCACTGAATAAATTTCCTGCGAGCCCTTTCGCACAATTCGGTAGGTGTAGGTTCCAGTTTTGAACTCCACATCGGATTGCTTCAAAACATCCGAATCCTCAGCCGGAGCAGAGGTGTGTGCCATCGAGTGCCGGCTCTGCGAAGCTGAGAGCGATTTATGACACTGCGCGCATTTTTCGGCACCTACGTAATCGCTTCGGGAGATATTCCCTTTGCGGGGCCACCAGCCAGGTTGCTTTAAATGATCTTCAGTGCTCATTTGATCACTCATGGTTGCCGGAACTTGAGCACGGGACGAACCACAGAGTATCAAAAGTGAGGCAAGCAGAAGTACTCGGAACATCGGCCGCCACCCACGAAGCAGGATTGAGTGATCTGGAGCGAGTCTAGCAGAACTCAGCAGTTGTACAGGACCGCAAGAGGACCCGGAATTCATCGCCAGGGGCGACTGTGAGCCGTTTGCTACAATTGAGCCGTGCGCGGGAGCGTTGGTTCATGCCCGAATTCGGCGCTTGGTGTATGGTGCAGACGATCCAAAGGCAGGCGCTGTGCATTCAAGTGCTAAACCACCCAAGCGCGAATCATCGCGTGGAAATTCGCACAGGCGTGTTGTCAGGAAAATGCGCAGCTCTGTTGCAAGAATTCTTCCGAGCCCGAGGCACAGCAGGTCTAGCTGAGGGCTGAAAGCTGTTTTCCGGAGAGGTGCGTGAGCGGTTGAAACGATCCGCCTCGAAAGCGGACATACCTTAACGGGTATCGTGGGTTCAAATCCCACCCTCTCCGCCATATTTATTTCTGCGCGGTAATCGCCAGCTTCTTTCGAGCGGTGACCAACTCCAGTCGCTCGTCTCCCGTCGCAATCTCCGTCAGCTTCTGAAAGTATCGCTGGGCTGACGCTTCGTTTGCGGAGCCTTCGGCGGCAGTGGCCGCGCCGTACACAGCGTTGAAGCGATTTGGGGTGACTCTTAGAACGGCCTCAAACTCCGAAAGAGCTTCCTGCGGCCGATTCGCGAGCATCAACAGTACCGCCAGCATCTCGCGCGCTGGGAGGACCGCTCCTGGGGTCACGGGACTCTTATCCATGCTCTCTTCCAGTTCCACTGCCGAGCGCATGATGCCGATCGCCTCGTCAGACTTTGCACTCGCTCGCTGAATCCACGCGGCCACCTCCCTTCTCTGCACTTCAGCTTGATTTGACCAGTATTGGTTGTTCTGCTTCGCAATCGTGTCGCGAAGTGAGGACAGTGATTGTTCGGCCTGCGAGGCACGTTCCAGGTTTTTGGCGCGAGCACTGCCCACGCCGATCGCCATCCAGGTCACCGCTTGCGCCCAAAGCACGCCTTCGCTGCGAACCTGCAACTTGCTGGCATCTTCCCACTTGCCGAGCTCAAGCGTGCTCCGCGCCGGCACGGCTGCTAACGCATAGTCTCCGGTCAGCGTAATTCCAGGATACGGCTTGAGCGACTTCATTTCATCCAGCACAGCCTTCGCCTGCTTCACCTGGCCGCTCTGAAGATACGCGTACTCCAAATAATCCATCGCGTGCAGCCGCTGATCGCGCGCCTCTCCGTTCTGCGAACTTGCTTCGGCGCCTTTGGCCAATTCCGCCGACCTGCGGTTCGAATCAATGGATTCCTGCCACGAACCGACCCGCGTGAAAATATGGGAAGGCATGTGATTGGCGTGTGCCGAGGCCGGAGCGATCTTGGCATACGTCCGCGCTGCTGTAAGAGCCCTTTCCGCCAGCACGGGATTGTCGTAGCAGTGAATCATGTAGTGAGCGACGCCCGGATGATGCGGTAGCTTGGCGAAGAGAGGTTCGAGAATTTCTCCGCATTTTCGCTGATTGGCAAATGTCTTGTCAGTTTTTGGCGCAGTTACATCGAGGGCAAGCGCGTGGAAGATAGCAGCCTCGTTGTCGTCGGGATAGGTGCTCTGCAAGGCGGCCATCTTCTGCTCGAAGGCATTTCCGTGAGCGACCGCATCTGTGTAGTCATCCTTGTACATTTCTGCGAGGGCTTCGATGTATGCATGTTCGCGAGCCGTGGTGGCCGGATTGGCGGACACAATTTGCTCCGCCTTCTTCAGCGCATCACGACCAGCCGCCGAGTCACCATTTCCCCAGAGGCCGTGGTAATGGGACATGGCTACACCCCATTGCGCCATAGCACAATGGGGATCCTTGCTTGTAATTGCGATAAATCCCGCACGCGCGGCTTCGTACTGAAATGAGTGCAAAAGCGCGACTGCGTGGTTGAAGTCGGACTCCACTGACGCGATACATGAGGTGGCAAAGTGGACGGAGCCGATTTCTTCTTCGGTCAAAGCATGATGGTGGCCTTCATCACCCCATGCCGGACAGGTCAGCAGTACAAGAATGACACCCAGCATGCCAGCGTCTTTCATAAAACCTCCTTTACGTACGCAGCCGATTGCCGATCATTTTACTCCTCAGCGATCCCGTAAAACATTGACTCCCCTGCCGGAGCGCCCATAACATAGTGCTTCCCCCTCAAAGCCACACTGATTGGCGAAAGCATGATCGGCGAAACCATCTCGCATTACCGCATTGTCGAGAAACTGGGCGGCGGCGGGATGGGCGTAGTTTACAAAGCCGAGGACACATCGCTCGGCCGGTTCGTCGCGCTCAAGTTCCTTCCCGAGAGCGTCGCGCAAGACCCGCTGTCTCTGGAACGATTCCGCCGTGAGGCGCGTGCAGCATCTTCACTGAATCATCCCAACATCTGTACGATTTACGAAATTGGCGAGCACCACGGTCAGCGCTTCATCGCGATGGAGTACCTCGACGGAATGACGCTCAAACATCGCATTGGGGGAAAGCCGCTGGACATGGAGGTCCTGGTGGGCTTGGCTCTCGGCATTGTTCATCGCGACATTAAGCCCGCCAACATTCTTGTTACGCGGCGAGGACACACCAAAATTCTTGATTTTGGTTTGGCCAAAATCACGAGCACGCATGGCCACTCTTCGTCGATATCTGTGATGAGCGACGCAACCGTGGGCGCCACGGGTGAACTCACCAGCCCCGGCACGGCGCTCGGAACCATCGCCTACATGTCTCCTGAGCAGGTTCGAGGCAAAGAACTCGACTCTCGCACGGACCTGTTTTCTTTTGGAGTCATGCTTTACGAAATGGCGACAGGTGTAGCGCCATTCCGTGGCGATACTTCGGGAGTAATCTTCGACAACATTCTGAACCGGGCTCCTGTCGGCCCAGTGCGCCTGAATCCCGACTTGCCGGCGCGGCTGGAAAAAATCATCAACAAAGCTCTGGAGAAAGATTGCGCGCTGCGCTACCAGCATGCAGGCGAGCTGATCGCCGATCTGAAAAGGTTGGTACGGGATACGAACAGTGGAATGAGGGCCGCCGTGTCGGGTTCGGAAGTCGCAGTTCCAACTAGTGTGTCCGCACCGAACTCTGCACCCATATTTTCGCGACCGAAAATTTGGGGAGTCATCGCCGTTTCCGCGACCGTCGCACTTCTGGCGACTGCATTTTTTGCGGGACGTTTCTTTCGCCCGCATTCACCGAGCGCGGCATCAGCCAATCCCGTGGCCATACCAGCACCGGAGACGCCTCAGCCGACAGCCAACGTGCCGACTGATGCGAAACCTGATCCCGCTGTCGCCGCGCCTGCTGCCAATCCAGTTCCCTTGCCTGCTCCGGTTGCTAAGAAGTCCTCAGCCAGTGCTACACCTCTACCTGCGGCCATCGCTAAACCTTCTGCTGCAAAACCGACTACAACTTCGCCTGCGCCGGCCCCACCGCCAGCGACAGCGGCCAAGCAGCCCGAGCCTGCCGAAGAATCGCCGGCACCTGAGCCGCTGCCGCCTTCCACTTCCCTTACCGCCGAACTCAATCTGCGTGACGCTTCGCGGAATCGCGACATTCCGGTCAAGGTCTATTACCCAGGCCATATTAGCGGTTCGCTTCCTCTAATAATTTTTTCTCACGGATATGGTGGCAATGACCGGGGCTACGAATATCTCGGTCGCGGCTGGGCCGACGCGGGTTACATCGTGGTGTTCCCTACTCACATGGGCAGCGATGATGCCGCGCTTAAGCAAAGTGGCTTGCGCGGCGCAAGCGATCCAGCGGCTGCATTCGACCAGCAAAAGCAGCGGACATCTGATGTTCATTTCATCTTCGGACAATTAAAACCGATCGAGCACCAGGTGCCCGCAATAAAAGGAAAACTGGATCGCAAGAAGATCGGCGTAGGCGGACACTCGATGGGTGCGGGAACTGCGCTTCTGATTGGGGGCGCAACCGCCTCACCTCCGAATGGCCCGCAACAATCATTCCGCGATGACCACGTGCGTGCGGTTGTCGCGATGTCTCCGCAAGGGGCGGGAGAAGAAGGGTTCAGCGACCATTCCTGGGACCTCATTGCCACTCCCACCATGACCATGAGCGGCACTCGCGATCGCGGAGTGGGCGGCCAGCCTCCGGAGTGGCGCTTACAGCCTTTCCAGCAGATGCCTCCGGGCAGCAAGTATCAGGTCACCGTGAATAACGCCGGGCACTTGGCTTTTGCCGACGGCGGTGCCTTTCACTCCTGCATCTTGCAGCAAACGATCGCGTTTTGG
>WNGL01012782.1_pt1 | contig 16487 bp, 21 predicted proteins | sample 5400591 | NCBI WGS metagenome assembly WNGL01 (sample SAMN13153377, study PRJNA577476) | soil metagenome | isolation source: 80 cm soil or saprolite under Garry oak tree replicate 1 | place: USA:California | collected 2016-06-15
TCCTCTGCGTCGGGGTGAACTACGCGAAGCACGCGCGCGAGATGGGCGCAACGCCGCCGAAGCAGCCGGTGTTCTTCAACAAGTTCAACAATGCGCTCAACGCCCATCAGGGCACGGTGCGCGTGTCGGCGGTGCCCGCTGAGCGCTTCGACTACGAATCCGAGCTGGTGATCGTGATGGGAAGGAAGGCCCGCAACGTGAGCGAAGCCGAGGCGCTTTCCTACGTGTTCGGCTACTGCATCGGCCACGACTTCACCGCGCGCGACCTGCAGTCGCGCTCGAGCCAGTGGATGATCGGCAAGACCTGCGACGGCTTCGGGCTGCTCGGTCCCTACCTCGTGACGGCGGACCAGATTCCCGATCCGAACAACCTCAGCATAGAGGGCACGGTGAACGGAGAAGTGCGCCAGTCCTCGAACACGAGCGACATGGTGCACAACTGCGCGACGATCATCAGTTACGCGTCGACGCTGATGACGCTCCTGCCCGGCGACGTCATCTACACCGGCACTCCCGAGGGCGTGATCGCGGGCTATCCCAAGGAGAAGCAGGTATGGCTCAAGGCGGGGGACAGGCTGACCACGACGATCGAGAAACTGGGCACGCTGCGGTTCGCCCTCGTCTGATCTTTTTTTCTTTCGACGACCAACAAACGGAGGAGACAAGCATGAAGAAACTGACGATAGCAACGGCCCTCGCCGCCGCGGCGCTGGGGACCGGAGTCGGCCTGCTGAATGCGCAGCAGCCCGGTTTTACGCGCACCGTCCTGCAGGACCAGGACCTCACGGCCCAGGGCCGGCACGCGGTGGTGGCCCGCGCGGAATTCATTCCCGGCGGGCAGGCCGGACGGCACACGCACCCCGGCGAGGAACTCGGCTACGTCGTGGAGGGCACGCTGCAACTCCTCGTGGACGGCCAGCCGCCGAGGACGCTCAAGGCGGGCGAGGTGTTCTTCGTCCCGGCCGGCGTAGTCCACGACGGCAAGAACCTCGGAAAGGGCAAGGCAGTCGTGCTCGCGACCTACGTCGTCGAGAAAGGCAAGCCGGTCGCGACAGCGATCAAGTGACCCCCAGGAGCCCAGGGGGAGCGCGCGCCGTGCGCACGCCGATTTCGTTCGGCTGACCCATGGCGGCGCTCGCCCCCGATCCCGTTGCGTTTCGTACGCTCGAGCACGCGGGCTGGCAGGGCGTCGCCCGCCACTACGACGACGCATTCGGAAGCCTCACGCGCCAGGCCGTCGATCCGCTGCTCGACTCCGCGCAGGTGCGCTCGGGCGCGCGCACGCTCGACGTGGCGAGCGGCCCGGGCTACGCGGCGGCGGCTGCCGCGGCCCGCGGGGCGCGTGTCGCGGCGCTGGATTTTTCATCGGCGATGGTGGAGCTCGCGCGCTCGCAGAATCCGAACATGGAGTTCCGGGAGGGCGACGCCGAGGCGTTGCCGTTTCCGGAGGGCAGCTTCGACGCGGTGGTGATGAACTTCGGCATGCTGCATCTGGCCCAGCCGGAGCGCGCCGTGGCCGAGGCCTTCCGCGTTCTGGACGCGGGCGGCAAATACGCCTTCACGGTCTGGGCGAAACCGGAGGAGGCGGTGGGCTTCGGAATCATCCTCGATGCGATCCGGAAGCACGGCAATCCCGACGTACCGCTGCCGCCGGGGCCGCCGTTCTTCCGTTTCAGTGACGCAAGCGCGTGCGACAATGTCCTCAAGGTCGCGGGCTTCAGGAACGTGGACGTGCGAAAAGTCCCGCAGGTCTGGCGCTTCAGCGCGTCCGGGCTGCTGTTCGAGGCGTTCCTCGCCGGTTCGGTCAGGACCCGGGCCCTGCTGCACGCCCAGTCCGCTCTAGCGCTCAACGCGATCCGCGACGCGGTCGGGCGGGTCGCCGGCCAATACGAGAATCACGGGACCGTGGAGATTCCCATGCCCGCGGTTCTCGCGGCGGCCCAGAAGCCGTGACCCCGAGCCTGCGCGGAAAATCATGAAACGCTTGGGTAAATGGCTCACCGCCCAAAAGGCGATCGAGATCGTCGAGGAGGGCGGCGTGCGCGTGCTGCAGATCGGCGGCAACGCGATCCAGAGCGCGATGCGGCTGGCCGAGCCCGACCGGATCGAGCTCGACTACGTGCGCGCGATGATGGTCTTTCTGCTCTTCCGACCGGGCCCGCGCGAGGTGCTCATGGTGGGCCTTGGCGGGGGCTCGATGGCGCGCTTCATCCACCAGCGCATGCCGCACACGCGCGTCACCGTGGTCGAGATCAATCCGGGCGTGGTCACCGCGGCGCGGAGATACTTCCACTTTCCGGAGGAAGACTCGCGGCTGGAAATCGTGATCGGGGACGGAGCCGAGGTCGTCCCGCAGCGGCCCGCGAGCTGCGACGTGCTCGTCCTGGACGGGTTCGTCAACGGCAACCCGGCGAAGGACTTGTGCACGCGATCCTTCTACGACAGCGCCTTCGCCGCGCTGCGCCCGGGCGGCGTCATGGTCGCCAACTTCATGGCCGACGACAATCGCATCGAAACCTACTGCGGGCGGATCGAGGAAAGCTTCGGCCGCAGTCCGACGCTGCTGCTCGCCGAAGAGGGGGACAACTTCATCGCCTTCGCGCTTCGCGACGGGCCGCCGCGCATCCCCTGGGCGGAGCTGAAAGGCCGCGCCCGCGCCGCGCGGCGGCTATTCGACCTGCCGCTCGAACAGTGCCTGGCGGATCTGCGCCGGCGCAACTCCCATACGACGCAATTTCTGACTCTGTGATGCCGGCTCCCGAGAAATCCCCGCAGTCTCCCTCCGGTCCGGCGCAGGTCCTGTCCCTCGGCGACGCCACCGCGATCATCGTAGGCCTGATCATCGGCGCCGGCATATTCAAGACTCCCTCGATCGTCGCGGGTTCGAGCGGCGGCGAAACGGCGATGCTCCTCACCTGGATCGCGGGCGGGGCGGTGTCCCTCATCGGCGCCATGTGCTATGCGGAGCTCGCCACCGCCTATCCGAGCGCGGGAGGGGAATATCATTTCATCGGCCGCGCATTCGGCCGCGTTCCCGCGTTTTTCTACGCCTGGGCGCGCATGACCGTGATCGTCGCGGGCTCCATCGCCGTCTTCTCTTTCGTGTTCGGCGACTATTGCGCGCGCCTATTCAATTTCGGCGAGCATTCTTCCTCGATCTACGCCGCGCTGATCGTCGTCGTGCTCACCGTCGTCAATATCATCGGCATCCAAGCCGGCAAGACGACGCAGAACGTGCTGACCGTCCTCGAAGTTCTGGGCTTGGTGATCGTGCTGGTGGTGGGATTGTTTCTCGCACCCGCCGCCCCGCAGGGAGCGGCGCAAACGACGCCAACGGTTTCTCCGTGGTCGGGAATCGGGCTGGCGATGATCTTCGTGCTCTTCACTTACGGCGGCTGGAACGACGGGGCGTACATCTCGGCGGAGGTGCGCGACCGTGAGCGAAACATGTCGCGCGCCCTGTTCTACTCGCTTGGACTCGTGACTGCGCTCTACGTGCTCGTCAACCTGGCGTATGTGAAAGGACTCGGTTTCGTCGGGGTGGCGAAGTCGGATGCGGTGGCTGCGGACCTGCTCGCGCGGGTGTGGGGGACGGGCGGGGAGAAGCTGATCAGCGTGATGATCGCGATCGCGACCCTCACGTCGATCAACGGCGCGATGATCGTCGGAGCGCGCTCCAATTACGCGCTGGGTCGCGAGTGGCCGTTCATGCGCTTCCTCGGGCATTGGCACCAAGCGAGCGGCTCGCCGCGCAATGCCTACCTCGTGCAGGGCGCGATCGCGCTTCTGCTCGTGGGTCTGGGAGCGATCGAACGCAAAGGCTTCCAGACGCTCGTCGATTTCACTGCGCCCGTGTTCTGGGCGTTTTTCCTCGTTACCGGGCTTTCGCTCTTCACGCTGCGGGCGAGGGACTCGGGCGCCGCGCGGCCGTACAAGGTGCCCCTCTATCCGGTGACGCCCGCGCTCTTCGTCCTGAGCTGTGCCTACATGCTCTACTCAAGCTTGGCGTATACGGGTGTCGGCGCGCTCTTCGGCGTTGGCGTGTTGGCCTTGGGGGCCGTGGTCATGCTGCTTGGGCAGCGGACTACCCGTGCATAAACCCAGAGCTTGTGCAGCCGTCCTCGCAGCAGCGCTGATTTCCGGTTGCGCCGCCCTCGGCGACACGCGGCTCACCGACGGGGTCGCGCCCGTTTTCGATCCCGAGGTGCCGTATTTCCCGAGCACGGACGAAGCTGTACTGGGTATGCTCGAGCTCGCGCGCACCGGCCCGAAGGACGTGGTCTACGACCTGGGCTGCGGCGACGGGCGCATCGTCATCGCCGCGGCGAAGGACTTCGGCGCGCGCGGCGTCGGCGTCGAGATCGACCCCGCGCCCCTGCGCATGGCGGTGTACCAGGCGCGCCGCGCCGGGGTCGAAGACCGCGTGCGCTTCGTGCGCGGCGACCTGTTCCAGGCCGATATCGGCGAAGCCACGGTGGTGACGCTGTTCCTCTTCGAGACGCTCAACCGGCGCCTGCTGCCGAAGCTGCTGCGCGAGCTCGCGCCCGGAACGCGCATCGTCGCGCACCGCTACGGGTTCGGCGACGCCTGGCCGCCGGAGAGAACGGTGCAGGCGGGAGCGAGCACGCTCTATCTCTGGACGGTTCCGAAGCGCTAGCCTCCGTGGCTCAGAACATCGTGTTGTCGTTGGCCGAGGTCTCGGGTACCACCTGCAGCACGTCCCAGTGCTCGACGATCTTGCCCTGGTCGTCCAGCCTGATTCGCGCCAAGCGCGCGCTCAGGGCGCGGGTTCAGAGCGCGATTCGTACCAGCGCACGTATCCGTTCGCCCACTGCAGGCCCTTGGAATAGGAGTTCTCGGTTTCCCGCTCGTCATGGCGCACGAGCTCCTTCAGGCGGCGAACGACGGGCAGCCAAGCCAGGGCCGCGAGGATGCGCGAGACGCTCCGTACCCCCAGCGGCTTGCTTGCATCCAGGAGGCGCCTCGCGTAGCGGTATGCGGGCTCGTGCTCTCCGCGCTCGGCGTAGACGCCCGCCACGATTCTCAATGCATAGAATTGGTCGGGCTCGACTTCGAGGGCCTGCAGCGCGACCATCAGCGCGTCTTCGCGTCTCTGATTTCGCCAATACACCTCCGCCAGCACCGTCAGGGCCATCAGATCCCGCTGATCGGCCGCGAGCGCTTCGCTGCAGAGGGCCTCAACATTGTTGATCTCATTCCGCCCGAGGGCGCGGCTCAACGCAAACATCTTTCGCAGTTTCATGACGGCGATGTTCTACCGCGCCTCGGGTTTTGGAGGGCAGGCCCGGTTGCCTTTGTCGAAAATGATGCGCCATTTCCCGGCGTCTTCCAACCGCCACACCGACGTGAAGGTGGCGATGAGCGCCCCCTTGGGGTCGCGAACGGGACCCGAGCTCAAGGCCAAAGTGCCGGAGTCGAGCACCTCGACCTCTTCGGGCTCCCACGAGAACGGCGCATCGGGGCCTTCGTAGTAGCGCTTCCACCAGTCGGCCACCTGTTGCGCGCCCCGAAGCGGCTTCTCACCGGAGAAGAACACGGCCTCCTGAGACAGAAACGAGCCGAAGGCCTTGTGATCCCGGGCCGCCATGGTTCGAGCGAAGGCGCGCTCCGTGTCCGCCACCTGCCGCTGGGCGGCGCTCACGTCGGGCCGCTCGGCAGGCCCTCCGGGCATGGAGATCGTTGCGCAACCGACCAGCATGAGAACAACGATGACCGCGGCTCTCGAAATCATGGCGTTCCTTCATAGGTGGCGGGTTTCGGCGGGGGTGGACTTCCAGTCGTCATGGCGGCCGTCGGCGTACTGGATCGGCGCGTGCGCGAGTTCTTTGTCCGTTGCATCGTCCAGGCAGGCGATGTTGACCGCATGAAATTCGCCGCCAAACGCGGGGAGCGAGCCGCCTTTGGTGAACGGCCTGACGCCGCACCGGCTGCAAAAGAGAAAATGGAGGAAGGGGGCGGGCTTCGACGGAGGGGTGTGCTGGTAGTCCGACAGGACATCGGCTCCCTGCAGCAGGCGAAATGCATCGCCCTTTGCGAAAGCCATCCAGAACCGAGCCTTGCGGCAGAACGTGCAATTGCAGCGCGTCGTGCCGGCGGACAGGTCGAGGTCGCACTCGAACCGAACCGCGCCGCAATGACAACTGCCTTTATAGGTTCTCTTCATTCGAAAGTCTCCTGTGAGGCCCATCATTGCTTGCTTGCTGCCAGCCGCAAGCCGAGAACGATAAAGAGCGCCCCCGACGCTTGCGAGAGGCCGTGGAGCGCCCGCGGGCGATCTGCGAAGAAACTCCGCACGCGCGAGGCACCGAGGGCCAGAACGAGACACCAAGCGGTTCCGGTGGTGATGAACGTAAGCCCGAGGGCGAGGAACGCGCCCACCTTCGTGGGGCTGTCCGGGTCGATGAACTGGGGCATCAGCGCGAGAAAAAACAGGGCCACTTTGGGGTTGAGCACGTTGGTGAGCATGCCCTGGCGGAACGCTGTCCACGTATCGACCGAGTCTGCAATGTCCGTCGCCCCCAAAGCCGCCGTGCGCGCGAGCAGCATGCGAACGCCGAGGTAGACGAGATAGACCGCCCCGACGACCTTCAGGATGAGAAACGCAGAGGCCGAGGTCGCGAGGACAGCCGACAGTCCGAGCGCCGCGGCGAGTGTGTGGACGACCGAGCCGGCGGTGATGCCCAGAGCCGAGGCGAGGCCGATTCGCCGTCCCTGGGCGATGCTGCGGCCGAGAATGTACAAGGTATCCTGGCCGGGCGTGAGGTTCAACAACACCCCGGTTGCGACGAACAGCCAGTAATCGTGGATGCCGAGCATCGTCAATGACGCCTGAGGTTCGCGTGTAGGGGTGCCCCGCTTTCGACGTACTCCCAGGTGAGAGCGAAGGAGATGTTCCCGCAATGGCATTTGCCGTGGATCAGCAAGCTTGCAATCCTTTCACGTCGCCTTTACGCCGCGCGCAAGCAGCAGTGTGCGCAGGACCGAGCGATGACAGCGTGATTCGTCCGCGCAATAGCAACCGACGGAGAAGTCGGTCTGATGGGAGAGGGCGGCGAGGAGGTCGAGCGTCGCGCTGCTCTCGGGGGTGGCCATCTCGGCGCGATACTTCTTCATGAAGCGGTCCCATTCGCGCTCGCTCTTCGCGCTCTGCGCGAGCTTGACCAGTCCGGCGCTCGGGGCGAGCGTCGGCAGCCAGACGTCGTAGAAGTTCTTGGACGCATACTCACTCTTCTTCACGCCGCGAGGAGGCCGCCTCACCGTGCCGATGCGAAGGCCCTCGCCCGGGGATCGATCAGAGCCGAGTCGAACAATTCGGACGGTCATTCTGGTTCCCGCTCCTGCGCATTCTCGAGCGCGGGGCTGTACTGCCGCCTGAGAACCACCTTCGCGCTGAAAAACGCTGCGATAGCCGAGGACCCCAAGCTGCCGATGCCCACGACGAGCCATATGTAATAGGCAGCACCGGTATCGGCCAACGCAAGGAACATGACGGAGCCGAGAAGGGCGATCGGTAAACAGACAAGAGAGGTGATGACAATCCAGCGCCGCGGAAGAAACGCAGCAAACAACGCGGAAACGAATGCGAGTGCCAGGACGACAGAAGCCGCCACGAACACCGGACTGGCGCCAATCGGTGCCGTTCTTGCTGCCCAGAGCACGAATAAGGGCGCAAAGACGCCTACAGCCACGGCAGCGGTGTAGGTGGCGTAGGTTTTAAGCACGGTCAGTCATCTTTGTCTTCTGTCTGTCTTTCAGCGATCGTCCACGACACCGCGCCGAGCACCACTCCCACCGCGGCGAGAAAGCCCCAGAACCAGACGAAATCTCCAGCGCCGGACGCCTGCGCCGGGTCGGTGATGTCTGCGAGCGACTTGAACGCGTCGACTGCAAACCACAGGCACATCGCCGCGAACACGAACGAGAAGAGCGCAGCGAGCTTGACGGAGATCTGCATTGAGAACACGTCGCTACCCTTGGCGGGGTTCAGCGATGCGCCGAAGCACGCCGCTGGCCCTCCATCCATCGTCCGTCGGCAAGTACGACCGACGTCTCGACCTGTCTCTCGGGGATGGACCAGTACGTCCGGAGCAGGCGGTCCTTGTGGCTGCTCGGGACCACGGCGAATCCGTTCCGCCGATAGAACTCGATGGCCCACGACGCGTCCGCCCAGGTCCCGATCAAAATGGCTTTGTCCACGAGGCCTTCGACGTGGCGCAGGAGCCTCGTTCCCACGCCCCTCCTCTGCGTGGTTCGCGCGACATACGCGTGGCGCACCAAAGCGACATCTCCCTTGTCCTGAATCCCCATCACCCCCAGCAGGCGTCCATCCTCCTCTGCCACCCAGAAAACGACGCCGCCGGCGATCTCTTTCCGCAATTCGTCTTTCGGCATATAGGGTTCGTGCCAGCGGTCGACCGGTATCACTCCGCGATAGGCTTGCGCAGCGTCGTTGACGATCGCCAGCATCGCTGCGAAATCCGCTTCAACGCTTTTTCGGATCAGCATCATTCGCTTCGAAGAACCCGACTTGCCACGCTCAAAACCGAACCTTCCCCGTCAGGATTTCCCACCAAAGACGCCAGTCGCCCATGAAGCTGAACCCGGGATACCTGAACGTCGCGGGTTTGTTGTGCTCGAAGAAGAAGTGGCCGACCCATGCGAACGCGTAGCCTTGGATCAGAGCCACCGCCACCAGCCACCACAGTTGCGTCCCCAAGGCGGTGATGAACAGTGCGAGGGCGATACTCGTACCGACGAAGTGCAGGCGGCGCGAGATCCGGTTGGTATGTTCGCTGAGATAAAACGGATAGAAATCAGCAAAGGTACGAAAGGGCTTCTCGTTGCTCACGTTCGCCTCCTCCCTACACCGCGCGCTGCGCCTTGTCCTTCTCGTTCTGCGCCTTGATCGTCGCGCGCGCCTTTTCCCAGTCGGCGTCGGTCCAGGCGAAGAGCTCGTTGAACGAGCCGCCGTTGACGAGGCAGGCTGCGCCGTCGACGGCGATGGTCTGGCCGGTGAGGAACTCGCAGCCGTCCGCCATGAGGAAGGCGGCGAGGTTCTGCAGCTCTTCCATTTTCCCCGTGCGCCGCATCGGGTTGACCGCCGCGGCGTCCCTGCCCGCGTCGCGGCCGGGCGCGAGGCGCTTGCCGGCGCCTTCGGTCGGGAAGATCCCCGGGGCGATGGCGTTGACGCGGATCCCGTGGCGACCCCATTCGACGGCGAGCGACTGCGTCATGACGTGCACGCCCGCCTTCGACATCGCGGAAGGCACGACGAATGGGGACCCCGTCCACACCCAGGTGACGACGATCGAGACGACCGAGCCCTTGTGGCCGCCCGCGATCCAGCGCTTGCCGACCGCGTGCGTGACGTAGAAGGTGCCGTGCAGCACGGTGTTGGCGATGGCGTCGAAGCCGCGCGGGGAGAGGTCCTCGGTGCGCGAGATGAAGTTGCCGGCGGCGTTGTTGAGAAGGCCGGTGAGCGGCCCGCCGTCCTCCCAGATCGCCTGCACCATCGCGTCCACGCCTCCCGTGAGCTCCGCGGCCGTCCTTTCGAGCGGCTCCCTGCGCCGCCCGCAGATGTGGAGTTCGGCGCCGAGCTCGAGGTACTTCGCCGCCATCTCGCGTCCGAGCCCCGTGCCGCCGCCCGTGACGAGGATGCGCTTGCCCTTGAGAAGGTCTTTGCGGAACATGGGCTAGACGGTCAATACGATCTTGCCGATGTGCCGGCTCGATTCCATCAGCTCGTGCGCTTTCGCGGCTTCGGCGAGCGCGAAGGTCTTGTAGACGACCGCCTTGATCCTGCCGGCTTCGATCAGCGGCCAGACTTTCTCGCGAAGGTTCCTCGCGATCGCCCCCTTGAACTCGACCGGGCGCGGGCGCAGCGCCGAGCCCGTCACCGTCAAGCGCCGGCGCAGGATGTCGCTGAGGAAGACTGTCGCCTTGCTGCCGCCGAGGAAGGCGATGATGACGATGCGGCCGTCGTCGGCGAGGCATTTCAGCTCGCGGTCGATGTAGTCGCCCCCGACCATGTCGAGGATCACATCGACGCCACGGCCGGCCGTAGCTTCCTTCACCGCGGCGGCGAAATCCTCGGTCTTGTAGTTGATGGCGCGGTCGGCGCCCAGCTTCACGCAGGCCTCGCATTTCTCAGCGCTGCCGGCCGTCGCGAACACCTGGTGGCCGAAGGCTTTCACGATCTGGATCGCAGCGACGCCGATGCCGGAAGATCCTCCCTGCACGAGGAAGGACTCGCCGGGTTTGATCCCGGCGCGATCGAATACGTTGCTCCACACGGTGAAGAAGGTCTCGGGTAAAGAGGCGGCTTCGACTAGCGACATGCCGCGGGGGAGCGGCAGGCACTGCGGAGCGGGCGCCGTGCAGTACTCGGCGTAGCCGCCGCCCTGGACGAGCGCGGTCACCCTATCGCCGACGCGCCATCTCGCAACGCCTTCGCCGATTGCCGCGATGCTGCCCGCGAGCTCCAGCCCCGGAATGTCAGACGCGCCCGGCGGCACCGGATAGTTGCCGGCGCGCTGCATGGTGTCGGGGCGGTTGACGCCGGCGGCGGCGACCTTGACGAGGAGCTCGCCCTCTTTCGGCTGCGGAACGGGGCGCGTGCCGATTCTCAGAACCTCCGGTCCTCCCGGCTGGGTGATCTCGACCGCGCGCATGGTTTCCGGGATCGTCATGTCTGGACCCTGAAAGGAAGCGCGATTATCGCATTTCGCTAGAATGCGAACCGAGGGAAAGGACATCCTGGGAGGACATCATGAAAGCATTCGTTTCGATGTTGCTGCTGCCGTGGAGCCTCGCGGTAGGCCCCACGTTCGCCCAAGCCTATCCGCCCAACGAGGCGGGCGTGACGATGGGCCACTGGCATCTCAACTCGCAGCAGGTGGAGGCCAACAAGAAGCTGTTTGTGGCGCTCGGCGGGACCGCGATAAAGCCCGGCGACTTCGAGATTGTCCGCTTCCCCGGCGTCGCCGTGTTCCTGCATCAGGGGCCGGGCACGCCGCCGCCGGCGGGCGGCACCGAGGGCACCGTGATCAATCACGTCGGCTTCATCGTCCCCAACGTGGCTGAGGCGGTCGCCCAATGGAAGGCCGCCGGCGTCGCGGTGGCACCCGGCAACGAGGGCCGCACGGACCAAGCTTGGATCATGACGGGCGAGGGCCTGAAGGTCGAGATCCTGGAGGACAAGAGCCAGACGATCCCGATCCAGCACCACCACCTGCACTTCTTCGTGGCCGAGAGCATGATCCCCGAGATGCAGGCGTGGTACGCCAAGCACTTCGGGGCCAAGCCAGGTAAGCGCGGGCGCAACCAGGCCGCCGACGTTCCGGGCGCCAACTTGACATTCACCAAGAGCGACAAGCCGACCATCCCGACCAGGGGCCGCCACCTCGATCACGTCGGCTTCGACGTGAAGGATCTCGTCGCCTTCGCAAAAAAGCTCGAGGCCGCGGGCGTTCCGCTCGAAGGACAGATCGTAGCGCGCCCGGACGGTTCCAAGCTGGCGTTCATCAAAGATCCTTGGGGCACCCGGATCGAGCTCAACGAGCGGTCGAAGCCGCTTTGACGCCGACTGATTTGACTCAGCCGCCGCTACCATAGGGACGTGATTGAGCCGCACTTAAGATTGCAATGGAGGAGACCCAATGAAACGAACCCAGACGACCCTTCTGAGTTGCGGCCTCGTGTTCGCCGCGCTCGCGCCGGTGGGCGCAGAGCCGCCAAGACTTCCCGTGCCTGCGTTCGATCAGTCCGCGGTCGCCGCGCGCGGCTATTTCTACGTCGGCGGGACCTATGTCGGCGAGCCCGGCAAGGAGATCATGCAGGGCCAGATCTACGTGGAGGTGGTGGCACCGAAGGACGTCCGCCGGCCGTATCCGCTCGTGCTCATCCATGGCGCCGCGCAGACCGCGACCAATTGGATGGGAACGCCGGACGGACGCAAGGGCTGGACCGACTATTTCGTCGAACAGGGCTATATCGTCTACATGATCGACCAGCCCATGCGCGGCCGCTCCGCCTGGCATCCGAGTAACGGCGCAACGCGCATGTTCACCGCGCAGCAGGAAGAGTTCCAGTTCACCGCCAACGCCGTCGCGGGGACTTGGCCGCAAGCGAAGAAGCACACGCAATGGCCGGGCGACGGGGAGAACAAGGGACGCAAGGGCAATGCGGTATTCGACGCTTTCTACGCCACACAGGTCGAAACCGTCATCTCGAACGAGGAGACGCAAAACCGTAACCAGGCGGCCGGCGCCGCGCTGCTCGACAAGATCGGACCGGCGATCGTACTGACGCATTCCCAGTCGGGCGCATTCGGGTGGTTGATTGCGGATGCGCGACCGGCGCTAGTCAAAGGCATTATCGCGATCGAGCCGTCCGGGCCGCCGTTCGAAGCGACCATCATCGGGACCGGGAAAGCGCGCCGCTGGGGCCCAACCGACGTCGCCATCACGTACGACCCGCCAGTCAAGGACGCGAGCGAGATCGCGGTCGAGCGCGAGGCCGCGGCCGATGGACCCGATCTGTTCGTGTGCTGGATGCAGAAGGCGCCGGCACGCCAGCTCGTGAATCTAAAGAACATTCCGGTGATGGTCATGGCAGCCGAAGCCTCCTATCACCAGAATTACGACCACTGCACCGCGAAGTATCTCAACCAGGCAGGCGTGAAAACCGAGTACGTCCGGCTCCAGGACAAGGGTATCCGTGGTAACGGCCACATGGTGATGATCGAGAAGAACAATCTGGAGATCGCGCGATTCGTGGACGCATGGGTCCAGAAAAACGTGAAGTGACGGCGTCGACGAACAAGTAGCGCCTAACAAACGCATTAAGCGGTCCGGCTGGGCAATTGCAATCGGCGCGCTAGAATGGCGGCGCCATGCCGCCGCCCCCTCACGCCTCGATCGGAATCGCCCTCGACGAGGTCGATACGCCTGCGCTCGTTCTCGATCTGGACGCGCTCGAGCGCAACGTCCTGCGCATGACAGACGCGGTGAAGGGCAGCGGCGTGCGCCTGCGCCCGCACGCGAAGAGCCACAAGTGCGCCGAGATCGCGCGAGCGCAGATCGCCGCGGGCGCGGTCGGCGTGTGCTGCCAGAAGGTGAGCGAAGCCGAGGCGCTGGTCGCGGGCGGTGTCGCCGACGTGCTCGTTACGAACGAGATCGTGGGAAAGCAGAAGCTCGCCTGCCTCGCCCGGCTTGTGCGCGAGGCCAAGGTCGGCGTCCTCGCCGACGACGCAGGCAACGTCGCCGAACTGGACGCCGCAGCGCGCGCCGAAGACGTGCGGCTCGACGTGCTGGTCGAAATCGACGTCGGTGCGCACCGTTGCGGTATCGAGCCGGGTGAGCCCGCGCTCGCGCTCGCGCGCCGCGTCGCTTCCTGCCGCGGCCTGCGCTTCGCCGGCCTGCACGCCTATCACGGGTCTGTTCAGCACGTTCGCGATCCCCGGGAACGCCGCGCGGCGATCGCCGCCGCCACCGAAAAAGCGCGGCTCACGAAAACCCTGATCGAAAACTCGGGGATCGCCTGCGAAACGGTCACCGGCGCGGGAACGGGCACTTTCATGCTGGAGAGCGCGAGCCGCGTCTACAACGAGATCCAGCCGGGCTCCTACGTGTTCATGGACGCCGACTACAACCGCAACGTCTGGGAGGAGGGCTGGCCGCGCTTCGAGCAGAGCCTTTTCGTGCTCGCCACGGTGATGAGCGCGCCTTCGCCCGGCCACGCGGTGCTCGATGCCGGGCTCAAGGCTTCGAGCGTGGATTCGGGCATGCCGCAGGTGCACAAGTGGCCTGGGGTGAAGTATGAAAAGGCGTCCGACGAGCACGGCGTGCTGAGAATTGCCGCGGGAGCAAAAGCGCCGAAGCTCGGCGAGAAACTGCTGCTCGTGCCCGGACACTGCGACCCGACCGTGAATCTCTACGACTGGTTCGTTTGCGTGCGCAAGGAAAAGGTCGAGGCGCTGTGGCCGGTCACGGCGAGAGGGGCTGTCTGGTAATCAGCCCCAGACACTTTTTGAAACTTCCAGGACCAGCCCGAGCTTGCGCCACTGGTCGTCGGCGGTGAGTTTGTTGCCGTGGTGGGTGCTGGAGAATCCGCACTGCGGCGAGAGGCACAGGTTCTCAAGCGGCACGAATTTCGCCGCGGCGTCGATGCGGCGCCTGAGCTCGTCCTTCTTCTCCAGCTCCGGCACCTTGGAGCTGACGAGGCCGAGCACGACGGTCTTCCCCTTTGGCACGTAGCGCAGCGGCTCGAATCCGCCGGCGCGCTCGGTGTCGTACTCGAGGAAGAAGGCGTCGACGTCGAGGCCGGTGAACACGCGCTCGGCAACGAAATCGGCGTACGCGCCGCTCGCAAGCCAGGTGCTCTTGAAGTTGCCGCGGCAGGTGTGGATCGCGACCGTCATGTCCTCGGGCACGTCGTGGATCGCGGCGTTCACCGCGTCGGCGTATATCGCCGCGTCCCTCTTCGGGTCGTCGCCGAGCTTCTTGAACTGCTCCTGGACCTTCGGGTCGCCCCACATGGCGATCGTCGTGTCGTCGATCTGCAGGTAGCGGCAACCCGCCTTGTACAGGTCGGCGATTTCCTCGCGGTACGCCCGGGTGAGGTCGGACCAGAACTCGTCGAGGTCAGGGTAGGTCTTCTTGAGCGAGGCGCGGTCTCCGCGCGCGTGCAGCATCGCGGGCGAAGGCATGGTGAACTTGGGCGTTCGCTTCGCGACCGACTTCAGGAACTTGAAGTGCTCGAGCATGGAGGGTTTCGCGCGCCGGATCCTGCTCTTCACCGTCATGAAGGGCGGCTGCTCCTCGGTGTTCTTGAATTTCGCCTCGCCGTAGGCGTCGCCCGCGGCGAGCTCCACGCCGTCGAAGCCGTGGATGAAATCGATGTGCCACCAGTCGCGGCGGAACTCGCCGTCGGTGACGAGCTGCATGCCGACCGATTCCTGTTTCGCCACCGCCTCGCGGATGTGCTTGTCCTGCAGGGCGCGGAGCGCTTCCGCGCTCATCTCGCCGCGCTTCGCCTTGACGCGCGCCTCGTGCAGCTCGGCGGGGCGCAAGAGACTTCCGACGTGGTCGGCGCGAAAGGGTGGGGCGGTGCGTTGTGCCATGGTGACTCCCGGCGGGTGCTGCAGGGGACTGGGGAAAGGAATTTGAGGCGAAGCGCCGCGCGCTGTCAACCTTTTTCCAGCGCAACGCGAAAGTGAGGCGAGAGTGGGACGCGCGCCCGGCCGGGCCCGGCTGCAATCACGCTACAATACCCACGATGCACGGCGTCATTTTCCGAATCGGCCTCGCGGCATGCGCGGTCCTGCCTGCGTCCGGCGCGCTGGCGCAGGCCTATCCGTCCCAGCCGATCAAGGTCATCGTTCCGTTCACGCCGGGCACTGGCATGGACATGATCGCGCGCAGCGTCGGACCGAAGCTCTCCGAGCGCCTGGGACAGCCCATCGTCATCGAGAACAAGCCCGGGGCGAGCGGGAACATCGGCGCCGAGATGGTCGCGCGCTCCGCGCCGGACGGGCACACGGTGATGATCACGGCGAACACCATGCTGATCGCGGCCACCCTGTACCGCAACGTTCCCTACGACCCGCTCACCGACTTCTCGCCCATCTCGCTCGCCGCCTGGGGAACCCTGCTCCTCACCGCCAATCCCAGGGCGAACATCAATTCGGTCGCCGATCTGATCGCGCAGGCGAAGGCGACCCCGGGCAAGCTCACTTACGCCTCTCCGGGCGTGGGCACGCCGCATCACATGTCGATGGAGCTGTTCAAGGACCTGACCGGAACGAACCTGCTGCACGTGCCCTACAAGGGCAGCGCCGGCGCGCTCACCGACCTCCTCTCCGGGGAGGTCAACGTCGGTTTCGTCCCGATCCACGTCGCCATGCCTCACGTCAAGGCCGGCAGGCTCAAGGCGCTCGCGGTGGGGAGCGCGAAACGCCACCCGAACGCACCGGATGTCCCCAGCCTGCAGGAGTCGGGGGTAAAGGGCGCGGACGTCGACATGTGGTACGCGTTCATGGCGCCCAAGGGCACGCCCGCCCCGGTCGTCGCCAAGCTCGACTCCGAGCTGCGCGCCATCCTCTCGCTTCCGGAAATCAGGTCGAACTTCGAGAAGCAGGGCCTGGACGCGGCGTCTTCCTCCCCCGAGGAGCTGAGCGCGCTGATGCGGCGCGATCACGCGCGCTGGGCGGCGGTCATCCGGAAGAACAACATCACCGCCGATTAGCCCGGCGGTTCGGATCGACGGGGAGAGGGGATGGCGCGAGAGCGGATTCTCACCACGCATGCCGGGGCTCTGCCGCGGTCCCCGGAGCTGCGCGAAATGATCTTTGCCCGGGCGGAAGGCAAGCCCTACGACAAGGACGCGCTCGCTTCGAAGCTGCGCGACGAAGTCGCCGGCGTGGTGCGCAAGCAGCTCGACTGCGGCGTCGACAGCGTCAACGACGG
>WNGL01006645.1_pt1 | contig 16475 bp, 21 predicted proteins | sample 5400591 | NCBI WGS metagenome assembly WNGL01 (sample SAMN13153377, study PRJNA577476) | soil metagenome | isolation source: 80 cm soil or saprolite under Garry oak tree replicate 1 | place: USA:California | collected 2016-06-15
AACGTCACGCGTGCCGCCTGTATCAGGCATGAGCACTGAAATTTCCGAGGCCGCGAAACCTCCAGTTTGGAGCTGCTCGACAATTCGTTCAGCTTGGCCGTGTGTAGTTGCAATACCGAATACTGATTTAGACATAATGATTTCCTTTCGTTTGTGTGAGGTTGTTTGTTAGTTCGATCCTTTGACGTCGAGTTGATCGTCGATCTGGGCGCCGCCAGCCGCTGATTTTGCAATCTGATCGATTTTTGCTTTTTCTTGCGCAGTCTTAATGGGTCCGCGAAGTGTGACTTGGCCGTTAGCGGTAATGACTTTAATGTTCTTTGCAGTCGTTGAAAGCTCGCGGTCTTTCATTAACGCCCGCCGGATAGCCTGCGTGATTTTTAAATCCGCAGAACTGTTTGACTGGTCGCCAGACGTCTTGGTTTCACCGGAGCGATCGCGCTCGTTTGTTGCCGTGTTATCGGATTTCGCCTTCTCATTGTCGGTGGCCAATGCCGCTAGGCTAAAGGCGCTGAGAGAAGCTAAAGCTAGTAAGGTTCGTTTCATGGGTTCTTTTAGTTTGAAGTTTATGGGGTGTCGGCATAGTTGATCGCAACCGCTACCGCCACCGGTTTTATTTAGTTTATTTATTTAGCCGCGACGTTGATCACGGATTTGGCCAACTGGGTTAACTTTTTGTCTGTATCTGATTCTTCGGTTAAGGTAGTCTGAAGTAGCTGCGCACCATCCGGATCTTCCAGCAACTCGGCGTATGTCCGAGCACAGCCGTAACCGGCCATCTCATAGTGCTCAACGCGCTGCGCCGCAGCAATTAGCCCGGCATCGCGCACTTCGTCTTCAGCATCTTCTTTGATCATTTCCTCTCCCTCTTTAATCACACCCTCCATGCCCTCACATTTTGGGCCGCGGGTTGACTCATCGTGGCTCGTCAAAATCTTTTCAAGACGCGCCGCGTGTTCCTTCGTCTGTTCCAAATGTTCTTCGAACCCCGCCGCAAGCTGTTTGTCAGTAGCGGCTTTAACCATTTTCGGCAGCGCTTTTATAATCTGCTTCTCCGCGCTGTAGAGGTCTTTCAGTTCGTGAATGTATAGGTCTTTCAGTGTTTCTAGTTTCATATGTATGGATTTAATTTCGTTGGTTTTGCTTGTACCTGAGTCTTCAATGAAGCGAACTCGCTCCCAAAATCCTTATGCGCAACCCCGCAGCAGAAAGATCAGGAGCAAAATCGGAATCGGAATTCCGAGAAGCCAAAGTAAAATGTATCCAGTCGCACCCGCTTGTTTGACTCTCTTCGTTAAACGCATCTCAGATATCCTTTCTTAACGTTATTGATTCGGAACTCTTCGTTGTGCGCAGGAACTTGCTTTGATTGATGAGAACACACAATCGGGCTGGCGGATGATTGCCTAATCAGACAAAATCCTATGGACACGCGACGGTTACTTCGACGCGCAGATCGCCGTTGCGGCGATCTAATCGACACGCGCTGTCGTTTGACGGTTGTGGTATTAGGATCGCGAACGCCGCAGTTGGGCTACGCCAAGTTTTTCAGTCCTTTAGCTTGGGCGTAGCGGAAGCTCAGGGCATTAAGAGCGTACCTAAAAGAATGCACACATCAAAGGCTTCTCCACGCACTACCTGGCAGGCACGATAACATTGACTGCTCTCGAGACAAAATCGATCTCCGCGCTCCTGCCTAAATTTACTATTTCTCCATCGAGGATCGCAGGGATATTTTTGCTTGATTGCACACCTACCCGCTTTGTTTTGGTGAGGAGTATATTTCTGTCTTCGCGCCATTTGCCAAACGCGGCGGCAGTCGCAAGGCCGATCACTTCAGCGGCGCTTTCCACGTCAATGACAGCGGCTTCAAGCGCTTGCTCCGAATCGGACATTTCTTCCGATATGACGGGACAGATAAGCGCTACGGCTTCAGCTTCACCCTTTATTTCCCCTGAGATGAGATACTGTACCTTCGTTTCAAACATCTTTCGGAAGGCGACGCTCCCCTTTTCGATAGCATCAATAATATCTCCGTCGCGTATAGATTCGCGGGCTTGTGTCCAAAGCGCAGGCGCCCCCACAATGGCGGCGATAAAAAACTGCTTGTCCGCGATCCGACCTCCAGAAAGCACTTTTGCTGAGGGAGCAGTGAGCGTATTTTTGAGTGCGTCTTCCCACGACACGTCTCCATACAATGCCCGAGGGAGCATATTTATCGTTCCCCCGGGAAGCGGGATCAGATACGGCCCCTCTTGGGCGCATACTTCTGCAGCTGTCCGGATCGTGCCGTCGCCACCAAGTACGATAAGGACCTCCAGCTTCTGCCCGGCGGCTTCTGCAAACGACGGCTCCATGTAGTCAGCCCCGCCACACCACCTCTTGGGCTCGACAATGCCCGCACCTTTGAGGATACTGAGCATCTTCTGCTCAGATCCCAAATCGCAGCCTCCGCTTGAGGTGTTGATTATGGCCCCAACTTTCAATTCTGATAAACGAATGTCGTTTGATTCCATATACCAATAAAGCAGGCAGGATCATCCCGGCTGTCGCAGGCTACGCGACGAAGCGGGGAATATCGTGTCGACTACGCTCGACGCCACTAGACTCCGCTTTTTTGTTTCGACTCGAACAGCATATTCGTCTGGCTTTACTCTAGGCCGCTACGAGTAGCGTAACCTTGGTGAACTCAGCTCGAAAGAGCAAGATCTGAGGCGAGTAATCGCAACTGACAGGGAGCGAGACCAAGTTCCTGGCTAATAAATGGGACAAGCGTTCTAACGCCCTTTCGTGCGACCGCTACGCCGTTTCTGCCGCGCACGCGACAATCTCGATCTTTGCCGAGATCTTATCAATTTGCGCGACGCGCGTACCGTTCGCTTGTGCGATCTTACTACAGGCGATCGCCGAGATCCTGTCCTTTTCGCAGTCTTGGCGCGTAACCGCCGCCCGTTCGCTTTGCGCGACTTGGGCAGGGACTTTTTCACCGGATGTCGTTTGAGTGCGCTTTTCGAGACTGCTGGGGCGCGTCTAACAGCCTTCCGAACTGGCCGCCCTTCGGCCGCGGCTTTTCCCACAAGAGCACCGATCACTCCGCCAACGACTGCGCCAGTTTTCTTTTCTGGCTTTGGATGGTTAGGCATGAATTGCGTGACTCCTCAATATCTTCGATTCGCTACAAAGATATTTCGGATGACAAAGCCGACATAGCCGTAACAAAGTTAAAATGCCTTGTGACATTCATTCGCAACTGACTTCGAGTTCGAGAAACACTGTCAGCCTTTCGTCGGCACTGACAATGAAACGCTGAGCGTCGCGATGCGTATCAGCAACGGCAATTGCACCGGCAACGCCACTTCCTAGAATAGGCCGAGCAATTTGAGCACGATCACGATAACGACGATTACTCCGATTATGTAGAAGATGTTTCTGTTCATGCTGTGGACTGATATCAGATTGGGTGCGCGGTGGCCAGCATTTATGCAAACTGAGCGGCGTCGATGGCCTAGAATCGCTTTTGGTGACGCGGCCGACTCAACGCAATACAGATCGGCTACCCAAGGTTTTACAGCCGCTCGCATGATGCTGTGATTCGCGTCTACGATGACGCGGACAACGTAATCGAAGCGTACGCGTAAGCGGGCAATTTCAAAGCTTTTAGGCCCCAAGGTGATGAAGAATGCAGTCGGCAACATTCGGAAGTCTAATCGCAGCTGCAATTCTTGCGCTCGGCGCGGAATCGCTCGCTGCAGGACCTGTGACTTACCAAGTTACCGGTCCAGTCCTTGAGGTGAATGACAGCATGATAGCTGTCCAAAAAGGCAAAGACGGTGGAAATCGGACGCAATTCGAACGCCAAATTCTTAAGCGCAAACATAGCCCGACTTTCGTTTCCGCTTTACGAAGCATTGTTCATCGTCGCGTCTGCCGAAACGGCAAGCGCGCGGAAGTTAGGAGAAATCAACTGGAGATTATCAATGACCGAAGAGAATGAAGCACAACAAACTGGGTCTGGTATGACAGACGCGCAGGGGAAATTACAAAGTAGTAGAACTCACGCCCGGCAAGCGGCCGAGGATTTGAAATCGGCGGCAGGTGTGATCGCGGGAGAGTATCGGGGTAAAGCCGAGCAAGTGTGGGACGATGCCAAAGATCGCGTTCGGACGTTCCAGCAAGATGCTGACCAATATGTGCGAGAAAATCCGACCAAGGGAGTAATCACAGCGCTCGGAATCGGGTTCGTTCTGGGCCTAATCTTTCGGCGTTAATCGCGCCGCGGTTGAATGATTGGCAAGACCGCTCGATTTCGCAACCCTGCGGGGCACGCCGGCTTGGTGAAAAATCTCATAGCGCTCGCGAGCAGTCTTGCAGATTTCTTCGAGTCTCGCTTTGCTCTTTTCGCTCACGAATCGAAAGGAGCCGTCGTACAATTGGCAGTCATAGCAGCTTGTTTGATGCTGTCGCTGGTCCTCTGCCTGTTTGGATACGTTTTTCTCATCGCTACCGCCATCGTTAGTGTGGCGCACCTTGCTGGGATTTCGTGGCTATGGACGGCGTTCGCTGCTGCTGGAGCGCATTTTGTAACCGCACTGATTTTGCTCGTAGTCGCGCGGAGTCGAATCAGCAAGCCAGTATTTCGCACGGCACTATCTCAATTAAAAGAAGATCGCGAATGGCTGAAAAATCTGAATGCAACAAATCAACCGACGAGCTAAGTGCAGACGTAGCTCGTTCACGCGAGCGTGTGGGGCGCGAGTTGCGCGGCCTGCACTATGAATTGGATTTTCCCTCGAAACTGCGGAGGTCCTTTCACGAACATACTACTTGCTGGCTCACCGCCGCCGCGGCTGTCGGTGTGTTGATTGTCCTGCTACCAATGCGGAAGAAGAAAATTTATGTTGGTGCAGAGAACGGTCGAAAAACAAAGAACAAGCTTGCCGAAACCGGTTTTGCTCTAGGTGCGCTCAACATCGGCGCGCGCCTGATCCGACCGGCGATAGTGGAGCTCGTCAAAAACCGACTGACGGGCACTGCCGGTGGACCCCGCACAAGGAGCAGATAGACAGCCGTCTCTTTGTACTTTTTTCCGGTGGCATATTTTTTGCCGGCATTGCTAACTCGTGAGCCACGTCACAAACCAAGCTCCAACAAATCCGACTATTAATCCGGTTACAGGCTGGAGATGGCGAACCAGAAGGGAATCGCTTTCCGTAGGGAGAGCAAATCGCGTCTCCACAGGTGCGAGCGGCTGGAAGCTAGTGGGGACTCTGTGACGATATCGAGCGACTTACAGACGTCGGTGACTGTTTACGACCATTTTTCGGATTGCGTGCGAAGTTAAGGCGATGTGGTAATGCAAACCCAAACTGAAGAGCTAAAGAAGCAGGAAAAGGAGCGGGATTTCTTTTGCGATGGAAGTTCCTCGCGTCACACCGAGCCTGCCGAATTGCGCTGAGAGAGCGCGTTAAGAACGTGAGCTGGTTCATCTTTGTCTTGGGGGCGCTGGCGACTTTTAGGCTGAGCCATCTGATTGCGAAGGAGCGTGGTCCGCTTGCTGTTTTTGAGCGTCTTCGTAACGCGATGCCAGGCGGGCGCGGCTCGGCCAAGGAGTGGCTCAGCTGCATCTTCTGTTTCTCTCTTTCTGCGAGCGCGCTGGTTTGCTTGATCCTCTGGTGCGGAGATCTGAAGCTTAGCTGGGAGGAATGGGTTCTGCATTGGCTCGGCTTCAGTGCCGTCGCGTTGATCATCAATCAAGCCTTTAAGTTTCAAAAATGAAAGCACAGGCCGCATAGCGCCATGCCTCTGTGGAATTCGAAATCAACACGCTCGAGAATGTTCGTTCTGGCACACGAACGGCTGAGAAATTCCAAAGTTAGCGGAATGGTCTGGTCGCCATCAAGCTTTACGCGAACGCGGGGATTCGGCGGTCAAAGAACACAAGTTCGTCGCCTCGACGATCACCCTCCCCACGCAAACCTCAGGCTATTTCCAAAAACGATCGGGAGCTGTAAATCCAAATCCCTCGATACTTCATGTGCAATTCGTACCGTTACGATGCTTTTAAACGGCGACGTTTTGAGTCGCGCGGCTTTTTTTGCGGGGCGCGCAATACGATTCTAGAGGACAAACGCGTGTCAGCCTTCAGAAATTTCCTCATGAGCGCGAGTGCAGAATCATTTTCTTTCTTTGTGTTCGACACCGTGCAATCCGACGGTACAAACAAGTTGAAGTCGCGCATGTAGGCATCGTTGGCTGTGAAAAGAACGCAAAAATTTCCAGCAATGCCAGTGAGGATTAACGTTTGCGTTTCCAAATAGCGAAGAAGCGTCTCGAGGGTGGTAGAAAAGAATCCAGAGTGCTTCGGCTTGAGCACGAAGTAATCACTTTCTTCGGGCCGCAATAATTTCACGACGTCCCGAGCGCGCCCATGCCGCGCACAGTGCTCAACAGTACGCCGGAAATCGGATTTCCACCGCCCGAAATTGTCATTTACATAAATTACCGGCACCCCCGCTTTTTGCGCGCGTCGTTTCAAGCGCAAGAGATTGTGCGCCATCGGCCGTGCATATTTCAGTAACTGATCCGCTTTGGGGAAATCGAGGTCGTTGATGATTTCAATCAAAAGAAGCGCGGACTTATGTTTGTCCGGTGCACTGCCGTGCAGATCAATATTTTTTTCCGGCATGAGCTTTCCGTAAAGTCGGGCCTGGATATGCCGTCGAACAAGGCAGTTGTCCCCGAAGGAGACCGCGAGTGACAAAGAGACTTCGAATATTCGCCCGTCAGCCCAAGCGTAAGGTGCCTTTCGCTTCCTATTTCCTTAAACCATTCTACTCAGACACGTCCCATCAGCGCGAAGATCAACAATATCAGGAGAACCAGGCCTAGACCGCCGCTTGGGTAATATCCCCAGCCGGAACTGTACGGCCAAGTTGGTAACGCTCCGATCAACACGATGATTAAAATAACAAAAAGAATTGTGCGCATTAACCGAGCCTATTCTTGTCCACCGCGGAATGGCAATCGGGTCGGCGGATGATCGGCTAATCAGATAAAATCCTATAGTGTACCCGACGATTGGCTCGCAATGCGGATCGCCGCTGCGTTGATCTGGTTGAGACGCGCTGTCGTTTGGCGGTTGTGGTATCAGGTCCGACCGACGCAGTTGGCTACGCCAAGTTTTTCAGCCGCTTACACGATGCTGTGATTCGCGTGTTCGATGTAGCGGACAACGTTATCGAGATACACAAGTACACCCGCGATTTTATAGACCGTGAGTGGATATAGCCGTAACTAAGGTAAAATCCGGCTGCAGAACTGCGGATCATAAAAAAATAGCCCATGTTTCGTGCCTTTGCATGCAGCGCCGGTTGAATTATGTTTCTCTATGCCAACGGAAACCTCCATCCCCGATGTCGAAGATTTGAAATCGCGCGTGCGCGAATTGCGGAGGTTTCTTTGACGTTGAAAAGCTCCAGGAAAATCTAGGAACAATAGAAGGCCGTATGGCCGGGCCCGACTTTTGGTCGAATCGCGAGCGCGCTCAGACTGATGTCGAGGAAGTCTCGCGATTGCGCTCCCTGATCAATCCATTTCAAGAGTTGGAACGCGAAATCGAGGACTTCAGTGCATTGCGGCAGCTAGCTGACGAAGAAAGCGATCCTACCGCGCGTGCGCACGCTGAGAAAGAAGTGGTGGCCGAACACATCCGCTTAATTCACAAGCTGGAAGAATTCGAGCTGCGCCAATTTCTTTCCCGCGAGAACGATCGTGCTAATGCGTTTCTCACCATTCACTCCGGTGCGGGCGGCACCGAGTCGTGTGATTGGGCCGATATGTTGTTGCGGATGTATCAGCGTTGGATCGAGCGAAGTGGGTTCAAATCACAGACAGTGGACATTCAACAGGGAGAAGAAGTGGGTATTAAATCGGTGACTTTGTTGGTGACCGGCGAGTACGCGTACGGTTATCTTCAGACCGAGCGCGGCGTGCATCGGCTTGTGCGTATTTCACCGTTCGATGCAAACAAGCGACGTCACACTTCATTCGCGAGCGTCGATGTTGTCCCGGAAATTGCCGACACCGCTCCGATTGAAGTCAATCCGGCCGATCTTGAGATCGATACGTTTCGCAGCGGCGGCAAGGGCGGGCAGAACGTTAACAAAGTGGAAACCGCCGTGCGGATTTTGCACAAGCCGAGCGGGATTGTGGTCGCTTGCCAGGCCGAGCGGAGCCAGGGGCGCAATCGCGAACTCGCGATGAAAATGTTGAAAGCGAAGCTTTACGAAATTGAACAGGACAAAAAGCGCGCCGAGATCGACCGGCAATATTCGCAGAAAGGCGACATCGCGTGGGGAAATCAAATTCGCTCTTACGTTTTCCAGCCGTACCAAATCGTGAAGGACCACCGCACTGGCGCAGAAACCAGCAATGTGCAGGATGTCATGGACGGCAACATCGACACGTTTATCCAGGCAAAATTGCGCGGGGTGAAAGCTACCAAGGGCGAAGGGAATGGGAATGAGGCGTGAGTCTCGCCTAAGCATTCTTCTTTGTCATTCCGAGCGGAGTCGAAGAATCTCTTACTGTTATTCTAGCGTCGCACGGCAAGATCAATAGTAAGAGATGTCTCGACTCCGCTCGACATGACATCCAGGCGAAATTGCGCGGGGAAAAGGCCACCAAGGGGAGGGGAATAGATCGATATTTAGTTGATGAGCCGCAATCGAAAGCGCGCATCAAATTCTCCACCGTTATGCGCCAGGCAGCACGCCAGACACGCAATTGCACGCCGTACACGGCGCACACGAGGAAAATCGCGCTGACAATTTGGGCATTTGTAGAGATAGCGCCGCAGACGTTCGCTCACTGGGAATGGAAGGTTATGACAACGCTTCTCGTCGCCGATTCCTAAATCGTAACAAGCCTGCCGCCATTCGACGCCATGCGGCAAAATCCGCCGCCGGCCGACACGAAATTGCGCGAGAAGATGCGCGAGCTCGTGCCGAAGCGTGCGATCGATCTCTGCATCTCCGTGATCACGGAGTCGCGGATTTAACGAGATCAGCTTGAAGCGATAGTCGGCTCGGCCCGCGCAAGTTTTCAAACGCGCGTTCCACTCGACGCGAATTTCCTTTGCCATTTGACCTGCGCCGTTGCTGCGCGAAAGTTCACGAGCCTTTTCCTCAAGATCGATATTACACTCTTTGTTGTTGTAGGCGTGATCGTTGATCGCGGGGTCGGGATCATCGATCTCGGCTACGGCCGTGCTCCGGAAGGCGAATTCGAGTTGCCTAAGCAACGGCATACGCGTGGTCGGCTTTCATCAGTCGGCCAACGATTCGCTTGATTGATTTCGCGGCATCGTCAATTTCTTTCGCGGTTGTTTGTTTGCCCAGCGAAAAGCGAACGGCCGAACTTGCTCGTTCCATTGGCAATCCCATCGCAAGTAAAACATGGGACGCTACCACTGAGCCAACCATGCAAGCCGAGCCGCTCGAAGCGCAAATGCCTTCCAAGTCGAGCGCCATGAGCGTCGTCTCCGAATCGAACCCGGGGAAACTTACATTCAGCGTATTTGCAAGGCGACGTGCGGAATCGCCGTTTTCCTTCGCTGCAGGGAAAGTGCCGGCGACGTGCGCCCACAATTCGTCTCGCAATTGTGCTTCACGCTTTTGTTCGATCTGGCGATCACGCGAGGTCCATTCCGCAGCTGCTGCCATTCCAGCGATTGCCGCGACATTTTCAGTGCCCGGTCGCCGCTCATTTTCGTGCGCGCCGCCAAACATGATCGGCTGGACCGACAAACCACTGCGCAGGAAAAGGAGTCCCGCGCCCTTTGGCCCGTAAAATTTGTGCGCGGCAAAACTTGCGGCATCGACCAATGACAGGTCGATGTCGATTTTGCCAAATGATTGGACCATGTCGCTGTGCAGAAGGACGCCTCGGTCCCGACAAATCTGCGAGATCTCGCGCATGGGTTGAATCACACCTGTCTCATTGTTGGCAGCCATGATCGAGACCAGCCTCGTCTCGTTCCGAATCGCGCTGGCGAGCTGGTCGAGATCGACAATCCCATCGCGCGAAACGTTCAGCCACGTTACTTCGAATTTTTCGTGCTTTTCCAAATATTCGAGCGCATTGAGGACCGCATGATGTTCCGCTTTGTTTGAGATGACGTGACCACCGCGTGATGATGGACATCGCGCAAGACCGAGAACAGCGAGATTGCATGACTCCGTTCCGCCGCTGGTGAAGATTAATTCGTGCGGCTTGACGCGCAGAATCGCGGCGAGTTTGTCCCTCGCATCATCGATGGCCGCGCGTGCTTCGCGTCCCGCCGCGTGCACGCTCGATGGATTTCCAAAATGCCGGTCGAGATACAGCAGCATCGCTTCACGAGCTTTATCGCAAAGCGGTGTAGTCGCGTTGTAATCGAGATAAATCATAGAGCCTGCCGCCGTGGCATAGTCGTCTCGCCTGCCGAATAATGACTCGCCAGGCTGCCCCACAGGCAAGATGCCTGTGCTACACTCGTGCCGCGCTTCATTCGAGGAACTCGTCGCGCGTTGTGGCGGGTTTGTGTTTTCGTTTGGGGACAACGCGTAGTTGTTTTTCCTCGTAATAAACCAGCGAATCCGGCGGGACACTTTGCACGAGGAAAACATTACCGCCGATGGTGCTGCGCGCGCCGATTACCGTTTCGCCGCCAAGCACGGTCGAGTTGGGATAAATCGTGACGTCATCTTCCACTGTCGGATGGCGCTTGCCGCCTTTTTTGATTTTTCCGTGCTCGTCCTTCTGAAAGCTGCGCGCGCCGAGCGTGACGCTATGGTACAGTTTCACTCGCGAGCCAATCTCGCATGTCTCGCCAATCACCACGCCCGTGCCGTGATCGATAAAAAAGTGCGGGCCAATTTTTGCGCCGGGATGAATATCGATCCCGGTTCGGCTGTGCGCCCATTCGGTCATGATGCGCGGAATGAGCGGCACCTTGTCGTATAAAAGGTGCGCCATTCGATAAATCGCGATCGCTTCCAATGCTGGATAAGCGAGAATGATTTCCTCGTAACTTTTCGCCGCCGGGTCGCCTTCATAGGCGGCGTCGATGTCCGTCCAAAGAACGCGACGCACTGACGGCAACTCCGCCAGGAACACGGACAAGAATTCTTCGGCTTTTTCTTCGGTCGCTTGGTCTGGCGGAATTTTTCCGAGGCTTCGGCAGATTTCAGTTTTGAGCCGAGCGTGCAAATTTCTGATTCGAGTCCGGGTTGTCTCGGCCAAATCTTCGGAACTCACCAGCGCCTCGCTGCGAAATCCGGGGAACATCAAACTCATCAGCTCGGCGCAAGTGGCCTCGATGGCGAGGCGCGATGGCAGGGTGGCGGCAGCGTCGAGGTAATTTATGCCGCCGGTTTCGCTGTAGGTCTGAAGCAGGTCGGTGACTGCATGGTTCATGTCCGAATCCATCACAGAAACTATGCGGCGGCTTGGCGGTGAACAAAAGCAAAACTGTGGTGGTGCGCGCTTGGTCCGTGAAAAGCTTACACTGTTACATCGGATTTACGTTTTAACGCTTTAACCCGTGATCATGGCCGATCACACCCCATCTCCGTCTAACCGCTGCGCGCGTCGGTCCATTGGACCGCGAAGCGAGCGACCTCTCGCGCGTTCTTTAACTGCAGTTTCTCTTTGATGTGCGCCCGGTGAGTTTCCACGGTTTTGGGACTAAGATGCAAGAGGTTTGCAATTTGACGGACTTCCCTGCCTTTCCCGATCAATTCCAGAACCTCGAGTTCGCGATCGCTAAGTCTGTCGACGGCGTCGGATTCGCCCTCAGACGAATTCTTCGCAAATTTTGTGATGACTTGTGCCGCCATTGCCGGGCTGAGATAGGGACGACCGCTAAAGACTTCGCGAATTGCCTGCACGACGTTGGCCATCGCTTCATGTTTCATGACATAGCCGTTCGCGCCCGCGCGGAGCGCGCGCAACCCGTAGAGCGACTCGTCGTGCATCGAGAGCACCAGTATTGGAAGGTTCGGAAATTCCGCGCGGATGTTTTTGATCAACTCAATGCCGTTGGCGCCCGGCAGACTAAGATCGACAATGGCCAAATCAGGATTGAGCTTCCGGATCACGTCCATCGCTTCGGACGCGTTGCCTGCTTCGCCGCATACCGCGAAGGCCCCATCGGAATGAATCAACTGCTCAAGGCCTTTTCGAAACAATGGGTGATCATCCACGATCACGATGCGTTTCGCGTCCGGCAGATCGCATTTCGGATTCTTGTTGGTTGATCTGGCGCGTTTCATTCAAGTTGGTGGCCGTACTGGCATCTTGTAATCGGAATTTTGCATATCCAATTTCCAGCCGCGGCGGATTGCGTTAGGGCGTATCACCTCAGCCACCTTTTAATTCCCCTCTTTTTAGAGTTCGCCGCTCGGCGGCTTGCCCGATGTAGGAAATTTAGATCAAGGCGGCTAATGTCTTCGTGATTTTTGCAGAAAGAAACGGTCTGAGCCGGGCGCGTTCTCTCTTCCGTGATTGGAGTGCTTTATCGGGCAAATAACACGCCACGCGGGTGCCGCCTTTTTTTGGAGATTCGATTTCCAAGCGTCCGCCGATCGAATGCGCACGATACTTCATAATCTGAAAACCGAGGCCTTTCTTCAATTTCGGCTCATTCTGAAATCCGACGCCATCATCGGTTACGCTCAAGACGATTCCATTTTGCGAACGGGCCAACGCGACCACAATTTCGCGGGCTTGCGCATGTTTGTTGGCATTAATCACTGCTTCGCGGGCGATGCGATATAGTTGCGCTGCAGCCACGTCGTTCTCGATACGAAACGACGGCTTGATTTCCAGCCGGCAGGGGATCTTCCAGATTTCCCGGTCAACCAAATCTTCCAAGGCTGTTATGCATCCGGCTGAATCGATATCGACACGATGCAAGGCACGGGAAAGATTGCGTGTGTCGGTGGCAGCGTCGTTCACCAGCTGGGCGATTTTTTCGATATCATTTACTTCGATGACGCGATGGTTTTTCAATCGCAGTGCGACCGAGCGCGCCATGAATGCGACCGCGGTGAGGTGCTGGCAAAGCCCATCGTGCAATTCCTGGCCAAGTCGTTGCTGTTCGCGATCACTGATTTCAAGAATTTGGCCTTCAAGGCCTTTACGCTGGGCGATCTCGCCTGCCAATTCTTTGTTTGCCACACGTAACGCGTGCGTTCGCTCGCGCACACGCTCCTCCAAAACGGCCTTCGATTTTTGGAGAGCCGCTTCCGCCTTTTTGCGCTGGGTGGCGTCGATGACCACAGCGACCGCCGACACCGGCTTGCCCGCGGCGTCGAGTACCGGCGTGTCGCAGACGTCGACCCAAACGAGAGAGTGGTCCTTTCGCATGTACCGTTTCTCCATTTCGACCGGCCGCGTTTTTTGCACCATTTGCTTGAATCGTTTCGTCGTAAGATCGACATCGTCCGGGTGCGTGATTGCGAAGATGGTTTTACCCACTAACTCCGACTCTGTGTAACCGAGCATTTCGCAGAACTTCTGATTAGCGAACAAGAGCCGGCCGTTTAAGTCGCAATTGGCTATTCCGGCGTTGCTTTGATTGATGATTGCACGCAAGCGCTCCTCGGATTCGCGCAACGCTTCTTCTGTTCGTTTGCGTGCGGTAATGTCGTAAAAGCAATTGATTGCCCCGGTGACTTCTCCCCGGTCGTTTTTCAGCGGACGGATATTGACGAGAACGATGACACGCGATCCGTCGGGCCGCTCGATGAGCACTTCAGCGTCATGCGCCGCGGTTATCTTGCCTGAGAGCACCTCGGCCATGGGACACTGCTCGTGGGGCATAAAACTGCCGTCCGGCCGGAACATTTTGAACGAGCCGCAAAACCGCTGGTCGGTATCCCCCAACGCTGGCTCGCGGCCCCACAGTTCGGCGGCGCGGCGGTTGAAGTTGTCAATCCTACCCGAGGTATCAATGGAGTAGACCGCCACGGGACCCAGGTTGAATAAGGTGCGATAGCGTTCTTCGCTCGCTCGCAGTTTTGCTTCCGCCGCCTTGCGCTCGCTCAAATCCATGAAGGCGGTTTGATAGAGGAGGGCGCCATTTCTCGTCGTCGAGGTGATCGGCGTGCTGCCGAGCAGCGCCGGAATCCGCTCGCCTTTTCTCGGCTTCAACTGAGAGCCGACTGATTTCTTTTGCGCTGTCGCTCTGTTAGAATGCGTTCGTGACTGTCTGCGTCGGTAGGCGCGACGTCCGGTAGCTGCCGGAACTCGACGGCGCAGCGCGGCGTCTCGGCGTTTTGTTCTGCGTTTTGGGGCCATGTCCTTTGCGGAAATTAACGGCTCTGTATATCCAAGCCGGGGATTGAAGGTAGCGCGATCTCGCACAAATGCCTATTCCAACATTATTATGATCAACTAACTCAGAATTCTCAGCGTGTTCGAATGCCGGCAGCAGCGCCGTTTGCGCGATATGGCCAAGCCCGACAACGGCATAACGAATTTTCTCTTTCACGGAATCCCTTTCGTTTGCTCTACGAAAAGATTTCGCGCGGAACACGTCGCGTGCGCGTATCGCGTTGCCATCGGAAAAAGGCAACTGATCTTGGTTCCGGGTGCGAACTCTTTTTTACTATGACTAATCTACAATTCAAAGGTGGTTGGAACCAAGTGAAAGGTAAACTGAAACAAAAATACGGTCAGTTGACCGATGACGACCTCGCATTTGCCGAAGGAAAAGACGACGAGCTTCTCGGACGTCTTCAACAAAAACTTGGCAAATCAAAGGAGGATCTTCGAAAAGAAATAGAGGGTCTCTAAATTTGAAATCTCGCCGCGTGTGCGATAGCGAATACGGCTGCGAATAAAATGCGTCTCACAGCGTCGTTTTATTCGAGCTAACTGGGAACCCCTTTTGGAGACTGAGCACCGCTCAAAAGACACCTTAAAGACAACAGGAGGAAAATTGTATGCCTGCAAAATCAAAGCAACAGCAAATGGCCGCAGGCGCGGCCTTGGCTGCCAAGAGAGGCGAACGTAAGAAGTCTTCTCTCAAAGGCGCGTCCAAGGGCATGTACGGATCGATGAGCAAAGCTGAACTGCGCAGAATGGCCAAGACCAAGCGAAAAGGTAAGCCCACCAGGAAAACGAAAAAGCGCTGAGGTCAAGAAGGGGCCCGGTTTTCTCACGCGCATGCTGGTGTGTCTCGAGGCGATGCTTTATCCTCCGCACATTGGGCCGCGTGGAAAAGCCATCGAAAACTCAATCAACGAAGACCTGGTTGAATCTGTGCCGCGCGATTACAAGCGCGATAAGCTGAATCGCGAATTTTCGTCGCTTCCGTCGCCGGCCTCAGGAGGCTAAAATATTGCGCATCGAAAGCGCGGAGTGCCGCTTCCACGCTCGGTCCAATCCCAACGACCCCTTTGTCCACCGTGGGCCCAAGGAGCGCGACCCAAAGATCGCCCCGCATTGACACCCGAGGCCGGCGTACCGCTGCTGGACTTCCGGGGTGGGCCAGGCAGTATGATTGCATTTCTTCCATCGCCGCCAGCGTTGGATCGTCGCGACGATAACCATCTAATACAGTGTTCATTTTCTTTCTCATGCAGCCCTCTAAACGCGCATTGTGCGGTGGTTGGATGTAGTTTTTTTGAGGGAGACCCATTTCAGTTCCCTGTTTTTGAATATGAGAGAGTCTCGACTCTGCTCGACATGGCATAAGATGCGTGGACCGCTTCTAGGATTTTGACTGATACGGCAATCCGCCATCCGCCCGATTGCGCCGTCGACGGCACACGAGGCATACTCCGATGGTGGTCTTATCTTCTCCGATCAACTTATCCGATGTCGACAAGCTGGAAGCGCTGCGAAGGCTCGATCAATTCCGGCCATGGCGCTCTCTGGATGAGAAACGCTTCTGTCTGGTTTGCGGCAAGATTATCACGGGCGAGCAGATCCAGGTTATCGGAGGTATGCGGGGAACAGGACCGCTGCGCATTATTTGCCCGACCCCCAATTGCCATTCAATACCAATGGATTGGGTTCTGCCAACTGACGAAGTTCTGGCAAATCTTGCGCTTCGGGAGGCCCAGCGCGGCGATGCCCGCGTCGCGTTTTGATCGCGACGCTGCGAAAATTCAATCGCATCGTCATTTGCGCATATTAGCAGTGCGATTTAGCGATCACCTTAAAACAACCGTGGCGAGGTACCGCGGAACTGTGTCCTGATCTTCCCGCGTGCAAGACGCTGTCGCCCTCCTAGGATTTTGGCTGACCCCACAATCATCCGGCGTCCCGATTGTGTCCTTTGGCAAACTGGGCAGGCTATTTTCGCTCCACATGAACGCGCAGCTCACACCTGAAGATCGATTGTCGATTTTGCGTGCCGAGGATCAATTCAGACGCTGGAATTCCCTCGATGATGAGCGCTTATGTATCCTTTGCGAGAAAAA
>WNGL01004616.1_pt1 | contig 16474 bp, 15 predicted proteins | sample 5400591 | NCBI WGS metagenome assembly WNGL01 (sample SAMN13153377, study PRJNA577476) | soil metagenome | isolation source: 80 cm soil or saprolite under Garry oak tree replicate 1 | place: USA:California | collected 2016-06-15
GAAGACGATCGCGGCAAAAGCGAGGGCAGAGGTCCGCGGGGCAATCCCGAACGCATGCTGGAACAGCACCGGGTACAGCGAGAAGACAACCGCTGAGCCCGCGTACGCGGGGATCCAGGCAGCCAGCATCCACCCAAAGCCACCGCCGAGGATCCTGGACAGCCCCATCAGCGGCCGCCGCCGCTGATGGAGATGGTGAGCACGCGACGGGCTCAGCGGTCCCCACTCACCAACATGGCCGACCGAGGAGAGCCGGTGTTGCGCCCGCTCGGACGGGTCTGCTGCCAGGGGGCGCGCGCGGGCGGCTGAAGGGGCCGGAGTGGCTGCTGCCGCGGCCGGGGGCACAGTGCCTGCTTCAGCGCCAGGAGCCGGAGCGGCGGTCGCGGGCAGCCGCGGAATCAGCAGCAGCGCGAGCGGGACCGCCGCCGCGGGCACGACCGCACCAATGAGCAGGGCCTCTCGGCCGCTCAGCTCGCTGAGCCACGCCGCCAGGACAAGAGCACCGCCCTGGCCGACGCTGAGCACGGTCTCCAGCCAGCCAAGCCGGGGATTCCACTCCGCGCGCGGGCGCCGTTCGACGATCAGCAGGTTGGCGATCGTCACCGCCCCCGCGAACCCAGCCCCGTCAGCGAGTGCGAGCAGCAACTGGAGCGCTGGCCCCGCCACCGGGAACAACCACAGCGCCACCGCCGAGACAGTGGCAGCGGCGGCCGCCAGGCCACGGTAAGCGCGGTAACGATCGGCCAGGGAGCCAGCGAGCGGCGCCGCAAAGCCACCGAGGTTGAAGGCCCCCATGACGAGGCCAACGTGACCGACGCCGTACCGGACCGCCACCAGCGGCAGCAGGATCGGTGTCAGACCGACCGCGGATCCGTTGACCAGCGCGAACGGTGTGAACCACGGCTCAAGCAGCCATCTGGCCAGGTGCTGGGTGGGCCGGTGTGCGCCCCGGCCGGCCGCGGCCCCAGCCGGGCCGGCCCGACCCCCGGCAGGCTCGGGCGGCTGCTCACCAGTCATATGCGCGGCCATTATGGGTGATCGTAGCGCCGCACTCGCCTAATACGCGCGACACCTTCACCGCCCGGCATGCGCCCCAGCAAGCTCACCGGGCACTGATTTCCCGGCCGGCGAAAGCCTATAGTTGAGGTCACCCGCCCCTTTCCCGACGATGGCCCCGGTGTAGCGCCTCCATGGCTGTCGCTGGCGAGCTGCATGTCGTCTTCAGCGTTCAGCGTGTCAGGTACAGCCCGGTCCAGTAGGAGAAGAGCGCGCCGAGAAAGCCGATCGACATTAGCAGCGAGTAGCCGTCGTCTTGGCGGTAGGCCAGGAACGCGGCCCCCGCGAGGCCGGCCGGGGCCGCGGTGAACAGGCCGAGCAGAGCGAACAACCTCCATGACCGTTCCCGGGAGCGGAGCGCGAGGACGGCATGCGCGATGGCGCAGGCCCCGATCGCGAGGCCGACCGAAACGTGCAGTTTCAGCACGGGCGGGCCGTGCAGGAGCGCCCACCGCGCCGCCGCGCCGAGGCGGGCGTCGAAGTTTCCTGGCAGTCCCGGCGGGGTTTCGGGGAGCCGGGCGTAGAAGTTTGCGACCATCCCGAGTAAGAACTGGGCGGCCAGCAGGCAGAGCAGAACGACGGCGAGCGGGCGGAGCAGGCGGGTCACGGGCTGTCTCCGGCAGGCGGGGGGCCGAGCAGCAGTGTGAGCACCAGCTCGGGGATCTCCTCCAGGCCTGGTCTGGTGCCACCGGAAGCCCAGTGCTGGGCCAGGGCAAGGTCGGTGAGCCCAGCGATCGCCAGGGCGAGCACCTCGGCGGGGACGTCGCCACGGAGCTCACCGTTGCCAGCCCCGTCCTGGACGGTTGCCGTCAGCTCACCGGTGAGGGGCGCTTCCGCCCCGATCACTCGCGGGTAGAGCCCGGGCGTCCCCATCAGGCATTCCCGCACGAGCACCCGGGCCAGGGCGTCGTGCCGGCCGGCCCAGGCGCAGAATCCAGCGAGCGTGGCCCTGAGCCGTTCCCTGGCCGGGGCATCGTGGCGTGCCGGGCTCGAGGAGTCGGCCTGCGCCGACGCCTCCTCCACCACCGCCAGGAACAGCTCCTCCTTGGAAGGGAAATAGTTGTAGATCGTTCCCTTGGCGTAACCCGCGGCAAGGGAGATCTCGTCCACGCTGGCCCGCTCCAGGCCAGCGCGGCCGAACTCTTCCGCCGCCGCGGCGAGCAGCCTCGCCCGCGTCGTCTCCCTGGCATCGGCTGAGACTCTCGCCATGGCTCCCCACTATAGCGGGTGACCGGTCACCCATAATAGAGCCTAAGCGGCGGCGAACCCGTGCACCTCTCCTCCTCATTCCTGCTGCACCACGGCAAGGACGGCTACCGCATCGTGGTCTACCTCAGCCACCAAGGCATCCCGCAGCCGCCGGCACCCGGAACCGAGTAGCGTCAGGCCGCTGCCAGGGAAGGCGGGGGGAGGTGTCGGCTCTGCCCGGCCGCTGGCCATGCCAGCAGGACGTGGCGGAGCCGCCACGTCCGCTCCCGCCCTTCAAGGACATTCAGCTCTCAGGGGCGGGGCGGCGGTGGGCCGCGGCGGCGGCTTGGAGCCGGCTGGTAACGCCGAGCTTGCGCAGGATGTTGGACACATGCACGCTGGCGGTCTTCTCGCTGATATAGAGGGTCCTGGCGATCTCGGCGTTGGACATGCCGCCGCCGAGCAGCGCGATGACCTCGCGTTCCCGCGGAGTCAGCCCGGCGGGGTCCGGCTCCGGTGGTGCCACGGGAGCCGGTGCGGCCAGGTCGATGCGGGCCCGGCGGGCGAGGGTGGCGATCTCGTCGCGCAGCGGCGCAGCCGCGAGCTGCCGCGCGGTCTCTCCGGCGTCGCGCAGCGCGGCGGTCGCTTCCCGGCGCCGGCGGCGGACGAGCAGGCTCGCGGCCTGCTGCAGGTGCGCGTAGCCGGCCAGGTACGGGCCGGCCAGCTCGCTGGCCGCCACCCGGTGCCACAGTCCGGGGTCGGCCGGGCCGGGGATGCGGCTGAGCTGGGCACCGGTGAGCGTTTCGAGCAGCGAGAACACCGGGCTGCGGCAGCCCCCCGCGTCGGCGATCCGGGTAATTGCATCGCGTGCGGTGGCCACGATGTGCTCGGCGCGGGCTCGGGCAGCTACGAGGTCGGCCCGGTGCCCGGTGAGCCGGGCGGCGTCGAGGGCGTCGGCTTCGATGCGGACCGCCATGGCGGCGACATCCAGGTGACGGGCCACGTCGTCCGTGCTCGCGGTGATCTTCAGTGCCTCACCGGCGCGGGCTGCCGCGCGCGCCAGGTCGCCGCGGGCTGCGGCGAGCATGGCATCCAGCGCTGCCAGATCGGCCCCGTAGTCGGCGTCCTCGGTGGCTCCGGGGACCGCGGTCATGGCGGCAAGATCGGTGGCTGCGGCGGTGAGGTTGCCGCGGGCCAGCGCGACCCGGCAGCGGGGCAGCCGGATCGGGATCATGCTCCACGGTTCGGGTTCGCGGTCCAGCGCCGCGCCCGCGGGGGACTTAATCTCGTCCCAGCGGCCGAGCAGGTACAGCGCCTGCAGGACGCTGCCCAGGATGGCGGCCGCGTGCACCCTGCCCAGGCCCAGCGCCGTGGCTTCCCGGATACCTTCCTCCCCGGCCTGCAGCGCCTCTTCGGCCCGCCGGGCTCCGGTGAGCGCCTCGGTGAGGTTGAGATGGCACCGGGCCGCCTCGGTGCCGTCGCCGATCTGCCGGGCGATCCGCAGTCCGGCTCTGATCATCTCGATGCCGTCGGCGTGGCAGCCGGTAATGGCCAGGTCGGTGCCCAGGGTGTCGCGGGCGTGTGCCTCCTCGGCTCGCGCGCCCACCGCCTGGGCGACCGCGACGGCCTGCTCAGCGTAGCCACGAGAGGACAGGATCTGTGATTGCCCCATCAGGCTCTGCGCGGTCGCGGCCAGTACCCGGGCGCGGGCAGCCGATGGCTGGTCCGGGATGACCCGCAGCGCGTCCTGATAGGCCCGCCGCGATGTGGCTAGGTCCCCGGCGAGCCAGCTGAACCGGCCCAGCCGCTCCAGCCGCAGCGCCGCCGGGACAGGCTCCGCTGCCGGGTCGGTGCGGGCGAGCACCCGCCGCGCGAGCCCCCGCGCGCGGGCGTTGTCGCCGGCCGCGGACGCGGCCTCGGCGGCACGCTCCAGCAGGGAGATCTCCTCGACACCGGCGGCGGCCTGCGGGTCCGGCAGGTTCTCCCATCCAGCGATGGCGAGGCTGTACTGGGCCAGCGCCTCGGCTGGGGCGTGTGCGGCCTGCGCCAGGTCACCCGCATGGACCGCGGCGGCCAGCGCCTTGCGGGTCTCGCCGGCCTGCTGCCAGTGGAAGGCGACCTGCACCGCGTGGCCCGCCTGTCCAGCGGGCGCCGCGGGCGGGCGCAGTTCGGCGAGCGCAGCCGCGGCACGGGCGTGCAGCACCTCCCTCGCCGCGGGCAGCAGCCGACCGTACAGCGTCTCCTGGATCAGCGGGTGCCGGAACAGGTATCCGTCCCCGCCGGGTTCCAGCAGCCGGTGGCTGACCGCCGAGGCCAGCCCGTCGTCCAGGTCTGCGGCCTCTGCCACCGCGGCGAGCAACCGGTGGGGCACCGCCCGGCCCAGCACCGAGGCCGCGCCCAGCACTCGCTGTCCCGCCGCCGGGAGCCGCGCCACCCGGGCGGCTAGCACGTCACGGACCGACGCCGGAAGTGTAGGGGCGTCTGGGCCGGCGGCGAGCAGCTCTTCGCTGAAAAACGGGTTGCCCGCCGCTCGCTGCAACAGCCGGTCCGTCAGCCGGGCGGACGGCGCCACCCCGGTGATCGCCTGAACCAGCGCGGCCACACCGGCCCGGTCCAACGGCGCCATATCCAGCCGCTCGGCGTGTGGCATCCGCGTCAATTCGCTGATCAGGACGCTCACCGGCCGCGCCGGGTCCAGCTCCTCCGTGCGCACCGTGATCACCAGCAGCACCGGCTCCGCACGGATCCCCCGGGCCAGAAACGACACCAGGCGTCGGGTCGACACATCCGCCCAGTGCAGATCCTCCACCACGAGGACCAGCGGGCCTCCCGACGCGACCGCGTGCACCGCGTCCGCCGCAGCGGCGAGCAACCGCGTCGGCCCATAAGGGTCTGCCTGCCCAGGGGCATCCTGTGGCAGCAGCCCGGCAGCCGCAGGCGGGTGAAGCCGGGCCAGCGCCTGGAGAATGCCGAGTACCGGTGCGTACGGGGTGTCGGAGGCGAGCGGGATACCCCCGCCAGCGAGCACCCGCACCCCGTCCATCTTGGCGGTGAAATCCTCCACCAAGCGGGTCTTGCCGATTCCGGCATCACCGTCAACCAGCACCAGCCGGCCCTGGCCGCGCCGCACGTCCGCCAGCGCTGCGCCGAGTACGGCCACCTCCGCCGCCCTCCCGATCAGCTCCGGGCTGGAGATGCGTCGGCTCACCCGGCCAGTATGCCTGCGGGGCACCAGGTAAGGCGATTGCGCTGCGGATCTAAGCGTTTGCCCGATGTGCCCGGCGTCCCGCTTCCCTACGGTCGAGCCATCGGCCCAGCGGCTGAGCCAGGGGCTTCGCCACCCGGGACGCCAGCCAGCGCGCCTGCGCGCGGAAACTGCACACGCAACGAGCTGCCGACCAGGCCGTTTTCCCGCTGCCTGATGGCCGCCGGACTGCATCAAGGAGGAAGGCATGACCAACGAACCAACGACACCCGATGCGATCATGCAGCTGGGGATGGCCTTCTGGGGGTCCAAAGCATTGCTGAGTGCGGTTGAACTCGGGCTGTTCACCACCCTCGCCCAAGGACCCCTCACCGGCGACACGCTGACAGCCAAGCTGGGGTTGCAGCCACGGGGCACCACCGACTGGCTGGACGCGCTGGTCTCACTCGGCATGCTCGAACGGGCCGGCGGCCAATATGCCAACACCGCGGCCACTGACCTGTTTCTCGACCGAGATAAGCCGTCCTATGTCGGCGGGATCCTGGAAATGGCCAACGCCCTGCTGTATCCCTCCTGGGGATCGCTTAGTGAAGCGCTGCGCACAGGGCGTCCCCACAACGAAGCCAAGGCTGGCCAGGATTTCCTCGCCATGTTCCAGGACGAGGCCCGCCTCAAGCAGTTCCTCCGGGCCATGACCGGCCTCAGCATGGGTGCCGCGCTGGCGATCGCGGAGAAGTTCCCCTGGGACCGCTACCACACGGTCATCGACATCGGTGCCGCCGAAGGCTGCGTGCCCGTGCAGCTCGCGCAGCGCCATCCGCAGCTCACTGGCGGCGGTTTCGATCTTCCCGCAACCAGGCAATTCTTCGAGGACTACGTGGCGTCACACGGCCTCGCCGACCGCCTGCACTTCTATCCCGGTGACTTTTTCGCCGACCCGCTTCCCCCCGCCGACGTGCTCATCATGGGCCACATCCTGCATGACTGGAGCCTTGAGGAGAAACTCGCCCTGCTCCGCAAGGCCTACAGCGCGCTGCCCGACGGCGGAGCGCTCATCGTCTACGAAAGCGTCATCGACGACGACCGCCGGGCCAACACCTTCGGCCTGCTGATGAGCGTGAACATGCTCATCGAGACCAACGAGGGCTTCGACTACACCGGCGCCGACTGCCGCTCGTGGATGGCCGAAACCGGCTTCCGCGACAGCTACGCCGAACCGCTCGCCGGGCCCGACTCGATGGTCGTGGGCATCAAGTAGCACAGCGGCGTTAAACCTGTCTGATTAGTCGGAAAGGCCAGGCTCCCGACTCCGGGCTGTCAACACGGACAAGGACCGAAACCTGACCGTTACGGGCGCGGTCCCGACCGGGCCGGGGGGCTTGCCCGGACCGGGCAGCGCCGCGACGCCGGCACCAACCTCGACGTTCCGTTTCGTCGCGTCCTCTTCTGACGGCCAGGGAGAGGGTGTTGTGCACTGCAAGGACCCGCAAGTCGAATCCCCGGGTGGCGGCGTGTTAGTCCCGCTCGCCGCCGATCCGCTCGGCGACGAGACGCTCGATGCCGTCTAGGATCCGCTCAAGTCCGAAGGCGAAGTCGGCGTCGCGATCACTCTTGGACGGGTGGAAGATCCCGGCATCGAGCGCACGGCGCAGTGCGGGGAATCGCGCGGCGTCGACGAGTTCGGGCGGCGGCCCATGCGTGGCCGCCGCTTCGTTCGCCCATGCCATCACTTGCCCGAGCCCACCCAGCTCCACGTCGAGCCGCGCGCGGCTGAACACGTAGTCGTTCAGGAGCAGGATGAGCGCCGCCTTCTCGTCCTCGCTGAGCGCGGTCTCGGCAAGCGCGCCCAGGCCACGGTCGAGCCATGCGAACCGGTTCGGGCCGAACGGCAGCCGCGCGAGCGGGAGATCGAGCACCCAGGGATGGCGCCGCACGACGGCCAGGAGTTCCCAGGCCCAGCGTTCCAGTCCGGCGCGCCACCCGGCTTGAGAGGCGTTGCCGGGCTCGCTCGGCACGCCGAGTCCCTCTTCCACCATGAGCACGACGAGCTCGTCCTTGCTGTGCACATGGCGGTAGAGCGCCATCGTCGTGAAGCCCAGCCGCTCTGCGACCCGGCTCATCGACACCGCCCCGAGGCCGCCGGCGTCGGCGATCTCGAGCGCGGCACGCACTACGCGGTAGACGCTCAGGGGCGACTTGCCGCGCTGCCTTGACCGTCGGGCGGGCAGGCCCCAGAGCAGATCCAGGGGCGGCGGCAGCTCGTCTCGCGGCGGTTGCTCCACACGCTTAGTGTATCTGATACGCTATTGTGTATGTCATACACTTATGAGAAGAGCAGGACGATGCCTGACGTCACCGAGAGAGACCGCACCCCACGGGGGCGGATGGACCGAAATTGCGCCAGCGATGGGCCGCTGCCGGCGCGAACCGACGTTGTTGTCTCCGCGGACGGCACGGCGATCGCCTATCGGACGGTCGGGAAGGGACCCGCGGTTCTCGTCCTCCCCGGGGGCGCTTGCAGTAGCCGCCGACTTCGACGCGTTCGCGCGGGAGCTTGCCGAACGGTTCACCGTGCACACGATCGAGCGCAGAGGGCGGGGCGGGAGCGGCCCGCAGGGAGACGGCTACAGCATCGAACGCGAATGCGAAGACGTGGCAGCGCTGCAGGCAGCTACCGGTGCCACCTTGCTTTTCGGACACAGCTTCGGGGGACTCATCGCGCTGGAAGCCGCCCGCCGCAACAAGGCGTTCGGCAAGATCGCCGTCTATGAGCCGGGCGTTTCAATCGACGGCTCGCTCGGCGTCAGCTGGGCGCCCGCCTGCCGGGCGCAGCTTGCCCGCGGCCAGTACCTGGCCGCCTTCATCACCTTCGTCCGAGGGATCAATCCGCAGACGACCGGCAAGGCGCCACGCTGGCTGCTGAGACTCATCCTGCCGGCAGCGATCAGGAAAGGCGAGCGAAAGCAGAAGTACCGGCTCCTGCCGGCGGCGATCCGGGAGCACGCCGAGGCCGCCCGCCTCGACAACACCTACCGCCACTATCGCCACATCACCGCCGAGGTGCTGCTGATGGCAGGCAAAGACGCCACCGCGACCGGCGCCGGCCGAGCGAGCCAGAGCCTGCTGCCCGTCCTGCCGAAGGCGACCCTCACGGCATTTCCCGCGCTCGACCACTTCGGCCCTGAAAGAAACCAAAGCAGGTCGCGGAGGCCGTGTTGGCATTCTTCTCCCAGAACCCGTTGCCAGAATAGGCATCCCGCTGACCACACGCGTATTACACAACGCGCAGTTCGGGCCAGCCCTGACGCCGCGGCCGGATGCCTCGGGTATCGACAGACCGTAGGTGACCGCAGTCATTCCCCTGGGCCGATCCTGACAGCTGTCATGGTCAGGTCATGACAGTCGGCTCAGGATTTGGCTGCGGCTGGATGGCAGAGTCGAGCCATGCGGTGGTCTGAGCGACTCCGTGCTTGGGCCGCTTTGTCACTCACGGCTGCAGTATGGAAGGGAGGTGGCACTGATGTTCTTCCTGATCCGGGGCATCATCAGGTATTTCAAGCGCCGTAAGCAGCAAGGCTCCTGGAGTGCGGCGGCAAGGCGTTTAAGGGCGTCGGCCTATGGCGAGGAGGTGCGCGGTGGCGCCAGCCATCGAAGGGTCATGTTCCATGGCGGCTAGCGAGTCGAGGATGAGCTGCCGCTGGGCTGGGTTGGCCAGCCGGTCCTGGACGCCGGGCGCCCAATGAAGCGGGCCTTCGATGGGCAGCACGTCGTGCAGTTGCAGCCCAGCGGCGATGATCTCTCCTGCGATGTCGTCACGGCTATGGAAATAGGCGGTGGTGAAGAACTCGGGCGCCCGGCCAGGGTTGCGGTGCTGGCCGGTACGCAGGTCTTCGGCCATCAGCGCGGTGAAGCCGGGCTTATCGATGAAGCCCCGGAAGAACCCGTCGAGGGTGCTGGCGTACCGGGAGATCACCGCCGAGGCGATCACCCCACCGGGGCGAGCGACACGCCGGGCCTCGGCCAGGGCGCGCAGCCGGTCAGCGCGCCTGGTCAAGTGGTAGAGCGGGCCAAGCAGCAGGACAGCGTCATAGCTGCTGTCGGCCTCAGCCAGGTCGCGGGCATCACCAGGCGCAACGGAGAACCCGCCCGCGGCCGCCGCCTGCTCGATGTGCAGCGGCACCGGGTCGATCAGGTGCACCTGATAGCCGCGCCCGGCGAGCCATGATGCGTACAGTCCGCTAGCGCCGCCGACATCCAGCACGCGCGCGGGCGGAACCGGCAGGAATCGCTCCAGCAGAACTTGGGTCCGCAGCATCTCAAGCGATGGCCCGCCGGTAAGCCGGCCGTGTTCGAGGCCCTCGGCGTAGTGGGCGAGGATCTCAGCATCGATCTCCACGGCTGAAAGGTTAGCCCGCCCTTGCAAGACTTCCTGACCCCCGGGAGCGAATCCGAACAACCACCCCGGCCAAAGTGAGCGAGCCGACCAGAAAGGCGGGGTTCCCTCGGGCATCCCGCTAGATCGAGACGGGTGCTCTTGCACCCCGGACGAACACCGCGAGCACGTCGTGGATGGCGGTGATGTCTTCGAGCGGGTTGCCGGCGACCGCCAGCATGTCGGCGTCCTTGCCCACTTCGAGGGTGCCGGTGGTGTTTGCGAGGCCGCACACGCCGGCCGCCACGGCAGTGGCAGCCGTGAGGGCTTCTGCGTTCGTCATGCCGATGGCTGGCAGGAAGCCGGACACACCGTGCGGCAGCACGTCGTGTGGCTTGTTCGGGCCGACGCCGGCGTCAGTGCCGCAGACGATCCGCGCACCGGCCCGGTACAGGACACGATGGTTGGCGATGATGGCCGCGAGCCGCTCGCGCATCGCCGGATACGGAGGAGTGCTGCCCGGGAGCGTTCCGCCGGTCATCGAGATGGCCGTCTGCCGGCGAGCGAGTTCTTCGATGACGCGGGGATCGGCGTCGACGCCGGCCGCGGAGAAGAATGTGCAGTGCTCGATCGAGTCCGCCCCGCCGCGCATCGCATCGGCGATGCCCGGGCCGCCGTGGGCGTGCGCGGCGACCCTGAGCCCGTGGGCATGGGCCTCGCCGGCGACGGCGGCGATCTCAGCACAGGTGTACTGCGATTCGCGGGGTCCCAGGGTGGGCGTCATGTTGCCGCCGGTCACCATGATCTTGATGACATCAACGCCATGAACCACGCGATCGCGCACTGCCTGGCGGACGCCCTCCGCTCCGTCGGCCTCACCGCCCAGGAACCAGCAGTGCCCGCCCGTCACGGTGATCGGCGGGCCCGACGCGATGATACGCGGGCCGATCTCCCCGCCGCCGCGGAACCAGTCCCGCAACGTGAGGGACAGGTAGTTCCGGTCTCCGAGGTCCCGGATCGTGGTGATCCCGGCCGCGAGGGCACGGCACGCCGCCAATCTCATCCTCAGCAGCAACGTGGCGTCGTCATCGGATTGGAGACGGGCCACCGGGTCGCTGGAGGCGTCAAACGCCAGATGCTGGTGCACGTCGATCAGGCCCGGCAGCAACGTGACATCACCAAGGTCGAGAACATCCGGCCCGGAGACCGGCGAGCCATGTTGCCCCACACCGACGATCCGGCCATCCGCCACCTCGACAACAGGGTCAGCCAAGACCTGCGGCGACCGGCCATCGAACAATCGCCGTGCCGTGATGAACACTGAACCCCTCCCGGGCCGGTCGACCGCAATCCAGACTGCCAGAGCGCCCGATTCCTGATCCTCGCGCCGCCCGGCACACCGCCAGCATTGTGGCACGGGCGGCGACAAGCGGCGGCCGCAGCCGTGACCGTGCGGGCCCAGGTGCCGTAGGCCTGACCGGCCACGCGGCAGGCGTTTGGTGGCAATTTCTCAAAACGGCTACCGCGGGCCACCCAAATCCCAGGCGCCAGGGCCGGCCCCGTGGATTGCCTGCCGGCGAGCCGGCCGGAGCGCCGGATAAACCACGGCTCCTAACCCCTGTTCCAGGCCTGCGGGATGTGCACCCCATACGCTGGGCCAAGGTGGCCGCACGGCCGGATGACCGATCGCTCACTGTGGTCTTCTGGTCGGAGCCCTGTATCGACGTCGATCACGTGGGACTGGCCGAGGAAACAGATCAGGTCGTCGTCACCGTGTATGTGGGTACCTCCCCGTCAGAGGAAAAACAGCCCTGTGCCCAAACGGCGGAGTACCTGGGAGTCAAGGTCTCCATGTCCTCGCCGCTTGGGAGCCGCAGGGTGGTCGATGGAGCTTCAGCGACCGGCCAGGAGCCATCCGGACCGGGCACCTACGTGAGTCCCAGCCAGCCCTAACCGCCGCGATCGGCAATTCGAGCGAGGGAGAGTGCCAGTTCTAGGCGGGCGAAGTGCCTGCCTGTGCGAGCCAATCCTCGCCCAGCTGATCCTTGGCCCCGATGGCCAAGTCAACCGGCTGCGGCTGGGTCTCCTGACGGCCCGCTCGTAGCGATCACCGCATCCCCGTGCCGCAGAGCGCCGGGTTAGATGACGAGACCGGACGAGGACTCCTGCTCGTCGAAACCCTCAGCATCCAGTGGGCTGCTACATCCCCGACAGCCAGACCGGCAAGATCGTCTGGGCGATCTGCGCAAGCGGCCACCAAGACCCATACTGACGGTCCAGTGGGGCCGCTGGCTGAAGTCGACCGAATCTGCTTAATCGGGGCGGGGAAGGGATTGGCACGCAGAACGGGTCCGGTGGATCGCCAGGGGGGTTACGATTCACCGGACCCAGCTGCGATCACGCCGCGGGCCGTGGCCGACGTCCTCGTCAAGACCTGCCTAGAACGCGAGCGTGAAGGTCACCGCCTTACCCGCTGCGGTCGGGTAACAACTCCAGTCACTCGACAGGCTGGCGACCAGCATCAAGCCACGCCCGGTCTCCGCGCCGGCCGACCCATCCACCGGCACCGAGCACGACGTGTCGTGGACATCAACGCGGAACTGGCGGCAGGCGCAGGTGATGGCAAGGATGACGGTCTCGCCACACTCGTGCCTGATCGCATTGGTCATAAGCTCGCTGGTGAGCAGGACCGCGGTAGCTGGGTCGACCGGGGCATCCCAGGCGTGGATAGCCGGGTCTCGGCCGTGGCTGGCGGCCCGGGCCCTGGCGCTGCCGCGGTGGAGCATCGGCCCGGGAATGGATGGGCGATGGGCGTGTCGGTGGACCAGCTGGTGCCCACGGTTCACCGGACCCACCTGTGATCGCGCCGTGGGCCGAGATCGTCGTCTTCGTCAAAACCGGCCTGGAACGCGAGCATGAAGTACACGGCCTTGCCCGCAGGGGTCGGGTAATAACCCCAGCCGGTCGACAGGCTGGCGACCAGAATCAAGCCACGCCCGGTCTCCGCGCCGGCCGACCCATCCACCACTACAGGCAAGGAGGACGACGTGTCGTGGACATCAACGTGAAACTGGCCGCAGGCGCAGGTGACGGCCAGCATGACGGTCTCGCCCACCGTGTGTTTTATGGCGTTGGTCACCAGTTCGCTGGTGAGCAGGACCGCGATGGCCTGGTCGACAGGGGCATTCCAGGCGTAGATGGCCGCCCGGACCTGGCAGCGGGCTTGGGCCGGTGCGGCCGGTCCTGCGGTCAGTGAGATGCGGCGCGCGCGTTGGATGGCCGGGCGGGTCGGCGCCATCGTGTTCATCTGGTTTCCTTGCCAGGCCGGTTTTGAGATGGTCCGGGAGAGCGCAAGTCACTCCGCCCGGCAGTCCGCGGGGCCCCGGCCAAACTGTTGACTCTGGCGGTGCCGGTTGCGCGACAAATACTGCTGCAAATTGCAGACCAAGACATCGGTCAGATGACGGATATTTAAGGCGCAACCATAACCAACCAGGCTGAATGGAACCTCAGGGCGTACCGAGCTCCCACACTCCCGGGCCAGCCGGGACGAAGCTCGTTCCGGCGTCGCCGACGCAGGGCTATCCGACTGGGCAGTCCACCACCGGCTCGGCGGATGGCATGCGGTGTCCTGGCCCGCCGAGATTGATGTGTTCCTGGCCGTCGGGGAACTGGCGCTCTATGTCGCCCACCTGGATTGCTGGCCCACGCGGTGCCGGATCTGGCCGTGGGCGACCGCCCTGACCGGCCTGGCCGTCAGCATTAGCCACGGCCCTTGCCGGGCGGGACGTCGCAGTGATTCCGTATGAGACGGCCGTGATCTGCCAGCAGACTGCGGTTGATGCGCTGGCCGCGGTGGTGCCTGATCTCGGCGTCCAGCCTGCACGCAGCCCTTCATGAGGGTGGGCTGCCGGACGCGCTCGCTCGCCGCCCTCGACCAAGGTCTGATCGAAGCTTTGGGCTCACAAGCCGATGTTGGACTTGGCTCCCATGTAGGAGCCGGCGCCGGGGAATCCGGCCATGGCCAGCTGCCCGAACTTCTCGGTAAAACCCAGGCCGGGCAGGTCGGCGAGCTTCACGAACTCCACGCCCCGGATCGGCCGCGTGTCAGCGCCCTCGGTGACATCCCCGACGGTCCCGCCGGTGCGCTTGGCCTCGAAGGTGACATGCACGACGTGGATGGCGCCGGGCAGGTAGTCGCAGACGTACAGCAGCCGGCCTACCGCCACCTCGATCGCGGTCTCCTCGCGCATCTCCCGCACCAGCGCGGCACTGAGGGACTCACCTTCCTCGACCTTCCCGCCGGGCAGCGACCAGGCCCGCCCGCTGCCCGTGTCCTGGTTGAGCAGAAGGATGTGATCGTCCTCAATGACGACTCCGGTGACCCGAACATGCACGCGCTGAACCTACCCCAGGAGACGTCGCCGTGAGGGCGAGCGACGACGTTCGGGCCGAATCCGCTGCTCGCGCTTCGCAACGTGCCACCTGGCCAGGTGGCCGTCGTCGCGCGCCCCTACCAGCCGGAACTGGCGGCCCAGCGGGGCGTCATCGCGACCGTCGAATGTGACGGAAGGCGACTGGTCGCCGACCTCACCGAGAAGCCCGACCCGAGCGCGGCCCGTGCTCTCGAACGACGCCACGGCGCTAGGAACCTGCTGGTCCTGGAAGGCAGGGCCCGGGTCAACTTTCTGCGGCCTGCCGGCTTGGCCGCGATCCGGTCGAGGTCGGGCGAGCCCGGCTTCCTGGCCGCCGCCCCGCCACCGGGGCTTCAGCTCGTTCCCCACGCTTGATCATGCCTGACAGAAACGCCCCAGCTACGGCAAGCCCCAAGGATTGAAGCGGGACGACGACGGAGCGGGCGGGCTGCTCGCCGATGCTCTTGGCTGCTCACTTCCATACCGGGCTCTGGCGCGGGCATTCTGGAAGCCGATGTATTGCACTGACGGAAAGGACATCATGGAGACCGGTTTCGCGCCTTCCGATGTGGACACCAGTAGGCCGCACCCGGCAAGGATGTACGACTATTATCTTGGCGGCAAGAATAATTACTTAGTTGACCGGCAAGCGGCGGCGGCGGTGCTGCGGGCAGCACCGGAAGTGCGTGACATCGCGCGGGCGAATCGGGCGTTCTTGCAGCGAGTAGTGCGGTACCTCGTTGGTGAGGCCGGTATCCGGCAGATCATAGATATCGGCACCGGAATCCCCACCGCAGGCAATGTCCACGAGGTCGCACGGCACAGCGCACCCGATGTGCGGGTGGTCTACGTCGACAACGACCCCATCGTCCACGTGCACGCAAACGCCCTGCTCACCGGAGAGGGCACAACCAGCATTGTGCTGGGCGACCTGCGCGACCCCGACGCGATCCTGGCTCACCCCAAAGTGCGGGAGCTGATCGACTTCGACGAGCCCGCCGCGCTGCTGCTGGTGGCGATCTTGCATTTCATCCCGGACAAGGCCCAGCCTCGCCGCATTGTCGCGACCTTCCGGGAGGCGCTGGCGCCCGGAAGCTATCTGGCGCTGTCGCATGGGACCGGGGACTTCCACGACGCCTCCGTCGTCGCCGGGGCCAGCGCGGTCTATGAGGGCGCGACCGCGCCACTGGTGCTGCGCCCCCACCAACAGGTCAGCGCGTATTTCGGCGGCTGGGACCTGATCGAGCCCGGCCTGGTCCAGGCGCCGCTGTGGCGGCCAGACGGCAAGCCGCCCCGTCCCCGCGAGCTGGCGAAAATCGGCATCTACGCAGGCGTCGGCCGCAAACCCGGCCCCGCCGGGTAGGCACAAGCCAGGAATCCCCCACAACGCCAGACGCCAGGTGCCGGAATCCCACACGGGAAATTGTGTGCTCACAGGGCCCGCCACGGCTGAGCCTGGCTGCCGGTTCTCAAGGCAGTGATGCGCTTGCTGAGTTCCATGCCAAACACCGGGTCGGCGGCGTTGCGAACGTAGGCCGCCAGCGCACGCAGCTCCCGTAGCCGCTGCAGCAGCGGCAAGGACGGCAGGCTGGCGGGGCTGACGCCGTAGGCGGCGCAGAACCGGCCCCATTCGGCCTCCGGGCGGCCGAACCGGTACCACAGGCTCGTGGGCACCAGGTCGAGCTCGCGGGGACCGTAACTGACCGAATCCCAGTCACCAAGCACGACCCCATCCGCGGTGTGAAGAAGATTTCCGGCGTGGGCGTCCCCATGAACCAGCCCAACACCAAGAACCGAGCGGCTGTGCTGATACTGGTGCTCCAGTTCCCCGGCTCTGCCCAGCAGCCAATCTCGCTCCCCCGCGGTGACCTCGCTGCTGCTTTCCAGGTCAGCGCGCAGCGAACCAAGCAGGCTGGCGGCTGGCAGCCGAACAGGGGACGGTGGCAAATCGTGCAGCCACCGCACCAGACACCCGAGTGCTGCGGCATCGCGCCGCGCCTCACCGGTGACGGTCAAATATTTCCAGAACGAAGCGACGTGGCCAGCCACGGCCACCGGCTGATCCACGTCAAGCGGCTCAACAGCGGGGAAACGCTGCCGCCGCAGCCACCTGGTCACCGCAACGGCGGCGGCAAACCGCTCCACAATCGCATCTGACCCACCAGGCGCATAACGAATACGCGCGACCGCCCGCTCACAGGGAAGGTGGTAAACCGCGTTGGCCCGGACATGCAGCAC
>WNGL01015767.1_pt1 | contig 16474 bp, 15 predicted proteins | sample 5400591 | NCBI WGS metagenome assembly WNGL01 (sample SAMN13153377, study PRJNA577476) | soil metagenome | isolation source: 80 cm soil or saprolite under Garry oak tree replicate 1 | place: USA:California | collected 2016-06-15
GAGTTGCCGCGCCAGGCACACCCTTCTCCCGCCGCACACCCAGAACGATGAGGTCGGTTTCTCGCTGGTTGGCGAATTCCAGAATCTTCTCCGCGGGATCGCCACGTTCCACGAAATACTCAGCTTTGCACCAGGCTCCAGCTTCCGGCGGGACGAGCTTGCGCAACAGCTTCTCCGAGGATGCCGTGACGTCAGCGGCGGAAACGAGATCACCGGCCTTCTGCTTCGGAACGACGTGCAGGAGAATCAAGCGTGACTGGAATTCCTGGGCGAGAGACACGGCGTAAGCGGCAGCACCTTGCGATTCAGGGCTGAAATCTGTGGCGTACAGGATTTCACGGAACTGGCCGCCCGCCCCACGGGACGCATTCGAATGCGGTCCAACGGTGAGCACAGGGCAGGATACGTTCCGGAAAATCTCTTCGGCGACCGAGCCCAGGAGCAGCTTTCCGAGACCGGTGCGTCCCCGGGTACCGATCACCACCAAGTCTGTGCTGTTCTTCTGAATGGCTTCGTTGAGGCACAACTGGATGCTGCCTTCTCCGGTCAGTACCTCTGTGCGGATTCCGGCAAATGTACTAAGAACTTCTTCCCGGTGCTTGTCATCCTCAGCTTTTGCCCCTTCGATGTCGGCCGGCCATGTGCCTGGCGCGGTCATGGGGTTCACAACTGGGGGGCGAACGTGGAGGCTTACGAGGTCGGCGTCGTAGTGTTTGGCAATGCTCTTGACGTACGGGATGGCTTGAGCGGCGGTGGGGGAAAAATCCGTTGCAAATAAGATGTTGCGGAATCGGACTGCGATTCTTGCGGTGGCGGTTGTCATGGTCTTGCTCCTCCTGTCGAGCATTGTTCCTTCGAGGCGGAACAAGTTGCTGTGACGCGTGTCACTCGGCAAGGTGATGCAACTCGCATTCGGCCATGCATTGAGGCCGCTAATGTGAAAGGCAGCCCTTTAGTCCTGTTACGCGAAAGCGCGCCGGGGGGAATGAAAGGACAGATGAGTTCCGCATCCACCGCTGTTGTTGAAGGGGCAATTCACTCGGCTTCGCGGCTGAAAGGGCTGACTCAGCAAGAAGCGGAAGCACGGCTTCGCCAGTTCGGGCCGAACGACCCTTCCCCTCGCAAGCAGGGGGCCTTGGTTTTTGAGCTGCTGCTGCTGTTGCTCAATCCTCTCGTCATCATTCTTCTGATCGCCTGCATAATTTCGATAGTTGTGGGGCAAACCGCCGACGCGGCCATCATCTTTGTCATCGCTATGCTGAGCGTGACGATCAATTTTGTACAAACCTACCGGTCAGAGCGCGCGGTTCAAAAACTGCGCGAGCATGTCTGCTTGACCGCCTCGGTCCTTCGCGACGGGAACTGGCAGGATGTGCGGCGTGAACTTCTTGTTCCCGGAGATCTAGTGCAGCTCTCGGCTGGTGACCTTGTTCCTGCCGACGGATTCCTCGAGGAATCGCGCGACCTCTACGTGCAGCAAGCGGCACTCACCGGAGAGTCGATGCCCGTAGAAAAAAACGTCGTGGCAAGTGCCCCAGTCGCAATGCCAAGCCCAGACTTGGCGAACTACCTTTTCCTGGGAACTTCTGTCGTAAGTGGCGTAGCAACTGTTCGTGTGACGGCGACAGGCGGTCAGACTTCGTTCGGATTCATCGGCGCGAAATTGCGCGAACGGACGGGAGAAACGGAATTTGAACGTGGATTGAAGCAGTTCGGCATGCTGATCATGCGCGCGGTCTTGTTCCTTGTTCTCTTCATTCTTGTGGTTCGCGTGGCACTCCACAAGGACGCTTTCGAGTCTTTTGTATTCGCGGTGGCACTAGCAGTCGGGTTGACGCCGGAATTCCTCCCCATGATTACCTCCGTCACGCTCGGCAGGGGAGCGGTGCGCATGGCGCGCAAGCAAGTCATCGTGAAGCATCTTCCGGCGATCCAGAATTTCGGCAGCATCGACATCCTGTGCAGCGACAAGACGGGAACGTTGACGACAGGAGTGATGACGCTGCACTCTGCGGTCGATGCGCTCGGACAAGCTTCTGAACGCGCATTGTTCCTTGCTCAGCTCAATAGCAAGTTCGAGACCGGAATCCGCAGTCCACTTGACACTGCGATCTTGCAGACCGAGCGATGTGAATTGGATGGCTACATCAAGTGCGACGAAGTTCCTTTCGATTTTAACCGGCGGAGGTTGTCGGTCGTTGTCGAGCAGAACGGTGCGCAAGGAGCCGAGTGTCTTTTGATCACGAAGGGTGCGCCAGAGGGAGTCGTCGCACTCTGCGATTCGTATGAAAGTGGTGGCCAAGAGCGAGTCCTCGAGACCGCTGAACGCGAACACGTGCGCAGCGTGTACCAGGAGCTCTGCGAGAAAGGATTTAGGGTGCTCGCGGTTGCTTCGCGGCGCGTAGATCGACATGGCGCGTTCTCGGCAGTCGACGAGCATTCGCTGGTTCTTGCGGGATTTCTCGCGTTCGAAGATCCGCCAAGTCCCGATGCCGCCCACGCGCTCGCACAGATGAAGCGCGACGGAATTGATGTAAAGATTCTGACCGGCGATAACGAGCTGGTAGCGCGACATGTCTGCGCGCAAGTCGGCCTCAAGGCTGACGCGATTGTACTTGGCTCCGAGGTCGATGGAATGACCGAGCCGGCGCTAGGGCACGTTGCGGAGCAGACGACGGTGTTTGCCCGCGTCACACCGATGCAAAAGCTGCGCATTCTGCGTGCGCTGCGACAACGCGAGCACGTGGTCGGCTACATTGGTGACGGCATCAACGACGCACCGTCGTTGCATGCGGCAGATGTGGGCATTTCGGTAGCGACAGCGGTGGACGTCGCCCGAGACGCGGCAGACATCATTCTCTTGCGGCCCGGACTCAACACCCTTCACCGCGGAATCATCGAAGGCCGAAGGGCCTCCGGAAACGTTCTGAAGTATTTGCTGATGGACACCAGCTCGAACTTCGGAAACATGTTCAGCATGGCAGGGGCATCTCTCTTTCTCCCATTCCTGCCGATGTTGTCTACGCAGATTCTATTGAATAATTTCCTCTATGATGCAGCGCAGATTGCCATTCCCACCGACAATGTTGATGAAGTCTATCTGCGCGGGCCGCAGCGCTGGGATATGCGTCTGATCCGCAATTTCATGATTTTCGTTGGACCGATCAGTTCCCTCTACGACTTCTTGACCTTTTACGTGCTGTTGCATTTCTTCCATGCGTCGGAAACTCTCTTCCACACGGGGTGGTTTGTGGAATCGCTCGCCACGCAGACTCTTGTACTGTTTGTGATCCGCACGGCAGGGAATCCTTTGAAGAGCAGGCCCAGCGCCTGGTTGACGGCAGTCGCGTTGGTGGCTGCGGTGGGAATTGCGGTCCATCTGGTGTTGCGGTTCTCTGCCACCGATCTACGATCGTTCGCGAATGTTCCTTTGTATGTGGCGCTGTTGGCTGGCGGCCTGCCTCTGATTGTGCAGCTTGGGAGAAAGTTGTGGGCTGGCGAATTCGGCTCCGACTTCCTTGCCGGAATCTCGATCGTAATCGCCATCGTTCTTCGGGAATACTTGGTGGCCGCGATTGTGGTGCTCATGCTTTCGGGCGGCACGGCTCTCGAGGAATTCGCTGCGAGACGGGCTTCTCGCGTGTTAGACGCCCTTGCCAAGCGGATGCCGAGCACCGCTCACCGAAAATCCGGAACGGAACTCGCTGACATCGCCGTCGGTGAAATTCGCGTGGGCGATACGTTAGCTGTCCTCCCTCACGAGATCTGCCCAGTTGATGGAGTTGTGATTGAAGGCCAGGGATCGATGAACGAGGCCTACTTGACTGGCGAGCCCTTCGAAGTCGAGAAGATACTGGGATCGATGGTCCTCTCCGGGGCACTCAACGGAGAGTCTCCGCTGACGATCCGAGCCGAGAAACTAGCCACGGATTCCCGCTACGCACGGATCATGCGCGTGATGGAGGATACCCAGCAACGACGACCGCAGCTGCGCCGGCTCGGGGACATGCTGGGAGCGTGGTACACGCCACTGGCGATCAGCATTGCCCTTGTCGCCTGGGCAGTCAGTGGCGAAGTCGAGCGCTTCCTCGCGGTACTCGTGATCGCGACTCCTTGTCCATTGCTCATTGCCATACCGGTTGCGGTCATCGGAGCGATCTCTCTCGCCGCCAAGCGCGGCATCATCATCAAGAATCCAGCCGTGCTCGAGCAAATCGACTCGTGTCGTACATTTATTTTCGACAAAACGGGAACGCTGACGTACGGCAAGCCGTCGCTTACACGAATCGTTTGCGCATCCGGATTCAAGGAATCGGAGGTTCTGGCCGCAGCGGCCGGTCTCGAACGATACTCGAAGCATCCGCTAGCGGCGGCCATTCTTGAGTTTGCGAAGCAGCGGGGCATTGCATTGGCCTCTGTTTCCCAAGTCAACGAGTCACCCGGCGAAGGTTTGCGGGGAACGGCGAACGGACGCGAGGTCTTAATCACGGGTCGCAACAGAGTGCATGACGGGAACCTAAGCCTGCCGCGAATCGAACCGGGGCTCGAGTGCCTTGTCTTCCTGAGTGGAGAATTTGCTGCCCTGTTCGGATTTGAGGATTCGCCTCGCGCCGACAGCCGCGTTTTTGTGACCCACCTCTCGCCTCGTCATCATGTCACGAGAGTGATTCTCATCTCCGGAGATCGCCAAGCGGAGGTCCACTCGCTTGCGGAAAAAATCGGAGTAAGAACTGCGCTCGGCGCGAAGAGTCCGGAGGAAAAGGTGCAACTGGTACGCGCCGAAACGGCTCTCGCGAAGACTGTGTTTGTCGGCGACGGCATCAACGACGCACCGGTGATGCAGGCGGCAACTGTCGGCATCGCATTCGGGCACGAAAACGACGTCACGGGCGAGGCAGCGGACACTGTAGTTCTCGAGAGATCACTTGAGAAGGTGGATGAGTTGATTCACATTGGCAGGCGCATGCGGAAGATCGCGCTCCAGAGCGCCATAGGCGGCATGGCGCTGAGCGCAGTGGGAATGACGCTGGCGGCATTCGGACTGCTCTCTCCCATTGCAGGCGCAGTTGCACAGGAACTGATCGACCTGGCTGCGGTTCTGAATGCTCTGCGGGCAACGCTTCCGTTCGGAACTTTACATGACTTCTAGAAAAACTCGTCGTTCGCGCACCATAAGAAAGGCTTGATGATGGAGACCCTTACCGTTCAATCCCGCGATCGTTCAACGCTGAGCTATTTCTTTTCTCCGACGTCGGTCGCGGTGGTTGGAGCCACAGACCGCGAAGGCAGTGTAGGTGGGACGGTTCTCAAAAACCTGCTGACGGGAACTTATAAAGGACGCGTCTACGCCGTGAATCCTCAGCGCGCGGAAGTATGTGGTCTTCTATGTTACGCGTCGATCGGAGCAGTTCCGGAAGCCGTGGACCTCGTTGTGGTGGTGACACCGGCAAGCACGGTGCCAGGCATTGTCGCCGAGTGCGTGAGAGCAGAGGCAAAATCGGTCGTTGTGATCTCCGCGGGCTTCAAGGAAAAAGGGCCGGAAGGTGCGGCCCTTGAAAAACAAATCCAATCGGAATTGAAGGGCGGCACGACCCGGTTGATCGGCCCGAATTGCCTGGGGCTGATGAATCCGTTGATTGGACTCAATGCCACGTTCGCACAAGACATAGCAGTGCCGGGCAATGTTGCGTTCCTGAGCCAGAGTGGCGCGCTGTTGACGGCGATTCTCGATTGGAGCCTCGCGGAGCGCGCGGGCTTCAGCGCGATTGTTTCAACGGGCTCGATGCTCGACGTTGGCTGGGGCGACCTGCTCTCTTTTTTCGGTGACGATCCGAACACAAGAAGCATTCTGCTCTATATGGAATCGATCGGAGATGCGCGATCGTTTCTATCCGCAGCCCGTGAAGTATCGTTCAGCAAGCCGATTATCGTAATTAAAGCGGGGCGTTCAGAGGCAGCTTCCCGAGCTGCGGCCTCGCACACTGGCGCGATGACGGGAAGTGACGAAGTCTATGACGCTGCGTTTCGCCGTTGTGGTGTCCTGCGGGTTCAGAGCATCGCTGAGCTCTTCCACATGGCCGATGTCCTCGGCAAACAGCCGCGACCCGCCGGACCTAGATTGACCATCCTGACAAACGCAGGTGGCCCCGGAGTGCTTGCCACGGACGCATTACTGGCCGGCCATGCCGAACTTGCTCCGTTGTCCGGAGAGTCCGAGAAAGCGCTCAGCGCGTTTCTACCGGCGCACTGGAGTCATGCAAATCCGATCGACATTCTCGGCGATGCCGATCCGGAACGCTATGCGCGAGCCTTGAATATTGCGCTGGACGACCCCAACAGTGACGGGCTGCTTGTGATCCTGGCGCCACAAGGAATGACGAATCCCGCGCAAGTGGCGGAACGCGTGAAAACGCACGGAAAGGGGCACGCTAAACCGGTTCTCGCAAGTTGGATGGGCGGCCGAGGTGTCGCGCCGGGCGTCGAAGTTTTGAACGCTTCGGGAATCCCAACGTTTGCTTATCCGGATGCCGCGGTGCGCGCGTTCGAATCGATGTGGAGCTATTCGGAGCGTCTTCAGAGTCTGTATGAGACGCCATTTGCAGCAGACGACCCCGCCCGCGCGAGCGTAAGGCGGGAACAAGTACGGCAGCTTATCGAGCGCGTGGCAACTTCGGGCAGAACGCTTCTCACTGAGATCGAATCGAAGACGATCCTGGAACTTTATGGAATCCCCACCGTTCCGACAAGTCTCGCGAACAGCGAAGATGAGGCCGTCGTTTTTGCGAGGCAGTTCGGCTATCCCGTCGTGTTGAAGGTGCACTCGGAGATCGTGACCCACAAGACGGATGTAGGCGGGGTGCAGCTGAATTTGCCGGGTGAACAGGAAGTGCGGCACGCATACCGGGCCATTGCATCGTCTGTCGCAGCAAAGGCCGCTCCAAAAGCGTTCCTCGGTGTAACGGTTCAGCCGATGGTTCGCGTCGAGGGCCATGAACTCATTTTGGGCAGTAGCGTGGATGCACAGTTCGGTCCGGTTTTATTGTTTGGATCAGGCGGACAGCTCGTGGAGGTGTATCGCGACCAGGCCTTGGCGCTTCCACCGTTGAACACCACGTTAGCGGAACGTCTCATGGAGAGAACCAAAATCTTTACGGCCCTCAAGGGAGTCCGGGGACGCAAGACCGTCGATTTCGAAGCGCTCGAAACACTCATTGTGCGGTTCAGCGAGCTTGTTGTAGACCAGCCGCGCCTTCGCGAAATCGACATCAATCCGTTGGTTGCATCGCCCCAGCAACTGTTAGCGCTCGATGCCCGCATGGTGCTGTTCGGTCGTGACATAGCGGATGCAGAGCTCCCGCGGTCCGCCATCCGCCGGTATCCAACCGAGTATGTCTCGCATTGGACGATGAAGGACGGAAGTGACGTAGTCCTTCGGCCGGTACGGCCCGAAGATGAAACGCTGATGGTGGAATTTCACAAATCACTTTCCGACAGCACCGTGTATCTGCGTTATTTTCAAATGGAACGACTGGAGTCTCGCGTTGCACACGAGCGGCTGATCCGGAAATGTTTTTTGGATTATGACCGTGAGATTGCGCTCGTGGTGGAGCGGGTTGATAAACATACTGGCCACCGTGAGCTGATTGGTGTTGGACGGTTGGCACGGCAACGGAAGATCGAGGAGGCCGAGCTTGGCGTAGTTGTTGCGGATCGCTGTCAGGGCGCCGGGCTTGGCACCGAGCTAATGCGCCGGCTCCTTCACATCGCGCGCACGGAGAAAATCCGGCGAATCGAGGCCCACATACTCGCGGAGAATTTTCCGATGATTGCGCTGGCCAAACGCTTTCATTTTGACTGTGTTTCTGATGAAGACCCGGGGTCTCTTACCGCGACACTCGAGCTAGGACGGACCTCCTAACGAATCATGACGTGTGCGTTACACGACGACGTGACGGGAATCCTACGCCGGAGCTTCTCTGAGCAGGGAGAATCATCACTTATTCGCGGCAGGCCAAGTCAACCTGTCCCAGGAAAATCGCACCCTCTGGCTGAGGGCAGTCAGCCTGTGGTTTCTTCTGATGGTCGCAGAGACTGAGGTCGCTTATGAGTCTGCGCGCCGCGTCATTCGTTTGGCCATGCAATCGCGAGGAAACAGCCGTGGGCCCACAGGTGTGAGGGACGTCACAACTGGCCGTGACGCGGGTCATGGCTCCTGTAGATGCGCCTTGCGTAAATGGCAATGGCGCAATTGGAGGCATTATGAACGCAACGTTTCAAGCTGCGATTCCCAAAAAACAAGTTGTTTCGGCCACGATGCTGGCGCTCGTATTTCGCGGGCCGAATCAGATTAGAATCGAGCAGGTATCGATTCCCCGGCCCGGTCCCGGCGAAGCGGTCATCCGCGTGACCCTGACGGTTGCGGTTCGCCCTTGAGGTTGCGCCGGCTGCAATCGGAACCAAGGAGTAGTGAAACCCCGGAGGTGAAGGTCATGTCATTTCGATCTGTGAATATCACTACCACGGCTTCCTTCTTGATCGCTGCTTTGTTGTGCGCCGTTTTCGTATTGGCGATTCTTGGAAGACCGCACGTTCTCGCCGCGCCGCAAACGCGGAGCCCGCAAGCCGCCACGAAAAACAGCGACCAAGCAACGCTCATTGCGCGAGGCAAATACATCGTAGAAGGTGTGGCAGGTTGCGGATACTGTCACACGCCCCGTGATCGGGACGGCAATCCAGACCACTCCAGATGGCTCGAAGGCGCACCTGTGTTTTATGAGCCGGCCCGGCCGATCGAAGGATGGGCGAACACCGTTCCACGGCTTGCCGGTTTGCCACCGGGGAGCGACGCCGAGCTTATCAAACTGTTGACCACGTCGGTCGCGCGTACGGGAAAGCCCCCTCGCTGGCCAATGCCTCGGTTTTATATGACCCGCTCCGATGCCGAGGCCGTGGTGGCTTATCTCAGATCCATTGACGTCAAACACTGAAATATGCAGATTTGTCAAAAGAAGATCTGCGATTGATCCCCTTCCCCTCGACGAAATGCTCTCCCATCGCTTCCGCATCGAGCCGAGGCAATTCGCGGTGCCAGTAGATGATTCTGCCTCTGGCATCCGTATCGACGTTCCCCGCGCAACGCTAACCGTTTCTTTTCTGCTACTTCTTCCACTCTGCGTTCCGAGGCGGGAAGGCTGCAGTGATCTTGGTCACACGTCCGCGTGGCATGTGTAGACGCCGCCAGCCCCGGAAGACATCAAGCTCTATGAGCCCTACCACAACCGAGAATGCCTGCATTGCCACGCCGGTACACGCTCATTTGAGGAAGGAGCCGTCCATACGGCAGATCCCGATCTCTTTCCCGCACTTCGTATGAACAAGACTTCCTGCGTTTCGAGCGGTTGCCACGACCTGGGCACAACATCCGTAGTTTGAAAGATGCCAAGTTCTGGAAAGGGAGCAGCTGATGCTAAGCGGCAATTCCCTCGAGCGGAATCTTCAAATCTCCCGAATTATCCTCATTTTCGGGCTCTTGGTGGAGGCACTTTGCTTGCTTGGGCGAGGTCCAATCGCATTCTTAGTTTTCGCCGGGGTTGGAGGGTTCTCGTTTCTTCTCGGCATCGCCTGTTACTCGCTGGCGCTGGTCCGATCGGGAAGTGGCGGAGCCTAGAGTCCGACAGTCGACAGTTTGTACTCTTATGGCTGCGACAGCAGCGATCGTTTAGTCCCGCGCTGTCGGCTTCAATCTTGTATTTGCCTTAACGCGGAACGGCCGGCTGAGGCTCAGGCATTTTTTGCGGTTCATCCGCAATGTACTCGCCCATCGCGCCGCGGTTCCATGGCCGATCCACAATGCGTTCCGGATGTTCGCGCCGAAATGTCTCTGCGATATGGCAGCTCCAGCAAACCGGCAAATGCGTTTCAAATACCTCTGGAAGTTTCTCGGCGGGGATCTCATTCCACTGCACGGTTTTCTTTTCGGGGCTCCGCAACGCGGGCCGGTGATCATGCCAGTGAATCTTCTCGATGGGTTGACGGCAATACGCGCACGCTCTGCCGCGATACCATTGCTGGGCAATACCCCATACCGAGCAACCTTGCGGATCATTTTCAATCTGGCTGAGACATTCCTGTCCGCAGCGCTCGCGCTCTGGCCAGCAGGAACACTGGTCGAGATGAATTCTCACATGCTTGCCCTCCAGAACATCGCGCGCAGCTTTTCCGGCATCCACATGCACGGCCGCCGCTTTTCGCGTTTCGGGACAAGTTACCAGGCTCTTGCCGGGATATTTGAAGTACGTGCGTACGGCCATAATGAGGCCCATGAATGTGCCTGCAACTAAGACCACGCTCGCAATTATTAACAAGATCGTCGAAGTCGGAATCATAAATGCCTCCTCGCTTCCTATCTCGGAAAAACTAATTTGCCTCGGTCCATCCGTTGAGTAAAAGCACAACGGCCCGGAATCTTTGGAGTTCCGGGCCGTCTGCGTCCTCCACTTACGCCGCGATCTGTTTCGTCAGCGGCACTGTTGTCTTGATTTCAATCTTGCGCGGCAGAGCGGCCGCGGCTACCGGCGCAGTGATTTCCAAAACGCCGTTCAAATATTCCGCCATCAGCCTTTCGACGTTCACGCCTTCGGGCAGAGTAAGAGTCCGCTCAAAGATGCCGTAAGTGATCTCCCCCTCGAAAAGCTCGGCTTCTTTCACGCGATGAGTGACTTTCCTTTCGCCACGAATCGTGAGCAGGTTGCCTTGTGCATGGATCTGCACATCCTTGGGCTCGATGCCCGGCAGCGCTACGCGGCAAACATACTTCTTGGCTTCTTTGTCCACAAACGCTTCCACTGCTGGGTAAATGCCGAAGGTCTTTTTGAACTCAGGCAGTTCCAGCCCCCAGGGCTTGCCCACCAAAATACGATTGAACATCTCGTCGAATTCGCGACGAACGCCAAACAGATCTTCGAATAGCCTTTCAGTTGTATATAGGTGTTTCATTTCATCCTCCTCAATTGAATTCCGCCTCACCAGAGGCGGTCCCTTCACCGGGGTTTGAGGCAGCGGTGCGCGCTGAAGCATTTTTCCGGCCTGATTGGCCGGCGCGCCGTAGACTGCTGGCGCTTAGAGTGGACTTCGCGCCCCACCGCTGTCTCGGAACAAAGGACAGGAGTTCTGCCAGGTCTCGCCTCGTCGTCTGGCGACGTTACCTGTCGTTGAGGCAGAGCCGCAGGCTTCGCCGTTTCTTTACATTCCCGGCAGCCTCGGCAACTCGTTCCCATGGCAGCTTGTATCCTTTCGCATCCCCTTTTTACGTCAGCCGTCGGCACGAAATCAGTGACCACAGGCACGGCTCGATGTGACCTTCATCACACCGGACCAGTGCTTCGATACTCGAGAAGGATGTGATGTTTCTCACACGGGAGCGTAACTAGAGTCACTGCGGCTCGCTCGGCTGCTGGTCAACACTCGATGCTAACAACAGATCTCAATCTCAGCGGAGGTAGCCGCCATGTCACCATCCGCAACAACCGTACCGATTCACGAAATCTCCTTCCCGCAACCCGTCCACGGAATTCCACGAGAAAAACCTCAGCCGCTATCGATCGTCAGTGGCAGTGCCGTACCTACCAGAGCGTTTCTGAACGACACGCTGCTGGAAAACCGTGGCTTCAAGAGCAGTTCGAAGTTAGTCGATGTGATGATCGCCCTGTTGGTACACATCGTGATTCTGGGTGGACCGATTCTCGCCGGGCTGTACTACACGGAGACAATCAATCTGAAGCAATTCACGACCACCCTTCTGGTTGCACCGCCTCCTCCACCACCGCCTCCAGCATCTGCGGTCGGTGTCATCAAACCGCAGCTGTCGAAACGCGTATTCATCAGCGCTGGAAAACTATTCGCGCCTACATACATCCCAAAGCAGGTTGCGCAGATTAAGGAAGCTCCGATCGAATCGGATGCCTTTGTTGGCGTGCCCGGAGGCGTGCCCGGTGGGATACCGGGCGGCCAGCTGGGAGGCGTCGTTGGTGGCGTGATTGGAGGAGTGCTGAATACGAGTGCAAAGCCGATTCCTCCGTCCATGGGGAAATCAAGTGTGCCATTGCGTGTAGGAGGCCACGTGCGCCCACCCAAAGCAATCGTGCAAGCGCGCCCTGCGTACCCGGCGCTCGCGCTACAAGCGCATATTCAGGGTGACGTGAAGATCGACGCAATCTTGGACGAGCAAGGGAATGTCATTGATATGAAGGTGGTCTCTGGACATCCGCTTCTGTATCAGGCTGCGCTGGAAGCTTTGAAAAAATGGAAGTACGAACCGACTTATCTGAACGATAAGCCGATCGCCGTCGAGATGATTGTGACGGTCACGTTTCAGTTGTCGCAGTAGAAGTTGCGAGACTTAGGAATGGCTTATTTCACCTGAAGCGATCGGATGTAAGCGACGACGTCGTCGATGTGCTGTTGTCCCGTCGGGTCGTGAACAGGATCGAGTGTCTTAAAACGGGATCCCCAGATGGGCATGTCTACTGCTCCATGCGAAGCGAAGCTCTTGCCAAAGCTCAGAACAACGGAAACATAGCCCGCAGGGAACTCATCCTCATGCCGCTTGGAGAGTGTCGTTAGATCTGGCGGCGCTGTCCTCAGTACGAAGGCGGCCGGGCCGTCACCTTTGGCAGTCTTTCCATGACATGAAGCGCAGTACTTAAGAAATGTCTCTTGCCCAGCCGCGAGGCTGGGTGGCTTCGAAGCTGTTTTGCGTTCATTCTTGTTTTGCGGCCCACTGACGCCTAAAACTGTTACCAGTGATGCGCTCAAGAGAATCCGGATAATCTGCGACATATGTTCTTTCGCGGTGACTGTGTGGTTGAGGTATCGCTAACGCTCGCTGGCCGATACTACCATGGTCACTTACTCACCACTTCGGCGGTTTTCACTTTTAGGGTGATCCTTGGAGGATGCAGCAACGTATTATGGATCAAGCAATGATGTATCGCTTCTTCGATTCCATTTCGATGTTGGTCGCTGAAAGCTGATGGGATTTCGACCTCAATACGAAAGTTATCCATTCGTGCTGGATCTTTGACCTTATCTGCGGTAACTCTAACCCTTGTGCCCTCGCCCGACAGTTTGTACTTCTTCAGATACTGCGCAGCATAAAAGCCCGCACAAGAACCTAAAGATCCCAGAAGCAATTCCGGGGGTGTCATTCCCTCATCATATCCACCGTGTTCTGGTGGCTGATCGCACGCGATCTTGTGTTGCCTTGCTTTTATTTCGAACTGAACAGCGCCAAGATATTCGACGAGCACTTCCATTTGACCCTCCCCAACGCCTGATGATCAATCCGCACTGCTGCCGCGAGAATCTATACTCCTTGGCTTCTCCGCGTTGCCGATCAAAGCGGTATCTAGGGACTGCCTGACGAGTTCGCGTGCCCGGTGCAACCTCGATTTCATGGCAGCCAATGAAATCCCAAGCCGTCGCGCTACCTCGTCACCGGATGCTTCCTCAAGATCCCGCATCTCATAAACGGATCGGTAATCGGGAGGCAATTCCCGGACTGCTTCGTTCAACAAATCCTTCATCTCTTGCAAAGCCACTTCTCGCTCTATCGATGGGCGACCGCTCGAAATCTGTCGACCTTCCTCCTCGAGCGCGGACAACTGAAGCAAGGGTACAAGCGCCTCGCGTTCCTTCAACTGCCAGCATAGGCGCCTGGCAATCTGCGCCAGCCAGGATCGGAACGCCACCATTTCCCGCAACTGAGGGAGGCGACGATACGCTTTCAGCAACGCTTCTGCCAAAACATCCTCCGCGTCTTCGCGGTTTCCACAAGCCCGGATCATTTGGCGGTAAACCGCGTCCTTGTGTTCGTTAGCAAGCGATTCGAAATTCATGGCCACAGTTTTTACCAACTTCGCCGCACCGCTTCGAAAGCATGATGACTCACAAAGAGTGGCGTCGGGCCATTGCCTTAGTGGCTGCACTCTTCCCTCGACCGACACCGTTCCAGGGCATCTTCTCCAGCAATACCGCCATCGGGCAAAAATCCGTAAGGCCAGCGAACGTCAACCCGACGCCTATGAACCCCGAGAGATACAGCCAAAGAGGATTCACGGACATAGCAAGCACGGCTCCTAAGAGAATCAGCAGGCCTGCTGCAAGACGCACCTGACGCTCCAGTGACCAGCGTGTCTTCGCATTGACGACCAAAGGGAGACCGGCGTTAATCCAGGCGCTCGTGCCCCCATTGAGAATCATGACGTCTTTCCTGCATGGCTCTAATAGGCGAGCCGCCATTCGCGCGCGCTTTCCGCTCTGGCATATCAGTACCAAGGAAACATCCCGGCTGAGATCGTCCAATCGAGCCTCGATCTGCTCCAACGGTATGTTCACTGCGCCCGGCAGATGCCCAGATGCATATTCCGAGGCCGATCGCACGTCCACGCATTGCGCACCGAGAACTCTTTTGGCTGGCTCGCACAATTCGGAAGTTGTGATCTCATTCATGGCTGTTGTCCCTCTGTAAAAGAGGAGGGCTTTAGCTGCTCCAAGGATTCAAGAAGTGCGCCCTTGCCTTGTGCCGTCAGATCGGTTCCGAGGAGTTCGCATCGGACAAACCTCAACAGAATTCAATCATGTGGGGCCGTATAAACACACAATAGGTTGAGTACCGCGAGACGGCAGTGTCAGAGAACACCGACAAACGTGACTGCGCTCACATACCAGAACCTGCCAGAGCTTATACATTTGCCAACGGCGGATTTGATCTAAGGATGGCACTGTGAGCACAATCGGCATCAATTCAAGCAAAACGGTTTACTGGCACCGCGAATTGCCTCCGTTCGACGCCGATGCCGTGGCCGAACATATTATCGAAGCGACGAGCAGCCGCGTTCCGGGAACACTCGTCCATCGAGACGAATTGTGGGGACAGTGTTACGAAAATCTAATGGCTCGCACCGGTACTCGGCTGGAACAGGAGGTCGTTCGTCTCGGAGGTCACTACGCGCACGTACACGATGAATCTATCGACAGTCGGCATGACGGAGCCACCGGCGAAGCCTGGTTGCACGGTCGCTTCACCTACATGCTGTACCGCCGGCCTGCGGGAAACATTTCTGAGCCACAGGTATGACGAAGACGTACAAATTACCGAACGTGCAGCGCTGCACGAATCGATCTACAAAAGGCCTATGGCGAAGAGGAAAGAGCGGCGCACTCCGCATCACGGATTGCCTGCGAAGCGACGGGAATGAAAACGCGGCTGATTTGCCCTTCTTCAGTTTGGCTCACGTACTTGTTGCCAAATAAAAAATGTGTTTTGGTTCTTGGCAACGGTGTTACGAGAGCCGCAGCGAACTTGGCCATCTTGACATTCTGACAGCGTTCCGTCATTCCGTCTGGGCGGAGCTGGGCGTTGCGCCAGCAGCCGAGCGTCGCGGGTTTAAGGTGTAGGAACTGAGAACCCGGATGTAGTTGGCGCGATCGAAGGCAGATGGATTGGGCACGGAGCGCCTGCTCATGCTGCCGCGCATCTGCTGGATCGATTCGTATTCGTGCTCCTCCATCCACTGCGACATCTCGTGCAAGACCACATTCACGTGCCGTATTCCGTTTTGAAAGAAGGCCGAAGTCATCATAGCGACATGTGCGCCGGCCATCATCGCTTTCAAAACATCGCGGCCCGAATGGACACCGCCCGTGACAGCGAGGTTGGCGCCGATGCTTCCGTAAAGGATGGCGACCCAATGCAGCCGCAGAGGCAATTCATGCGATTGGCTTAGGGTGAGACTTGGGATGATCTCTAGCGCGTCAATGTCGATGTCCGGCTGGTAGAAACGATTGAAGAGCACAAGTCCGTCGGCACCTGCGTCATCCAGACGCTTGGCCATGTTCGCCATCGCCGTAAAAAATGGAGAAATCTTCACGGCCACAGGAATGCGAACACTCGCCTTCACTTGCTTTACCAGCTCGCAATAATCTTCTTCTACTTTTGACCCGCTGTGATGCGCGTCCGCTACGATGTCATAGATATTCAGCTCGAGAGCAGAAGCGCCAGCCTGTTCGATTAGTTTTGCGTGGTGAGTCCATCCACCGGCGGAAATCCCATTCAGACTGGCGATCACGGGAATTGAGACGCTCGCTCTTGCTTTGCGGATCAGCTCAAGATAAGCATCCGGGCCCAGATTGTAGTTCTGCAGATTCGGAAAATAGTTCAGCGATTCCGGAAAACTTTCTGCGCCGCGAGAAAGATCAGAATGGACGGCATTGCTTTCTAGTTCGAGTTGCTCCTCGAACAAAGAAGGCAACACAACGGCACCGACTCCGCTTTCCTCGAAGCGCCGGATATTTTCGAGCGAATCACACAATGGAGAAGCGGAGGCGACAATGGGCGAACGCAGCGGGAGACCCATGTAAGTCGTGGTGATGTCAATCATGTTGTGTCTCCGTCTTGATGTGTGTGTGGCGAGGA
>WNGL01006642.1_pt1 | contig 16473 bp, 17 predicted proteins | sample 5400591 | NCBI WGS metagenome assembly WNGL01 (sample SAMN13153377, study PRJNA577476) | soil metagenome | isolation source: 80 cm soil or saprolite under Garry oak tree replicate 1 | place: USA:California | collected 2016-06-15
CAACGGGAAGTTGCGGTGCGCGCCGCGCTCGGCGCGTCGGTCTCCCGTCTCGGCCGTCAGTTTCTGACTGAAAGTCTGCTGATTGCGTTCAGCGGAGGCCTCGCGGGTCTGGTGCTCGCGTGGTGGATTTTGACGCGGCTGATTGCGAGCGCCGCGCCCTATCTCCCTCGCGCGCACGAGGTGGGCCTCGACTGGCGCGTGTTCCTGTTCATGCTGGCGCTCTGCCTGGCCGTGGGCACGGCGGTCGGCGTCGCGCCGGCTGTCCTCGTCGCGCGGCGGGATCCGCGCGCGACGCTGCACGAATCCGGCGGTCAGAGCACGATGGGGCTGGGCCAGCGCCGGCTTCGAGACAGTCTCGTCGTCGCCGAAGTGGCGCTCGCGTTCGTTCTGGCCGTTGGCGCCGCCGCGCTTCTCCGCGAGTTCGTTCGGCTTCAACGGACGGATCCAGGTGTCGTCCGGCAGAACGTCGTGACGTTCCATGTAGGACAACGGCGCGCACCGGCACCGGGCGAGGGCATGCGCTTCTACGACATCGCCGACCGTGTCGCCAGGCTTCCTGGCGTGCTGGCCGCCGGTTTCGCGCAAATGCTGCCGCTTCAGAGCTGGGGCTGGACGAGCAACTCGATTGACTTCAGGGTCCGCGGCCGGCCGGCACGCGCCCGGGAGTTCAGCATCGAGCTTCGGTTTGTGACGCCCGGATACTTCGACGCGCTGGGCATCCCGATCCGGCGCGGGCGCGGATTCACGTCATCCGACACGCCGAACACCACTGCTGTGATCATCATCAATGAAACGCTCGCCCGGCGCGCGTTTCCGGGCGAGAACCCGATCGGACTGGTGACGACTCGCGGCACGATCGTCGGCACGATCGCGGACGTGAGGCAGGTGAGCCTGGATCGGCTGCCGGCACCGGAACTCTACACGCCGATCGCGCAGAACTGGTCACAGGTCTCCGATCTGGGGATGACACTCGTCGTCCGGACCCGCGACCGGCCCGAACCGCTCATTGACTCCATCCGATCGATCATCCGCGAGGCGGATCCCGATCAGGCCGTCTTCGCCGTCAAGAGCATGAGCGCTGTCGTCTCGGAATCGCTGTCGGAGGTCACCTTCGCCCTCTCCATTCTGTCGGCGTTCGCGGTCCTTGCGGTCGCACTCGCGCTGAGCGGCACGTATGGCGTGATCTCATACATAGCGTCCTCGCGAACACGTGAGTTTGCGATTCGCGTGGCGCTCGGATCGGGAGCCGCACGTGTGAGTCAATTCGTACTGCGTCGAGCGCTGTTCCTGACGGCGCTGGGTCTGGCGGCAGGTTTGTGTGGAGCGCTGTGGACTGCGCCGCTCCTGAACGCCGCGCCTGTGACGGTCCGGCGTCCCGATGTTTTCACGCTCGTCCCCATCGGGTGTCTGATGGTGATCGTTGCCGCCGGCGCGGCGCTCGTGCCGGCCCGGCGCGCGGCACGCGTCGATCCGATTACCGTGCTGCGGGCCGATTAGCGACGATTTTCGTCGTCGATTTCGTGGCCGCGGTTGGCCTCCCGAACTTACAAGACCCGCCGAACGACGCCGAATCTGAAAGCCGCTTTTGGGCGCTCGCCCTCTGCATGTGCGATTTCAGCCTCATCCCGAACCGGCTCCGTCGGTACGCCGCTTGGATTGGATCGGGTTTCATGCTCGTTCCGATTCTCGTCCTTGGCGCCGCCGCGTTGTATTTCATGACGCCCGACGAACGGCGGCGCCTGGGCCGTTTGCTGCTGAGTCACCTTCGGCGTGTCGTAGACATCGCCATGGCGCGGCATGCGTCCCCGGATCCCTTTCACGCCGCGCTCCGCGAACGCGCGCGTTGGCCAGTCGTGACGATGCTTCTCGTCGGCGTCAACGCCGGCGTGTTTGCGTGGATGCTCTGGAACGGCGTGACGTTCAGCGATCAGGACGCGCTCGTCACATGGGGGGCAAACTTCGGACCGCGAACCACGAACGGTGAGTGGTGGCGTCTGGCCACGGCCATGTTCGTGCACACCGGGATCCTGCCGCTCGCAATCAACAGCATCTGTCTCTTCCAGCTCGGTGCGATCCTGGAACGCCTGGTCGGCCGCGTCGCATTCGCGAGTGTATACGTTGCCACCGGCGTGCTCGCAAGTGCCGTGACGCTCGCCATCGCTCCGCACACCGCGAGCACCGGCGCCTCGGGCGCGGTGCTGGGCCTCCACGGATTCCTGCTCGCCTGCATCGTGTGGACGAGATTCCGGCCGTCACCCGTCACGATCCCGATGACGGCGTTGAAGACCATCGCCCCGATGAGCGCGCTCTTCGTTCTGTATAACGGCGTGACCACCAACGTGCGGGACGCGGTGGTGCTCGCAGGATTCGCTGGGATGGCATGCGGCGTCATCCTCGCGCGCCGCGTCAGCGTGGCGCAGCCGCGTCCCTCGGGAATTGCCACCGTCGTCGGCGCGACGATGATGCTCGCGGCGGCGGCGGTGCTGCCGCTGCGCGGCATGGCCAACGTGCGTCCTGAGATCGAACGCGTCGTCGCGCTCGAGGCTCAGACGGAGAAGTTGTACGAAAGCGCCGTCGATCGCTTCAAGCAAGGACGCGTGTCCGCAAAAGCGCTCGCCGACGTGATCCAGCGCGACATACGTCCCGACCTTGCGGCAGCGCGTACGCGAGTCGAGGCGCTGCAGAACGTTCCGGCAGACCAGCAGCGGCTGATTGCGGCCGCGCGAGTCTATCTGCGGCTACGCGACGAAAGCTGGCGCCTGCGTGCCGACGCGCTTCGAAAAGCAAACATGGCACTGCTGAAGCAGGCAGACAACGTCGAACAGTCGTCTCTGGCGGCGCTGCGGCAGATCACCCTTCCGGATGGGGGCCCGCATTCCTGATCTATCGCAGCGTCACGCGCTGATGCGTGCGCGCGGATTCGCGGGCGGCGTCCAGGATCTCCGTCACAATCAGGTTGTTCTCGAGCGACGAGAGCGCGTTCGGCTTCCGCCCGGTCGCAATCGCCAGCCCACGCTCGCCGTACACCTCGAGGTCCTTGCGACTGATCGGCCAGTTCCATGACGCCTGAATGATCCCCTGCGCCTTCGGATATTCGACGACAATGGTCGCCTCGTCGTCGACGTGCGGATACACGGCGGGCTGAAAGTGCTGCGTGACGGCCGTGACAGCGACCGGTCGCTGGCCGTCCATCAACCACGTCATGAGGTTGGCCCCATAGCAGCCGAAATCGAACAGCGCCCCTGCGCCATTCCTGACTGGATCCGAAAGCCATTCCAGGAACTCCGGCTGCACGCCGATGGCCTTCGGCCCCTGGTGGCCGTCGAGCGCCACTATCTTTCGGATCTCTCCCGCGGCCGCCTTCTCCTTCATCAACGTCCAGATCGCGGCATGGCTCGGATACCAGGTCGTCTCGTAATTGACGAAGACGTTGATGCCGCCGCGATCGGCCGCGCGCTTGATTCGCTGCGCGTCCCCGTTGTTGACGGCGAGCGGCTTCTCCATCATCACGTCGACTCGGCGCGTCGAAGCCGCCTCGACGATCGATGGATGGTCGCGCGTGTTGGTAAAGGAAGCGACCGCTTCGGGCTTCGCGCGATCGAGCATCGCGGAAAGATCCGTGAAGAGCGCGGCCGGGGGAAGATTGTATCGTTCGCCGTACTTCCTCAGCAGCGCCGCGTCAGGATCGAAAACGGCCACGATCTGCACGTCGCTCCGCGCCTGGGCCGCGCGAAGAAAGCCGCTGACGTGGCCGTGGATCAGACCCGCAATGGCGAGCCGGAGCGGAGGAGCCGCCGCGGGCGGCTGGGCCGACGCGGCCACCATCGCAGACACGATCAGGGCAACGATCAGCGCAGCGATCCGTCTCATGTTCATGTCGGCACATTTTAGATCGATCGTCGTCAACACGTAGACGACCGCAGGCGGTTCAGCAGCGACGCGAAGTCCGGGGGAATCGGGGCCTCGAAGGCCAGGGTCCGGCCGTCGTGCGGGTGCAGAAACGCCAGACGGTACGCGTGCAGCGCCTGGCGCTCGAACTGGATCGTCCGGAGATCCTCCGGTCCAAAGACGTAGCGCTTCTCGCCGACCAGCGTGTGGCCGCGCAGCCGCGCCTGGATGCGGATCTGATTGCGACGGCCCGTGCGCAGGCGCACCTCGATCAGGGACGCGCCGCGGAACCGCTCGAGCACGCGATAGTCGCTGATTGCGTCGCTTGCGCGCGGATCGCGCGGGGACGTCTCCTTCTGGATCAGGGCCTTCGTGTCCCAGACGAGATGGTCGCGCCACGTGCCGGCGGGCGGATCGGGAGCGCCATATACGACCGCCCAGTACACGCGTTCGGGCTCGCGCCGCTTGAACTGGACTTTGAGCATGCTCTGCGACCGTGCGTCCTTCGCGAACACGACCAGCCCCGACGTGTCGCGGTCGATGCGATGGACGACCAACGGCCGCCGCTTGCCGCGGGAGCGAAAATGGTCCTCGATCTGCGCGTACACCGACGGTGCGTCCGCCTTGCGCTCGAGCGGCACCGCCAGCAGTCCCGCCGGCTTGTTGACGACGAGCAGCGCGGCGTCTTCGAACAGAATCTGGAGATCGCCGATCTGGACGGCGCGCGGGCCTGCCTTTGCGCTGCCGGGCCGATCCATCCAGACGCGAACGGCGTCGCCGGCGTTCAGACGGAGGCTCGCGTCGGCAAGAGCGGTCTCGCGCCCGTTGTGAAAGACCTTTCCGCGTTCGAGCGCTGCCACCGCCCGCGCCCGCGATCCCAACCGCCCGGCCGCGGCGAGATACTTGTCGAGCCGCAGGCCCACCTCGTCCGCGTCGACCGTCCATTCAGATCTCGCCATTCAGCTCTGCCTGGCCTCTGACCTCTGGCCTCCGACCTCCGACCTCTGACCTCTGACCTCTGACCTCTGACCTCTGACCTCTGACCTCTGACCTCTGACCTCTGACCTCTGACCGTACGTTACAATGAATGATTTCACAGTCAGAAGATCTTCCGCCTGAAGGCGGAAGCTACACCTGAATCGATAGGAGTGCGAGTTGATCTCAGTCTCGGGTGTGTCGATGCGGTTCGGGTCGAAGATCCTCTTCGAGGACGTCAACGCGACGTTCACGGCGGGGCGCCGCTATGGCCTGACCGGCCCCAACGGCGCTGGCAAGTCGACGTTCATGAAGCTGCTGACGGGGGAAATCCCCCCGCAGAAGGGCACCGTCGTCCGTCCCCAGAAGGTCGGCGTCCTGCGCCAGGATCAGTTCGCCTTCGATCAGTTCCGCGTCATCGACACGGTGATCATGGGCAACGCACGGCTGTGGGCCGCGCTCGAGGAGCGCGAACGGCTCTATGCCCTCACGGAGATGACCGATGCCGACGGCATGCGCCTCGCCGAGCTCGAGGGCGTCGTCGGCGAAGAGGACGGCTACACGGCGGAGAGCGACGCCGCGGTGCTGCTCCACGGTCTCGACATCCCGGAATCGCTGCACGAGCGGAAAATGTCGGAGCTGCAGGGCGGGCAGAAGGTCCGCGTGCTGCTCGCGCAGGCGCTCTTCGGCGGACCGCAGGCGCTGCTGCTCGACGAGCCGACGAACCACCTGGACCTCGAGTCGATCCACTGGCTGCGCGACGTGCTCGTCCGCTACCAGGGCACGCTGATCGTCATTTCGCACGATCGCCACTTTCTCAATGCCGTGACGACGCACACGGCAGATATCGATTATCAGACCATCATCACGTACACGGGCGGCTACGACGACATGGTCGTCGCGAAGACGCAGATCCGCGCGCGCGTCGAGGCGGACAACGCGCAGCGCGAGAAGAAGATCGCGCAGCTGAACGACTTCATCGCACGGTTCTCCGCCGGCACGCGGTCCGCGCAAACGACGTCGCGGCGCAAGGAAGTCGAGCGGCTGCAGACGACCGAGCTCGCGCGATCGAACATCCAGCGGCCCTACATCAATTTCAAGATGAACCGGCCGTCCGGCCGGACGGCGATGGAAATCAAGGGCGTATCGAAGGCGTTCGAGCACCACGGGGTCGTGGACGACTTCAGCGCCATCGTCAACCGCGGCGAAAAGATCGTCATCGTCGGCAGGAACGGCGTCGGCAAGACGACGCTGCTGAAGGCGCTGCTCGCCGACGCGCCCGGCCTTCCGCCGTCGCCGCACGACATGGACGCGGGAACGGTTCGATGGGGTCACGAAGCCGCGGTGGGGTACTTCCCGCAGGACACGACCGGGGTGATCCGGAAGGGCATGACCGCCGCCGAGTGGCTGCACCAGTTCGATCCGGATGCCGCGCGACAGGACATTCACGGCCTGCTCGGGCAGATGCTGTTCAGCGGGGAAGAGGGACTGAAGCCGACCGAGGCGCTGTCGGGGGGCGAAACTGCGCGCCTGCTGTTCTGCCGGATCATGCTGCAGAAGCCGAACGTGCTCGTCCTCGACGAGCCGACGAACCATCTCGATCTCGAGGCGATCAACGCGCTCAACATCGCGCTGCAGAAGTTCGAGGGCACGATCCTGCTCGTGACCCACGATCAGGATCTGATCGAAGAGGTCGGCGGGCGCGTGTGGCAGCTCGAGCCCGGCAAAATCACCGACTTCAAGGGGTCTTACGAGGAACGCTCAACGGTCAACGGTTAACAGTTTCAGTCCCCGCGGCGCCAGAGTGCGCCTGTAATGGAAGGCGATGTTGCTCGTTGAGATTTCCGGCCGGATAGTGCATCCGGGTCAGTATGGATGAGGTCGCAGGCCTGAGGTCGGAGGTGCTTCTAGGCCCGGCCCACCGCGAAGACGCGGCTTGGCAGACGACGGCCAGTCGTCAGTTGAACGATCGGAATGTGCTTCGTCGCGGGACACGTCGATAACAGTTCCGTCGTTTCGTTCATGCCGTCCCCAAGCGACGCGTCGACGAGGATCAGATCAGGCAGGTGACACGATGCCTTGACGATTGCCTCGAACGCGGTGCGCGCGACGGCGACGCGGAAGCCGCGTTCTTCGAGCTGCACTCTGCGCTGCATGCGCGATGAGGGATCCGCGTCGGCGACGAGGACGAGCGGGAGCGCGATGGACGCAGCCGCGGATGGGATAGGAAGTAATTCCGTCGCGACTGTCTGCAATTCGGACATCGCCGGGCCCCCTTTGGGATATGGGGCCGACGCTGAGCAAGAATGCTGCCGCCGGAATCAGCTTCGAAGGAAGCGATTGATGCCGACCGCGACGAGCGCGCCGAGGCAGAAGGTGATGAAATCGAGGTCGGTCACCTGGCCGCGAGGATCGAAAGCGGCAAGGAGCAGGAAGGCCGCCAAACCGCCAACGATCGCGCTTGCCGCGATCTCCGCCGCGACCAGCCGGGTCCGTACGGGACAGCGATGCCCCTCCGTCAGGTGGCCGTGGCAGTGCGGGCAGGTCGCCATCGAGTCGCTTGAGTCCGTCTCAGGGGTCTCGTCAATGTACCACAGGCGCTCGCCGTCAGGAGCAGCTCACGCCGGTCGAGCGGACGCCTGCCGCGGCGCGGCTGGGCGCGACGCGAGCATTACGGCTCCCAGGACCATCACGCCGAGCGAAAACAGGTGCGCGACCGTCAACGGACCGAGCACGCGCACGTTGACGCGGACGAACTCCAGCGCGAAGCGAAACCCGCCCGCCAGTAGCAGGTACCGCCCCAGCACCGTCCAGTCTGACACCCCTTTGCGCCTCCAGCGGATCAACATCCACGCGAGCACGGCCAGGAAGAGGGATTCGTAGATCTGCGTCGGATGGACGCGATCGAGCGTCGGGGGAAGTCCCTGCGGAAACGCGACGCCCCAGGGGAGCGACGTCGGGCGGCCATAGTCGTCGCCGACGAGAAAGCACCCGATGCGGCCTATCATCTGACCCACGGCGAGCGCCGGGGTGGCCGCCGCGAGCACGCCGAGAGTCGGCCAGCCTTTCGCGCGAATGGTCGCGAGACCGGCGAGCAGTCCGCCGACGAAGCCGCCGAACCAGCTCATGCCGCCGCGATCGAGGAGCAGCGAGAAGAACGATCCGTCGCCGAGGTGCTCGAACACGTAGAGCAGCTTGGCCCCGAGCAGTCCGCCGACCAGGCCGTAGACGGCGGCGTCGAGCGCCGCGTCAGGGAGTCCGGCGCGCGACAGCTCGCGGCGAAAGACCCAGAGCCCCACGAGCGCGCCCAGGGCCACCATGACGCCAAAGCTCGTGATGTCGAGCGAACCGATGCGGAAAAGGACGGGGAGCAAGCCCCTCTACATTACTTCTTCTTGCCGCCGCCCTTCTTCGCCGCGCGGCGCCGCTTGTTCTTCGCGCGCTGTTTGTTGACCGTTGCGGCGGCGATGCGCTTCGCGGTCTTCGCGCTCCGCCCGCGGCCCGACTCCGACTTCTTGATCTCTTCGTACATCCGCTTGTTCTTGGCGCCTTTCACTCCACGAGGTGGCATGACAACTCCTCTCTCTCGGACGGGAGCAAGATTCATGCTCGTGGTATCTTCGGGGGCTGGGGGCTGGGGGCTGAGTGATGGGGCTGGGTTGTTGAGAGGCGCGCGCCAACAGCGCGCAGAAGAAAACCCAGTCCCTTGACTCGGCCCCCAGCCCTGCCGATTTGTTCGACCCGGTAGCTCAGTGGTAGAGCATGTGACTTTTAATCACAGGGTCGTGGGTTCGATCCCCACCCGGGTCACCAACTTTTCTAAGCCATTCGATCTCCTCCAGATCCGTCGCTGCTGGTGGATGCCCATGCCGAGTTGCGCCTTGGCCGCCGTCAGACCTCCGCATTGTTCCTGCAACGGTATGAAATGAATCGGATTTCAAGACGCGAATTCGTTGCGTTCGCCGCCACGGGTGCAACCGCCGCGGCGTTCGCCTTGAATCAGGAACCCGCGCACGCGGCCGCCACGCTCACGGCACGGGACGTCATCGACCGGATCAAAAAGAACACCCGCGTTGAGTGGAAGCCGGAGACGGCTACCGTCGACGGCGTCAAAGCCGGCGATCCCGCGACGGTTGTCACAGGCATCGTCACAACCTCGATGGCCACAATCGAGGTTCTCACGCAGGCGGTCAAGTCCGGGGCCAACCTCGTCATTACCTGCGAGCCCACCTTCTATTCGAAATCGGATCTGGCGGCGCCAGCGGCGGGACGCGCTGCGGATCCCGTGTTCGCCGCCAAGAACGCCTTCATTGAGAAGAATCACCTGGTCGTGTGGCGCTTTCACGACCATTGGCGTCTGCGCGCGCCCGAACCATTCTCCCAAGGACTTGCCGATGCCCTCGGTTGGTCCGGATTCACAGCCGCCGACGACCCGTCGCGCGTCACGATTCCTCCTGTGACGCTCGAGGCGCTCGCGTCCGAGCTCAAGGCGAAACTCCATGCGCGCGGAGGCATCCGCGTCGTCGGCGACCGCCAGCTCAAGGTGCAGAGAATCGGCATGCTGCCCGGCACGACGGCGATCCAAGCCTCGCTCGAATTGCTGCCGGCCGTCGATGTCATCATCGCTGGCGAGGTTCGCGAGTGGGAGACGGTGGAATACGCGCGAGACGAGGTCACCGGCGGTCAGAAGAAGGCATTGATCACGATCGGACGCGTCCTGTCTGAGGATCCGGGCATGGACGTCTGCGCCCGGTGGCTCAAGACGATCGTTCCAGAGATCGCGACGAAGCGGATCCCCGCCGGCGATCCCTATTGGAGGCCGGTCTAATGCCCACGCCCACCGCAGGCGAAGTCGTCAGCCGGATCAAGTCCAATCTCGGCATGCCGTGGCGCGACACGACCTACCGCGACACGTTCAAGTTCGGGGGGCCTGAAACCGAAGTCACAGGCATTGCGACCACCATGTTCTGCAGCTATGGGGCGGTACAGCGGGCGGTCCAGGCCGGTTTGAATATGATCATTCCGCACGAACCCACGTACTGGAATGACCGTGACGACATCACGATCGTCAAAGACGACCCGCTCTACAAGACGAAGGTCGACTTCATGACGAAGCACAGTGTCGTCGTTTTCCGCATGCACGACCACATGCACTTGCAGCGGCCCGATTTCACGTACGTCGGGTCTGCGCGGGCGCTGGGGCTCGAGAGCAAATACGAAACGGCGCCGCAGTCGCACCGCTTCACCATTCCCCCGACCACACTCGGGGCGCTGGCCGCGGATTTCCAACGGCGCCTTGGCGCGAACGCCCTCAGAATCGTCGGCGATCCGAACGCGAAGGTGAGCCGTATCCACCTCGGCGTCGGATACGCGACGCCCGCGGTCAACAGCCCCGACATCGACGTGGTGGTCAGCGGCGAACAGCAGGAAACGGACGGCGCGCTCGACGCCCCCGAATACGTCCTCGATTCCGCGTGGTTGGGCATTCCCAGGGGGTTGATCATGCTGGGTCACGACATCTCAGAAGAGCAAGGCATGCTCGAAATGGCCCAGTGGGTGAAATCCTTCATTCCGGAAGTCCCGGTGGAGCTGGTCAGGTCGGGAGAACCTTTCTGGGTCCCCAGATGAGATTGTGCGGCATTCCACGAAGCGGCTGCTGATCGCCCTGCTCGCCGTGGCGGTCGTAGGGACGATCGCCTCGATCGCCGGCTATGACGGGCCGCTGACGCCCGTCGACCCGGACATCGACATCACGATCCACGGGAGCCGTGACTGGTATGCGCGACCGGAGATCGTCACGCGGACGACGGATCCCGACTCCATCTACGTGATCGTGCCGGCGATGCCCGACGGACGTGAATTCGCGGCCGTCCGCGTGTCGTCCACGACTGGCGCGCAGACGCCCGTCAAAATCGAGCTGGGACCCACATCCGGAACCCGCCCTCACCTCCTCGATAGTGATGTGCGCGCGGTGATTCACGGTCTTCGGTTCCGTCGGCCAGGGTTTTATCTCATGAGACTTCCCGACGGGAAAGGACCTGGCTTCCAAACCACTGACTCGGCCACGGGCCGTATCGACATCGTCTTCGATCGCGCGGGACGGACGCGGCGCCTCCTGACCCGACGCGCGTACAACTCGGATCGCATCGCCGAGCTACTCTCGATTGTGTCTGTCGATCCGGGCGGACGCTGGATCGCCGCCACGAGGCACGACCCGACGGCGGGCTGGAGGTTGTTCGTGTTCCGGGTTAGATGATCTTCTGACCGAGCGCTGAAGAGGCGAGTTCGGCGCCGAGGATCGCGGTCATGTTCCGGTCGTCGAGGATCGGATTCACTTCGACGATATCGAGGCCGCACAGCAGACCGGAGTCGGCGACCATCTCCATCACCATGTGCGCCTCGCGGTAGTTCAGGCCGCCCTTGACGGGTGTGCCGACGCCGGGCGCGATCGAGGGATCGCACACGTCCATATCGAACGAGACGTGCACGCCACCCGTGCCGCTGCCGGCAATCGCGATCGCCTGTTCGACCACCGATGCGATGCCGGCGCGATCGATATCCTTCATCGTGAACACGCGCGCGCCCGACTCGCGCATCCGCTCCTTCTCCCGTTCGTCGAGATTGCGGATGCCGATGAGAACCGTGCGCTCGGCCGCCACCTTCGGGGAGAACCCGCCGATCCGCGACAGCTCCGCCGGTTCCGGACCGAGCAGCGAGGCGAGCGGCATGCCGTGCACGTTGCCGCTGGCCGACGTCGACGGCGTATTCATGTCGCCGTGCGCGTCGACCCAGATCAGGCCGAGAGGCCGATCGCCCCGCCGCAGAAAATCCGACGTCGCGGCGACGGACCCCGCTGCGAGCGAGTGGTCACCGCCGAGGACGAGCGGGATCGCGCCCTTCTCCTGAACGCCCAGGGACGTCTTGTACAAGCGATCGCAGACGCGCGCGATCTCGCGGATGTATTTCTTGCTCGGATCGCCGAATGATTTGGTCTCCGGGATCGGCGCAACGAGATCGCCGGTGTCAGCGATCGAGATCCCCAGCGCGCTCAGGCGCTCGCCGATGCCGGCGATCCGGAACGCGGACGGTCCCATGTCAACACCGCGCCGGTTTCCGCCGAGATCCAGCGGCACGCCGATGATGTGAACGGGACGCGCCATACCGCCTAAGCATATCCGTTGGAGATGCCACGGTGAGCGGAGTGCAAATTTGACTGCGCCGATAACACTTTGATATTCTGCAGTTTGCGGTGTCGAGCCCGTCCGTATGGGATGGTCGGACGTCACCGGTCGAAAGGACCCGCTACGATGAAGCGATTCGAGGTCGGGGCCCGCGTGGTCGAGCCGACCTACGGTCTGGGATCCGTCATCGCCGTCGAGGACGCCTACACGAGGGTCCAGTTCGACGAGCATGGCGTCAAGAAATTCCTCACGAGCATGTCGAAGCTGGAGCCGAGCGATGAGCCGGTGCCGGCCGGCCTCCGCTCGGGCAAGCCGCGCAAGAAGCGCACGGTGAAGGCCAAGGTCGCCGCCGAACCCGTCGCCGCCAAGGACTAGGGTCGATCGACGCCGCGTGCAATCCTGCCGGACCTCCGTGGTCCGGCTATTTTTTGTACGACAGCGAAATGCCTTCGCTCGCCGGCGAGACGATGGCTGTCCAGAGTCCCGGATTGCGCTCGATCGCCTCGAGGAAATCCGGCATCTCGCCCTTCTTGTTCACGACGTTGTGTGCCGTGAACAGGCCGCCTTTCTCGAGCCGTGGATAGACCATGTCCAGGAACTTCTTGTAGTCGCGCTTCCACGCATCGAGGAAGACGAAGTCGAACGTCCCTTTGAGCTTCGGGATCTCGGCGAAGGCGTCGCCAGCCACGACCTGGACGACGTCGGTCATGCCGGCCTTGCGGATGTTGTCGGCGAACTCGCGCGCGCGGACCGGGTCGTACTCGATCGAGACGAGCCTGCCCCCTGTCGCGCGCAGGCCCTGCGCCATCCAGATCGCGCTGTAGCCGCTGGCGCCGCCGATCTCCAGCGCGCGCTTGCGGCCGGTGGCGGCGATCAGCAGCCTGAGGAACCGGCCGTCCTCTTCCGAGATCGCGAGCTGCCCTTTGTCTTTCGCGCGAATGTCGGCGAGGATCTTGTCTAAATCGGGCGTTTGGGCGCGCGCCGGCGCCAGAAACAGCAGGAGGAGCGCCGCCACGATCGCGGATACGGGTTTGAACATCCCGATATCGTACACCGGTAGGCCCGACATTCATGTCGGGCCTACAGGTGGCATTGACACGAACTCCACCGCCTCCGCGGCAACACGCCGCGCGTCCGCGATGCAGTCCGGGATCCCCACCGATCGGAAGCCGCTGCCGGCGACGAAGATGCCGCAGCCCGAGAGCCGCCGTTCGATCTCCTCGACACGCGACAGATGCCCGACGGTGTGCTGCGCGCCGGCCCGGCGCCAGCGGAAGACGCGCGCCTGCGACGGCTCCGCGAGGATGCCCATCACGCGACCGAGATCGCGTCGCACGATCGCCACGAGCGCCTCGTCGGTCAGCGAGACCACGTCGGGATCATGCGCGCCGCCGATGAACGCGCGCAACAGGACCGTATCGTCCGGCGCACGCCCTTCCCATTTCGACGACACCCACGTGCACGCGGTAATGCGGACGTCGGTGTGGCGGCGCGCGACGACGAAGCCGGTGCCGTGGAGCGGGTGAGCGATCGCCCGGCGCGGCCAGGTGAGCGCGACGCTGGCCGTGGAGACGTAGGGAACTCGCGCGCAGAGTTCCGCGGCCTCGGCGTCAATCGGCCGCACGAGCGTCGCCGCCACGTGCGCCGGCGCGGCGAGGATCACGGCGCCGTAGGGCGCGCTCTCGAGCCGTTCGACCGGGGAATCGTACCGTATCGTTCCCGGCGGCAGCCGTGCTTCGAGCGTGTGCACGAGCGAGCCCATCCCGCCGGTCAGCGACGCAAACGGCGGTCTGCCCGAGCCCTCCGGGCGCGGGACCAGCAACACCCTGCCGTGGGTACGCTCGATCTCCAGAAGGCGCGGAAACAGCGACGCCATCGAGAGCTGTTCGATGTCGCCCGCATGAATGCCGCCGAGCAGCGGCTGCGCGATCAGATCGACGGTGTCGGGACCGAAGCGCCGCCGGAAGAAGGACGCGACGGATTCATCGCCGCCGGATGTCCGCGCCGGAACGCGCGGTTCGAGCGCCATGCGCAGTCTCGCGTGCCACGGCAGCAGATCGTAGCCCGCCAGCGCCCGCCACGTCAGCGGGATCCCGAGCAGTGACGGCGAGGGCAGCCGATAGAGACGATGGCCGCGAAGCACGAAAGCGCCTGGCGTGCGCACTTGCTGCACCTGCGCTGCCAGTCCCAGCTCGCGAATCAGATCCATCCCCGCGGGTTTGGAGGCGAGGATCGAATCCGGACCCGCTTCGATCGTGCAGCCGTCGACCTGTTCGGTGAGAATCAGTCCGCCGGCACGCGATGAGGCTTCGAGGACCACCGGCCGCACTCCGCGCCGATGCAGTTCGTACGCGGCGGTCAGTCCCGTGATGCCGGCGCCGACAACTAGAACATCGAGCATCTGGATCGGGTAATTTGGAAATCGGGTAATCGGGTAATCTCGCGCGGAAAAATGCGAGATTACCAAATTACCCGATTACGAGATTTTCAGATTATGGACGTGCCGTGCCAACGCCTGGACTCGTGCGAGATCGGTATTGGGGAGCACGCCGTGGCCAAGATTGAAGATGTGTCCCGGCCGTCCTCCGGCGCGTCGCAGCACCTCTTTCGCGCTCGCCAGCAGGCGAGGCTCGGGGCCGAGGAGCGCCGTCGGATCGAGATTGCCCTGGATGCCGCGATCGTGGCCGATCACATCCCAGGCCTGATCGAGCGGCAGCCGCCAATCGACGCCGATCACATCGCCACCCGCATCCGTCATGTCCGGCAGGATCGCGGTCGTGCCCACGCCGAAGTGCAGCGTCGGCACGCCGGCGCCCGCGAGGCTGTCGAAGATGTACTTGGTGTGCGGAAAGGCGAACTCGCGGTAGTCGGGGCGTGAGAGCTGCCCGGCCCAGGAGTCGAAGATCTGCACGGCCTGCACGCCGGCGTCGATCTGCGCTCGCAGATAGTCCGCCATGACGGACGCAAACCGGCCGCAGAGAGTGTGCCACGCGGCGGGCTCGGCGTACATGAACGCCTTCGTCCGCGCGTAGGACGTCGACGGGCCTCCTTCGATCGCGTACGACGCCATCGTGAACGGCGCGCCTCCGAATCCGATGAGCGGCACCTTGTTGTCGAGCTCCTGCCGCAGCATCCGAATCGTCGTCAGGACGTGCGCGAGCGATTCGCGCGGCTCGAACGTGTGGACGCGCTCGACGTCGGCGGCCCGCCGGACCGGACGCTCGACCGCGGGCCCTTCACCTTTGAGAAAATCGAAGTCGAGCCCCATCGGCGTGAACGGCAGCAGCAGATCCGAAAACAGGATCGCAGCGTCCACGTCGATGACGTCGACCGGCTGGAGCGTCACGGCCACGGCCAGCTCGGGCTCGCGGCAGATCTGGAGCAGGGAATATCGCTCGCGAAGCGCGCGGTAGTCCGACATATAGCGGCCCGCCTGACGCATGAACCACACAGGGGTTGAATCGACGGGCTCGCGGCGGCAGGCGCGAAGGAATCGATCGTTCACGAGGCGACGAGGGTCTTGGCGAGCGCGATCAGGTCTTCGAGCCAGAGCGGCTTGAACCGGATGGAAGCGCCGAGCGATTTGAGCTCCTGGGTAATCGGATCAGAGAGGAAGTAATCGCCGGTGACGATGGCGACCGGGACCTCAACGAGATGAGGTTTCGAACGGATCATCCGCAGAAACTGCAACCCGTTGGTAATCGGCATGCGCATGTCGAGGATGATGGCACTCGGCAGGACGCTGTCGGCAAGCTGCAGCCCGGCCTCGGCATTGATGGCCGTGGCCACCTCGAACCCCTCCAGCTTGAGCATCCGCGCGAACGTATCGGCGACCGATCGGTCGTCGTCTACAATGAGGATTGTCTTGGTCGCGGATTCGGCGGGAGGGCTCTCGGCCGCTGCAATCACCGCATCATTCTGAAGCGAAAAGAGTTCCGCGTCAAGCTGTCGAGTCGGGCCCGGCGACGAAAACCTATACAGGCGCGGGACACCTGCGTTACCATTGCGGGTTCCCCGGAGGTATCGTGAGTCCTATTCTGGTCCGGCCTGTTCGAGAGCAGCTCGAGCACGACCGCGTGATCCGTCTGCTGCAAGCGAAGCTGAAGCGGAAGCACGAAGTTGCGGTCAATGTCGGCGACGAGCAGACGGCCGGCGTCCGCATCGGCATCGGGCAGATGTTCCCCGATTTGTTGCTCATGTCGCAGGATAAGGCGCACCGGCTGGAAGGGATCGTCGAGGTCGAGACCGGCGAGTCCGTGAACCACCTCGAAGCGATGGCGCAATGGGCGCATTTCGGCCGCGGCCGCGTGCCGTTCCATCTTTACGTCCCCGCCGCGGCCGTCGACATCGCGCGCCGGCTCTGCATCGAAAACCAGGTCACCGTTGCGGAGGTGTGGAGCTTCCACACGATCGCGGACCAGACGCGCTT
>WNGL01006465.1_pt1 | contig 16471 bp, 15 predicted proteins | sample 5400591 | NCBI WGS metagenome assembly WNGL01 (sample SAMN13153377, study PRJNA577476) | soil metagenome | isolation source: 80 cm soil or saprolite under Garry oak tree replicate 1 | place: USA:California | collected 2016-06-15
ACACGTCTACGAAAAAGTTGGATTTATTCCAGTTGAATGAAGATACATCTTGTACGGGGAAAGCGGGAGAGCCATTCCATGAAGGAGTTGAGACTGGGTCCTGAGCAACACACTACTAAAACTCGGACGCGAAGTGGAAGTTGAGAAAAACCAGACTGGGCGGTTTGCTCTCGCAATCAAACCGAGCGTTTTCTGTAACGTATTTGAGTCACCTCTGCGATTAACCATTGCAGTCCTTGAGTGAAATCCCCCCGGGAGCCTGAGTGGACCTTGGATCCAGAGCATCTCGCAACAGCCGGTCTCGCCCGAGTGGGTCGCGCGTACTTGATTTCAATCGGCGTATGTTCTCTGGCCTTCGTCCCGGTGATGGTGTTCACCTTCATAGGGCTGGCCGGAAGCCCCAACATACGCGAGACAAATTCGCTCTTCGCAGCGCTCATCCAAGCTCACGGCCTTGTGCCCGGCCTTCTGCTTGCTTTCCTAAGTAATATTTTCCCTACAACAGTAATTCTTGCATTCGTGCACCTGTTGTTCTACCGTCCACTCGCTTTCTATGACCCTCAACATATGGCCTTTGCAAGGAGACTAATCGCTGCCGGGGGAGCCCTCTTTCTATTGGTTTGGGGACAGAGGTTTTTCCTAGACGGCTACAATGACATGAAGGTTCTCGTTATTGCCCAAGTCAGTTCGAGCGAGCTCCTCTGGGGAGTCCTCTTGTTATGCCTCTCCTTTTTCACTGCCGGACTAGTCTACTGGGGAATGACCTTGGCTCCCGGATTCCAGGATAGGGAGAGGATGGGAAAAAGTATGGCAGAGAGCCGAATTAGCGGCTGACCCAGGCGCATGAGGCTCAACCAAGGCCCTTCTAGGTGCCTTGAACGAGACATTGGTCTCAGGCCTCAAGCCTCAAAAAGAATAGGCCTCAGAGCATCATCGAGACATGTCAAACCCTGACTCGTGGAAGCCGTTGGAAGATGAGGTTAACCGGTACAGGGAGTTGATAACGCGGGAAATCCAAAGTCACAGACTCTTCTCGCGCATCACGGTCGTCACCGGTCTCGGCCTCGTCGCATTGGGGGGTACGATAGCATTTTACTCAGCGGACTATGCCACGCTCGGATTTCTTCTCCTCCTCGTGGGGGTTCTCCGATTTCTCAACACCTTCTACGACCTGCAGAGGGAGGACAGTTTGAAGAGTAGTCTGAGAGCTCTGGACGAGAAGCTTGTAAGGCACAACGCCTGAACGGGGCTAGGGCTCTTTATCGAAGGCACGAAGCGTTAGACGGAAGCATACGCTGACAGTTCTGTGTCCATTCCCATTGAGTTCAAAAGGCTCGTGGTTTCGGAGACCGCCTGGCTCGTCGTTTGATGTTGTGTCAGAACCTTTTCGAAAAGTGAAGTGACTGCCGTGTCGGCCACGGACAGTGACACAAGCCCCCGCCAACCAATCACTGTGGAAGCGCCCTTGTTGACGAAGGCCTGCGCCAGTTCAGTCTGGGTCATTGTGTTACACCCCATAAGCAGGACCACCGTTCCCTGGAACCTTCCCGCCAATTCATTGACAAAGGCAGGCTGTAGGGAGAAGTAATCCTTCCCCGCTACATGGTACTTGCCCAACTGCCCCGTCAACTGTTCAGAAACATGGTAGAAGGGCGAGTAAGGCTCGGAGGTTGCTACATCATTAATGGCCGAGTGTCCCCATAGTAGAACAAAGCGGTAGCTGCCAGTTGTCAGAAGCTTCAGCTCTTCTATACTCATGGAGTTATAGCTCACATAGGACAATCCCGCGTGGGAAAACAGGTTGTACAGGTAATCTCGGGATTCGTCCTTTGTGCCAGTCATATCGACCGTCAGAACGTCAGCGTGGGGAAGGCTCGCGGCGGGAGGGAAATGAAAAGCGTAGACGGCTAACAGTAGAATAACCAAAATCTTGATGCTTGAGATGAAAAAAGAGAAACGCTGCAGTTTTCGTTTTTCAAGACTTCGTTGGCGAGCAAAATAGGCCCTGCTGGGACGATGTGTGATTCTCCACTTAGCAATTGCCCCTTGGCTTGGCGGAACCATCTCGTCAACTACCCGTGCGCGTCTCATCCCAAGTCCTCTATCCTAACTGTCGCCTCAAGGCACTCTGAAAGCGTCTATTCACTCGAATGGGCAAACGCCCATTCTCGTGTTTCCGGTACACCTATCCTAGCTTTTCTGTCGACGACGCAACACAGCCAGTAGCAGTGCGGCCGCGATGGCAACAGATACCACACCGAGGCTTGCAGCCAAGGCCTGGCCGCCTAGAGGAAGGTTGGTTCCGCCTAGTATGTGGCCACCAGACTCGCAACGACCTACGGGCGCGGATCCAGGTGCCTGCGCAGAATAGCAGTGAGGCGCTTCGGCGACAGTGGTGAATGATAGTTGAACAATTACGGTTGCTCCTCCACGAACGTCAGCCGGGTTCGCAGAGTTGTCCGCGACTGGTGCACCACCATCGAAGAAGGTTACCACAACGCTGGTGGGGGTGTGGCCATTGTTTTGGACTGAGACTGACCCGGTTACAGAGTCGCCCTTCGCGGCCTGGGCCGGAACGACCGAGAGCCTTGAGAGTGTAATGTCTGTAGCACCATGGGTTTGCGCAACAGAGGCGGTTGCAGCCCCTAGGAAGAGTGCGATGAATACCAGAGACGCAGTCATCAAGTGATGATACTTCTTACTCAACTGTCTTAGTCACTTCGTAAGGGGGACTATTTCAGCCAACTTAAGCTTATCAGAAGAGGACTTGGTCAGTGCCTCGGAGTCGACCCGACGAAAGTCTCGACTCCGGGTCTGGTTTCAAGGCTAAGGTCACCGCATCTGGCGGGAGGAATGGGGAGTCTACTTGTGACCCGACCCCTCCTTGTTGAGTTGACGAACGCTCTCTGGAGTGTGGCAGAGTCGAGTATGGAACGCGAGCGGAACTATGACCAAGGAGTACGAGAAGAAGCTGAAAATCTTTGCAGCCCATTTTTCTCGAAAGCGAGCAGAAACTCTCCAAAAATTGATCGGTCATTTCATGCACCGGGCCTGACCGCGAGGACAGTAGGCGAGTTTCAGGATAGGTTCGGGCAATATTATGCCGGGACAGGGGACAGGATGAGGGCATGGTGGTCTTCACGAGGCGGGTAGGTGAGAGCGGTAGGTCTTTCATGGAACAGTCGACGCAGTAATAGGAAAGACATACGAGTTTTCCAAACTGGAGTCACCTACATTATCTTCTACTTCCCCGACAAGGAAAAGTTGGGGTTAATGAGGGAATTCGCCAAATACGTACTACCAAAGTTCCAGTTCTCGACCAACCTGAGGGATTCGCCCGCAGAGTGTGACGGGCGGGTTTTCGAAACAATCCCACAACAATCTTTCATTGAGTGTTTGTCACGTTTCTGTAGCCTTCTGGGAAGAACAATCCACTTGGCTGTCCTGGGTTCCATCTCAGTTTCGGCATGTATGGCACATGTTTGCCGAACATGATCACCGGATGGTATTCGGTAACTGACAGTCCGATTTTCATCCCATAGCATGCCAGGGCTAGGGCCCACAATCTATCGTCATGGGTTCCTGACGGGTGGGAGAACAATAGTTGGCCTGATTTACTGATCTCGCATCTCTCACTGTTCATCTCACCTATCAAATCATTATCATAGGCCAGTTTCAAACGCTTGCTGGACAGGGACCGGTGGAGGTTCTCCAAGATGTCCGTCTTGGTCTTTGCCGTGAACGTGATTCCCCAGGTCTGCTTGAGACCAATATTCCTCATCTCCGCGGTCACGACATCTCCTACGCCGGTTGTGTCGGTAGTGATTCGAACAACCTCTTTCCACTGGTCAACCAGCCTCTTAGCATACCCGATCACTCCGCTGTAGTCGGTCTCCAAGGGGAATCGGTGAAGATGCACCAACGAGGCGAGTTTTGTTTCCCGGTCATGCTCTACGACTGCTAGGACCGAATAGTCGCGGTGTTTTCCAAAATCCAGTCCTGCGTACAGTGTCTTCCCGGTGACCTGCTCAGCCAAATCGCGATAGCTGAGGCCTTCATCAACTGCGTTTGTGAGTAGTCCTAAGGGGAAGAAGCTCTCCTGGTTTTCAGCGAACTTGGCCTCCATCTCCCGCATCCACCTCCAAGGGTCGCTCTCCAACTGTGCCCTGATCGTTGGAAGGAGATTCTGCTTCAAGGGCCCGTTCGGCTCTAGAGCATCCTTCCAGGTCACATGGTGCCGGCTGAACTTGTACGCGGGGTTGTTCCAGATCTGGTAGAAGATGCTGTCGCTGCTGCCTGGTGTGCTTGATGCGATGAAGGTTCCGTTCGTGGCGGATATGGTGAAGAGGATCGCATCATACAGGTCTTTATCGTCGCGTATGTAGTTCATTTCGTCGCAGTAGACCATGTTGAGGCTGGGTCCTCTGATTGTGTGGGGGTTGTTAGGGTAAGCTTCGATGATGCTTCCGTTTGCCATGTCGATACGAGTCTTCTGAATACTTTCGACTCGCCCGGTCGGCAGTCTCGCGGCAAGTCTTGCCATCTTCCCGATTACGGCCTTGCTTTGTCGCATGCTGGGAGAGACCACTGCTAGGTTGGACCCGGGCCTTGTGAGAGCGGTCCACAACATTTTTGCCGCGACAGTCGTGGTCTTGCCGCTCTGGCGGGACCATAGTAGGCACACCATCTGACTCTCGTCCAAGAGTACCTCTCGCTGATATCCTGTAGGAGTGAACCCTAGTGTCTTGGTACAGAATGTCACCGGGTCCTCGGGTCCTAGTTCTTCTCCCAGGCTATCTAGCTTGTAGCTTGTTTGCCTGAGAGCTTTCTCAAGGTCTCTGAGATTTCTCGCTTGCAAGCTTCGCGAGCTTCTCCTGCACTATGATCAATTCCTGTTTCAGCTCGTCATATTCGGTGTCACGCAAGAGGCTGTTGTATGTCTGGCTGATGTAGCATACCGTGTTCACCCAGCGAAGGCGTTCAGGACCCGCCCCGGACTTTCTGGCTTTCTTTCGCGCAATCTTCAACATTGACTCCAAGGTGCGAGCCATTCTTCCCCTACGGGTCTCACGCAACCAAGCGACGGTGAGGGGAGGTTGAGACTCTCCTTCCCTAGGCTCCGCTGAAACTCTCTCAATGCGCTCCAAAACTAAGTTCGAACCTAACTAGAATAGACTGTTTCTGACCAGTATATAGTCAATAGACGCATATTAAGGTAGTCCCTCGGAAACTCCCTATGAACGGACGCTAACCGACCTAAAGCGACCAGAATAGGTCTGAAACGTGCCAACATCGCCCTAAGGGAGAGCCGAGAATCTCCATGTTCTTTGACCCTTCTTGGTACGACTTGAGCCTTGAGCCGCCTTCCTTGGAAGGCTCTCCCTGAGTTTGGTTTCGAAGGGGTGAATTCGCCATGGCTTCGTTTGGACACGGGCATCGCCTTTAGCAGTTGTCCGACTCTGAAGGTGACTCCTTGGGATCAGCATAGAAGGAAGGGAAGGTCGAGAGACTAGTTTTTGAGGATAGAAAAGGATGGCGACGATGGCTCAGGATTAACCATAATCGACGAGCGGAGGTCTGGCTAATCCTGCCTAAGAAGAGCGCAGGAGTTAACTCCTGCAGGACTTACTACATCCAAGCCCCTGAGGAAGCTATATGCTACGGCTGGATCGATAGCAGAATCAAACCGTTAGATGCAACAAGAAGCATGGTTCTCTTCTTTCCCAGGAAGGGCAACAATTGGTCCCGCCACAATATCGCTCGGGCTTTACAATTGATACGAAGAGGAAAGGTGACTAAGTCAGGGCTTAAGGCTCTGCCCTGGAGTTCATTACCGCAGAAGCACCCAGGACCTCTCTAGTTAACAGTCGCCGGCCCACCGGCAGAGAAAGATCCTCTCTAGAGAGGAAGAAGTGCCTGCCCTAAGATCGCCCTCTAAGAGGGAGACTGAGAGTGAATTGCCCAGACGCTTCGTCACGACGTCGGGTAAGCCAGTTCTCTTTTGCGACCGAAGCGACCTCGAGGATGTCGTCCGCCAGTTTGAGTTCCACGCCAACATCCTCGACTCGTATTACTTCTGCCAGATAGCGGTCTTCTTCAGGTGGGAAATAGAGCATGGTCGGGTAAGGCTCGTTGTCCGTTCCGAACGATATGATGTAGGCGAGACGATGGCCGTGTTTGTAGCAGTTGTAGAGTTGAAGGTGTTTGAAATAGAACTTTCGTACTCTCCCCAAGAAATCCCTGAACTGTTTCAGACCGTCGGTCACCAAGGGATCTTGTCCAGCCGCAAGCTTGGGAGGCCAGGATAACCAGTCTAGGAGGTCACCAGCCTCTTTTCTCTCGATCCCGCTGAGGATTTGCGGTGCCTTTAGTATTGTTTTGAATGTTGCAACGGGGTCGGCACTTGTGTACTTGTATGTCTCGAAGACGTATAGCAAGTCTTCGCAGAGCTGCATCACCGTAAAGATTACCTCGGACCTAAGGACCTCTTCGACCTCCATTCGGAGCAGTGGCTCCTTCAGGTCAGGCTTGCCAAGGACTTTCTCAATGAACTCTTCAGAATTCTTCAGCGCCCAGTCTAGGGTCATTAGTTTGATTCTTCGGGTTAGAGGGTCGAAGTAGTTAACGAGCAACACTTCCATGGAGTCCTTGAACCCAGTAGGAACCTCCTCTTCCTCAGGAGGGATACTTGGCATGGCGTATTTCTACGACGAAACGTGGTATTCTTTCTTCTGGTGTACGGGAAAAATCGGGATTTCCCGTCATGGAATAGGAGAAATCGTAAAAAATCTCCCGGCCCAGCCGGAAGATCCAAGAAGCCCCTTCGCAGCACGTGCTCAGGTTGCTTTCAGATCTATCGAGCGTGATAATCGCTTCAGCGCTAATCCCAGGATCGCGTTAGGGTTTCCCCAAACTGTTAATAGGAATCCGCATTTGCAGGGGCGGACAAACTCGCTGTACCGGGTGTTGCTGACGTCCCGTAGCATCTCCATCTCCCTACGGCATTTGGGACAGTTCATTTGAAGAATAACTCGATTGTCTCTTTCACAGTTTCGGCATCAAAGGCTAGGCCCAGTCCGGCGTATGACCAAGAATCTCCATAGCCAGCTTGAACGGGAGCGTACCGGGTCTCAGCCATTATCCCAAGTAGAACAGGCACGGGCAAACTGCCCATTATTGTGTTCTTTACTTTTCGGCCAAAGATCGGTTTGAGGACAACAGGGCTGCCACTTGACCCAGGTATCATTGCACCATCAACCAGAAACCCCCGGAGTGTTCGTTTCCGCATCACACCCTTAGGGTCTCGAACTTCATCTTCAAGGGTCTCCCCGATCTTCGTGGAGATAACCCCTGAACGGAACAGAGGGAAGTTCGTTTCCCGGTGCCTGAGTCCAAGCGGATAACCTATGACCATAACGTCATCTCCGATTGTTACGTCGAGTTCATCCAGCTTCTCGCGACTAGCAAAGAGCGAATAGTCTGACCACTTGTTAGCGATTCCGACCTTTGCGATAATCAATGCAGTAACGTCGAATGCAAGAACATCAACATCAGGGTCTGGATGCTCACGATGAAGCTGGAGCCAAAGGTCAGGGCGGGTAGTTCCGTGGACAATTACACTCACGGTTTCTCCTCGCAGTTTACCATTCGGGTCTTTGACATTTAGATGAAGATTGAACTTTTCAACTCTGGCGCGTGCTTCCTGACTCTCTGCTATCACGTGTTTGTTGGTAACAAGGAAGATTCTGGCCTTCTCTTCGTCGATCGTCCGTCGAACTAGGAAACCTGTGCCTTTTGCGCCGTTCTGGTTTTCGACCAGAACGGTGGCATACAGCCAAGATTCGGCGAGTGTGTTACCCATGAGTTGCCTTTTTGCCCATCTTTTCCTTAATGAGTTGCTCTAGCCTTGATCCATCAGGCCTTATTTCCAGCAATAATTGAACCAAGCCGGTTTGTCTCGAAGTCTCTGCCTTCCAAGACTCGATATGCTGGACCTGTTCTACGACAATTTTACGTAGCTCTTGGACGTCTCGAGTCACCTCCCGGGTTGCAGCAGCCTTCTCCGACAGTTCCTGGAAGGGGTAGGATTGCTGGTAGAGCCCTCGCAGTTCGTAAACATCACGGTCCGTATAATGCCGTTCCGGACTCAGTTGAATAACCTTCGATCAACCGTTTCTTGTCAAAGACGGGGTTGGCCCCGGTCTAAGGCGTTCTCGAAATATTTCCCGCAGCCAAAAGGATGGCTGTATGGCAGGGTCCAGCTTCTTCTTCCTAGCCAACTGCAACGCCGACGTTATCCCCTGGTAGGTCATGGGGAAGCTGGCTGATTCGGGTCCTTACTTACAAGTTTCTCAGCGATGCATTCTCTGAGAATCTTGACAGTCTCTCAAAATATTGTTTCAAAGACTCGATAGGAAATGATTTGCCTAGCCGAAAAAGTGAATCGTTCTCGGTCTCTTTGCTGCGAATGCTAACTATCCGGTAGGTTATTCCAGTCTGTTGACTAGCTTCATCATTTCTTCATAGTGGTGATTGATAATGTCCGCGCCCTGAGGACCCATCATCTTTTCGGCGTTGGCTTTGCACTCGGCGATGGCCGTGGTTATGCCCCATTTTGTTGGATTTGCGTAACTAGCCCCGCACTGCTGGAAGACGGATTCGACAAATTGCTTTACCTGCCCTTTCAACACGTCGTCGGTTACTGGTTGGGCCATTAGCCTTGCGAACTCTCTATTGGCGCTCTCGAAGCAAGTGAGCAGTTCATCCCGGACTAGCTCTGGGGTGATCTTCAGATTGGTTAGGCTGGGTGCTTGGTACAATGCTCGAACAAAGGGCATATGACATACGTTATATAAAGCGCTATCCTTGTAGTATGAACGCTATGAGCGCCTTACAAGGACGCGTTGAGCCATCGTTAGTCGATCACACTCTTCTCGCGCGATTTCATACCGAAATAGGAGAAAAAGTCCCCCACATTGCCAAAGGGTCAACAGGGCCAGTGATCATCAATCCGACTCCGCTGGTAGATATTACGCAAGCACTCCTTGAATGTGGAAGGAGCAATTATGGAATCGAGTTATCGGGGGAAGGCGTTCAGGTTCTTGGAAAATTCGACTCCCAGATATTCGGGGGCTCCGTCAAGGTCCGCCCCGCCGTCGAGATAATAGGGGACGCAATAGCCTCGGGAAAGCTGAAGAGCCGCCAGACCATTTTCGAGACCACATCAGGCAACTTCGGCCTGGCACTCGGGCTCTTGGGAAAGCTAGGCCTCAACGTTGTCGCACTCGTCTCCCGCAAACTGCAAGAGGGAGTAGCGAACAAACTCCGGCAAGAAGGCGTGAAGCTGGTAAACCTGGACATTGACATATGCCCGGCCCCAGGCTCGAAGACCGACCTGAACCTAGTCATGGCGAAGAGCATCGCCACCAATGTCCGGGAACAACTCGGCCAGATTGGACTGGACCTATCCGCTTTTGACAGTTCAAGAGGGGAGGTCGAATCGCTGCTCGCCAGGCAGGATGTAATCGGCCTGGCAAAACTTCTAGCCAAGGCCTACAATGGCTTCTGCCCAGTACAATACGACAACGAGTTGAACCTGAAAGCCCATGAAAACGTGACCGGCCCCGAGATTGACCAACAACTCACAGAACACGGTAATTCTCTAGCAGACTATGATCTAATCACGGCCTTCGGAACTGGAGGAACGTCGACGGGACTCGCCAATTATGTTCAGGCAAGATATGGAAGGAAATTCGTGCATGTCGTTTTCCCGCTCAACGGTCAAGACGTTGCTGGCATAAGGACCAAGGAAAAGGCGGTAGGCCTACGCTTCTACAAGCCCGAAACATATGCGGGCCAGCACGTGGTGGACTTCGAGGCTGCAAAGCCCCTCTTGAAATTCTTCGCCAGTAGAGGCTACGACATCGGGGAAAGCAGCGCTCTCGTCCTCTACGCTTGCCTTCAGATGCTGAACTATGGTGGGGGACAGAGATTAGTGGCTATGGTGGCAGACGGGATTGAGAAGTACACGGCTGGCCTGGACATCCAAGTCGAATCCTCAAAGAGGTACGAAGTGAGTCTCCGAGAAGCAAGCTCAAGCCTCGCAGACTACGGTCAAGTCGTTTGGACCCACGCTGCCTTTGTTCCGAAGGAGGAGGGGATCAAGCTGATCGCATCCTCGCTCGGCTGCAAAGAGAGCCAGGTGAAAGTTGCGAGGGTTCAGGACGTACAGCAACTACTCACTACCGAACAAGTCCCCGAGGGCATTAGAAGCCTGGCCCCTAGGAACTCGAAACTCCTACTGGTTTGCATGGTGGGAGGAACCTCACTTAGAATGGCCGAACTTCTCGGTGCAAAAGGCATCTCCGCTCAAAGCCTATCGGGCGGAATAGCAAGCCTCGCAGAGATCAGCAACAAAGAGCCTTCAGACCTCGTACAACTAGCAACCGACTGAATAGATTCTACCCGGGCCTCTACAGTTTTGCCCAGCTTGTCAACCTAACACCGGACCAGCTTCTATGTATGGCAGGTATGGCAGGTATGGCTGACACCGAACGAGGCGAGCTTCACGATGGCGTCAAACAATTCTTGGGACACCCTGGAGTGAGGGCTTGTCCTCACGGACATGCACCACGTTCTATGCCGCTGTTTCGCTCGTTTTTCACGTGAGGGTGCGATACCGTCTAGCCCGTCATGTGTGCCGTCAACGGCACAAAGTTCGGGGCTCTAGTTGTTGATAGCGGCTCGGTCGGCAAGTGACAGCCGCCCGTTTCCGGCCCTCGAATTACCTGAATCCATAAGGATACACAAAGTAGAACAATTCGACAATCGCGAAGCCTATCGTCGCCGCTGCAAGTATGTGGACTGCCCTATGTCGCTTCAAAACTCTACGCGGGCAGTAAAACACGTGGTAGACTTGGTCAATCAAAACGGGGATTAGAAGGAACGGCGTGCTAGTCCAAGGTAAAAGTCCTGTAAAAACGAGAAACAAAGCAATGGCTCCGTAACATGAGATAGCGAGCAGCGTCCATAGTTCCCTTTTCATGGTCACACAAACCTACCCCCCTTCCTGAACAGCGACCTTAATTGCTTGAGCGCCCAATCTTGTGTCAACCTACAACGTCAATTCCTCCGTTCCACTGCTTTCCTTCACGTTTTTGGGCTGGTCAACTTTTGCCACTTACTGGCGGAACGGCCAAAAGTGACCCTCCGATAGTGTCTGTAGGGAAAACAAACATGGGAAAATTTGGAAGTCGTAACGCACTTGTCCCGCGCGCAACGGACGGGACGCATGCGTATTACTTAGCACGACTGAAGCGCGCTAACAAGCGCAAAGCACCCACGCTGTCGTGGGACGGAACAAGTTTTGGGTGGAGCTGAACAAAATGGCAGACAAGAAGAAGGAACGTGTGAAGAACCCTCCGCTGAAAGTCCGCGGATATTGGCTGGTTTTTCAAAAAACGGTGGTCGCTTGCAATTTGGACAAATGCGTATGTATCCTTCGAGATGGCTTCCCTCTTCAGGGTCCACACCTTCTTCCTCCCAAACATTTTGCCACCCGCGTTCGGAACTCACTTCTCGGCCATAGAATCCGCATTGATACGAAGAAGCCCAATACCAACCCAAGGAATAATTCTTGTCTCCCCACTCTCCGTCCAACGTTTTGGGCATAGTATGTCAAAATGTTGTGCCCCAAGGCTTACTCAAAAACATGAAAGCGAGAGTGTTACAAACTTGCTCGGACGCGCTCTCCCTATTTTCAACACTGGAGGGATTCCTCACAATGCGGGCGGAAGCGGCTTAAGTGACCCGACCTCAATAAGTCTTGAGGAATGTTAAGTTGGAAACAAACAATCAACTTAACACCCTTGAACATGGACAGAAAACAAGATTACTGGACCACACTAGTAAGTGAGTGTTACGCGGGCCGGCAGGTGCGCTAGCCTCGCAGGCTCCTTGTGGTGAAAATACTATTCAACCTCGTCCGAGTTTTCTGTAGGCTGCGCTGAGGAGTCTCACTAGGTTGGCGAGGAACCTGTTCTTCTTCTCAAGATTTCCGGCGAAGATTGCTTCCTCTGATGTGAAGAGGCTCTTCAAGTGGTGTATGTCTGTTTTTGGGGAGAAGTAGAGGTAGAGTGGGACCCCGGTCAGGATCAAGGCTGCCCCGGCCAGTTTGTCGAAGAGCGAGGTGGAGTAGAGGAGGAACAGGCAGATTCCTACTCCCAGCCATGGTAGAACACTTTGTCCCCGAAGTCCTTTTTCTCCACTTCTCTTCAATACCACGAGGGAGAGGGATACTAGTAGGAAGGAGAAGGCCAAGTTGAAGACTGAGAAGGAGATAAGATCGCCTAGCCCAGAGTAAAGCGATAGGCCCAGCGCCAGCGCTCCCTGGATCACTAGGGCCATGTAGGGTGTCTTGAACTTGGGATGGACTTTGGAGAAGGCTCTGGGGAAGAGTCCGTCCACGGACATGGCATAGGCGAGGCGTGCTGTCCCGAGAATTCCGGACTCGTCAGACCCCGAGACCGAGACTAATGCTCCGAGGCTCACTATGATAGCGCCCGAGGTCCCGAGCAAGGCCGACCCAACCAGCACCAATGGGGTGACAGTTTGAGCTAGCCGTGGGGAGCTTACAGTTCCGAAGATTACAAAGTTCGTCGATAGATAAAAGAAGATGACTATCGCCATCCCCGTTATTATGGCCCTGGGAATGTTTCTCTTCGGGTCTTTCACCTCTCCCGCCGGGAGAGTTCCCAGTTCGAAGCCTACGTAGGCCCAGAAGATCAGCACTAGGGCTGTTCCAAAGCTTCCCAGGCCGAAGGGTGCAAAGGGCGTATAGTTAGACAGTAGACCCGGATTGAAGGCAAACGAGCCTAAGCCAACAAAGACCAGTAGGAGTAGAGGTAAGAGTTTGGCCACCGTCAGGACATCGTTAACCCTTCCCGCCGCCTTCACCCCGAAAATGTTGACGGCTGTAAGCCCGAAGAGGAACATAGCCTTCACCAGCAATTGTTCCAGGAAGCTCAGCGGTAGGAAGTACTGAAGTAGGAAGTACTGAAGGTAGTTGGCGAAGGTCAAGGCGAAGACCGGCAGCGACAATACCTCGGCTATCCACATGCTCCAGCCGGCCATGAACCCGTAGAAATCGTCGAAGGCTGTAGAGACGAAGGCGAAGGAGCCCCCGACCCTTGGAACATAGTAGGCTGAATAGGCGAAGATCATCGCCAGTATGGTAGCCATTATTCCCGCGACCACCCATACGACTATGGAAAAGGGTCCGAGCAGTCCTGCAGTTATCGCCGAGGCGATGTAGATGTCGCTTCCCACGATCGCCCCCACCACAATATTGGTGAGGTCAAAGTATGAGAGATCCCGCTTGAGCTCCAACAGCTAGACTCGAGAGCCGAAGCTGATTGTGATGTTACTTAAACGAAATGATTGTCCGACGGGAGGTCCGACATTGCAAGGATGAGATCTTCTGGAGTAATGGAGTGGGGATCAATGAGAGTCGTAGGCGCGTTGGACGCGTAAACATAGCTGTTGAACCTTGCGGGTCCGAGAGCTGGCCCCCGACCGGGTCCCGACTGACGAACCGTCCTATAGACGGATCATACAAGTGCTGGTACTCGTAATACAAACCTGTCGCTTGGCTTACAGGTTCGCCCATAAACCTGTCACTAGGCCAGTCCGAGCTAAATACGACGTTGAACGATTGTGTTGTATCAAGAACTGGTTTTGTCAGAGAAACACTTTGGCCGAGGGGACCCGACGCATTCGCCTCGGATGTGAACTCAATTCATCTAAGATCTAAGTCGAACTGTAGCCTTTTCTAATTCATTCGCGGTAACACTTTCCTCCATGAAACTCCTGTTGACAGAGCATGAGTATCATCGAGACTGCATCAGGGTAACCTGGGGACCTGAAGACAAAGAAGTTTCTTGGATCAGTCTCTTTCTCACCGACATGCTGGAATCAAGATCTAGTGCTCGCGCGGACGACATCCAAGTGGCAATAGGTCTGTTTAATGAATTCTCCCAAAGGCTGCATTCCTGCGGAAAGTACGTTGTACGCTATACTCCGGTAAAAAAATGGGAAGCCGGGGACTCTTATCTCTAGAGTCCGATTCCGGCGCCTAGACTGTAGACTACGTTGAGCGTTTGACTGTCAACAGTACCGTCAGAATAGGTGGCTGATATCGACAGTGAGTAGACTTCTCCAACCGACAATACCACTCCAGCCGGAATGGCCGTTGTTGTAGCAGATGTGCTTTGACCGGGCTGTGTTGGAAGGTTAGGGTTCCATGTCAAGGATAATCCCTGTCCTGCGAACTGGACAGAAAGCGAGGTTATCGCGCTGGTCCAAGTGTTGGAGACCTGGGCGTTGAGATCGGGAGCTTCGTTTACTTGGTCAAGGTTGGCCGTGGCTTTGAAATGATGGCTCGTCGGGTTCAGGCCCGTGCCGCCTGTTTGCACGGCAATGTCCGTGTGACTACAGTCAACCGAATTGGTGACGGTTTGGCTGCACACCTGCGACCCGCTGGTCCGCGTGGTGGCGGGCTCGGATGCAGTGTTGAGATACTGATCGTTGGTGTAAATGATCGCTGCTAGCCCAGTAGTCGGACTTGCGGCCACGCCGAAGTCATCCAGCAAATCTCTATTTCCCGTGCAAGTGACGCCGGCTTCGCAGACCCCGCCGTAATGGACTATCCCCGAGGCGGTAGTCTGGGTCCAGCTGCTTCCTGGACTTGTTGCTTTGAGATTCTGTGCAAAGAATACTTGCCATGCCGCGCTCATGGGATAGTTGTCGGGTGTGTTGACCCCGTCATAGTAGCTCGTGCCGTACCAGACAACGTCAATCGCCCCGTTGCTTCCGGCGGTGCTCCAGGGAAAGATGGCCGTGCTGGACGGGGTTTTGTTGATCTGGAAGGGTCCGGACCATGACTGTCCGAAGGTCTTGCTGAAACTGTAGAACAGGTCATGATCGTCCGTGTATACCACGTAGACGTTTCCGGCCTGGTCAACGCTAACATTGACGAACTGGTGTCCATAGCTGACTGAAGTAACTGGGTTGATGTAGACTGGATAGTCGATAAAACTCCTACCGCCGTCAATCGAGACAGCTATCCAAACCGCGTGTGTGCTGCAAGAAGTGCACGTTTCTTCTGAAGCGCTGGCGATGCTGCTGAAGACCTGGTAGATGAGATGGTTGTTAGGGTCGATTGCTAGGTTGCCAATCTCATTGTTATACAGTGCATGCCAGGGATGGTTGGCGTCGAAGGCATTCGTTACCTGCGCATACGTTGCGCCACCGTCGTAGCTGCATGTGACAAAGATGTTGTTGGTGGTTCCATAAGCGTGGTAGGAGATGCAGACCTTGTTGGCACCGTCAGCCGCTGCCCACTCTCTATCGTCTACGGGGATGGTTGCTCCCGTAGGGTTGAGGTTCCACGAAGCGCCTCCATCGTGGCTTGTGCTTACGTAGATGTTGGCAAGTGGTGGCGCTGTGGCTAGACTGGCTACGTAGATGTTGTAGAACCCGTTACTGTTCAGCTGGGAAGCCACGGCCAAGTCTGTATCACCGCCCGCTGGTGAGAAGCCAACGCTACCGGTTGAGGCACTGTCGGGGAGTGGAAGTGTGGTGAAGTGGTTTCCATTGTCGGTGGACTTCCATGCAAAGGTTCCGCCGCATAGGCCTCCGATGACGCAAAAGACGTTCTCGGAGGAACCGTAGAAGTTGCCTGAGGAATCAGCTCTTATGGCGGGCTCGCCTTCAGTGTTTTGACAGTTTCCCTGCGCGTTTGGACATGAAACTCCCACACTGAACCCGGTTGTGGTCGCGAACGGGTTACCGGCTAATTCGTAATTAGTGAATGTTGGTGTAGATTTTGCAGCACTTGTTGTATGTACCATCTGCGCCAGAACTGTTGTGCTGGTCAGGATAATAATTGCGACGAGAATCGTTCTTGCATAGCCTGAGTATCTTCTGCGAGTTGTCAAGGTGAACGCTGCTAGCTCCGGTAGGAAGTTAATCTTTGTTCCGAGGCGCGAACATTTTGAAACTCGAAATTATCGATACACAACATATGATAGAGAGAGTATGAACGGTTGCAATTGGTTGAGTTTTCAATCGGTTAGGTAACGGAAGATGAGCGCGCCCGTAAACGCACTTCCGTAGTACGGGAAGTCGCATACGGGGACCATTGGTCACCTCAAATATGTCATTCGGACTCTTCCAGACACGATTGAACTTGAGAGGATTCAGAGCCGAGCGCGAAGTCAGGAGAGCGGTAGGCGCAGAAGTCAGAACCATTCCTTACGATCTCAAAGACTTCCTCGGACCTTCCAGGAAGGAGACGAAGAAACAGTGAAGAAGAAGATGAGTCGAAAACTCACGAGAATCCTGGTAGGCTGTCTTCTTTCGGCTGAAATGGCGCTCGCCGGATATGTCGTCTATCTATTCGTTCAAGTTTTCC
>WNGL01007879.1_pt1 | contig 16466 bp, 15 predicted proteins | sample 5400591 | NCBI WGS metagenome assembly WNGL01 (sample SAMN13153377, study PRJNA577476) | soil metagenome | isolation source: 80 cm soil or saprolite under Garry oak tree replicate 1 | place: USA:California | collected 2016-06-15
CAAACAACCTGCAAGCCAACGGAATCAACAAGAATGGTGTCATTGTAGGCACCGGAGGTTTCAGTGGAACACAGAAAGGCTTCATAGCCAACTGTCATTAGGCTCCAGAGTTGCTGGCCGCGATGATTATCTGCTGAACACAGATCACCAGGGCGCCCGGCAACTTGGGGTTGGTTGATGAAATATCGCGATTGCGCTCAATGACCAGTTGTCAAAACGTGAAATCGCCTTCTCATAGAAGGCGATTACGCTCAAAACCCGGCCATCGCCCATTGAAGCAAAGAGTAAAAATAAATTGAGGTCTTGACTTCCCTTGGTACTCTTCCTTGTTGAAGGGTGCAGCCTTTCCATGTGAAGGAATTTTCAATCTCGTCGGCTGGAACAGGTCCGGACAATATGGCTGTTCCAATCACATATATATATCTATAGCAGGACGCATCGAGCAATTTAAACGTATCGAGGAGGCAACCGCATGGACTCCAAACCTGCCCTCGATCCACATCAGGAGTACATCTGCAGGTTGCGAGACTTTGGCTACAATAAGCAAGAGGCTCGTTTTCTCTACCTGGCAGCTACCCATTCGGGATACTTCACACGCCACCAATTCCTTAGCTTCACCGACCAAACTAAAGGCTGTCTTGTTCATCGGTTTACCACTAGGCTGCTGACTCAGCATCACGCCCAAGCAACCCAGTACGGTCATAAGACCTACGTCTTCAAGCTCACATCACGGAAGATTTACGATCTGATTGGCAAGCAAGAGCTTCGGGACCATCGGTTCCACACCGCCGACTTCATTCGGACGAGGCTGCTGGTTCTCGACTTCGTCCTCGCCCACCCCGATCTTCAATACCTCGAATCCCAGGGGGGGGAACTCAAGTTTTTCCACGAACAACTGGGCATACCAGCCAGCCTTTTCCTCGGACAAACCGATAGGACGAAGGGCCTGGACCCAAGCTTGAACCGCTTTTTCAAGGAACGGTTTCTGGTCTTCGTCTCCCCCAGAGTCGGAGGCACACAGGGAGCGTCACTCCCCACTTTTGTCTACTGCGACCCAGCCCATCATGGCACCTCTTGGTTTGCCGGCTACCTGGACCGGCACCAGACTCTCTTCCGTCGCTTGCCCGCTTTCGATCTCATCTATGCCACCCCGGGCCACTGGAAATTCGACTGTGCATCCCAGGTTTTCGTCGCGATTTTCAGAAATGCCCAGTGTCCTGACCCCGAGCATCTGGCCCGATATTTCCAAATCCGACGTCTCTGGGAGACAGGCCAAAACGCCTCCCTCACTCGCGCCGACCGGGATCTACTTCGCGCTGGCGACAAGCAATACAAGGGCGAACCGTTCGAGTCCGCCTACCAACAGTGGTTCGCGGCGGGCCTTCCGGAAGTCGATCTGGACGTGCTCTTAGGTCCGTCTTTCCTGCGGCAAGAGGTCGGCTTTCAGACCCACCTTCTACCCGATAGCCACGACTTCTTGTCGTGCCAAAATGCACGTCCCGTTTAGACCCTCGCTCCAAAACGCTCGATCCACTTTACGTTCTGCATCACGGTCTAGAGCGACAGCGCTGCAAGCTGTTGCAGCCCCAGAACTCCCAAGCTGAAACCAAGAACAATTCGGACGCGGGAAAATCCACACCGTGGCCGGGAGCGACCCCGGTTTGTCCCCGTTTTTCGGGGCCAAAACGCCCTCCGGGGTTCCGGGTCGCTCCCGGCCACAGTGTTCCACTCCCGCGTCTTCAGTTCGGCTGGCAGGTTTGCCATCCGCAATCAGGCGGCAACGTCTTGCCAGAGCTGTCTTGATGATGTCTGCAACCTCTGAGGACTTCCTGCATTCTCCCTCAATGCCCTCCTAGTTCCACTCACCCGCAGAAATCGAACACGCCGAGGCATCCCTTCCTATCAGCAAAGTCGCACCGGCGCCGAGGCTCGGATGCAGAACACCTTCCTCTATGAAGGAATGTCTCAGTGTGTTCGATCTCTCAACCGTTCCGATGCTTACCTTCGCCCTCTTCTATACGTCAACGCAAACCTCTACGGGGACCACGGACAACTACATCCAGCTTTGGCACGGAGAGACGTCAAGCTCCCACGACAGAGTCTGGAAGGCGTCCAGCGCACCGACTGCTGTCATCCCTACGGTGCCTATCAGCCCCAATCTGGCAGGCAGCCAGCCAAGCAGGCAGGCTCCCCCAGATGGATTGGTTTAAATTGAGGTTTGCCTTCCGCTGGTACTCTGCTTTATTGAAGCGCTGCAGGCCGCGCGGACAAAGCACACGCCGGACGCAACGCCTTCCGCGTGAGCGCGCTCCTGCGCCCAAAAATCAGCGGGCGCAAGTCTCCCAAGGAGAGATTTGTCCAAAGGAAACTCCACAAAACCACGCCTGCATCCCGCAAGAGTGGATTGGAGCCAGAACGAAAGCCTGAGCTTGGTACGTCTATATCTATTTGTTGCCGCATCGGACAACCAGGCGCGGAAACATGCCGTTTAGCGGCGACATCTCGAAGCGCTTGTGACCTGAGCCTGGCAGCTTCGATGGAATCACCTGTATGATCCGACGACCCTCCCCAGCTCAATCCCGCGAGTACTATGTGGACGCTGCAGAAGCAGCCCGATTTCTGTCCATCCATCCGCGACCTTTGCAACATCAGTTATGTATGACTGAATGGCTCACAGCAGCGGAGGCCGCCGCGCACTTGAAGGTACGACCGCGCACCCTATTGCTGTGGGTCCGTCAAGGCCGCGTCCCCGCACACCGGCTGTCCGGCGTCCGGCGCTGTGTCTGGCGATTCCTACGCTCCGAATTGGATGCTATGCTTACCCCGTCATCCGCTGGCGCTGCTCAGGAGGAAGCATGTTAAGAGCGCAGCGACATACCCATGGATCTGTGCGTTTCGATAAGAGACGCAAGACTTGGAACTATCTCTGGTACGACGCAGGCACACGCCGGTCAAGGTTGATCGGTACAAAGCAAGACTTCCCAAACAAAGCGGCAGCCTGGAAAGCAGTCGAACGCGTCCAGGTGAAGCCGAGTGCATCCGGAGAAACCGTAAGCAACGTGGTATCCCGATATGAAACCGAGCGTATGCCCTCGCGTCATTCAACGGCGCGGGTTTATCGCTCTTTCCTGAATAATCACATCCTGCCGAAGTGGGGCGAGACTCTCATCTCCGATATCCAACCCCGCCCGGTAGAACTGTGGCTTCGCGGTCTGCCGTTATCGCCGAAGTCAAAGACGCACGTCCGCAGTCTGCTGCATTCGATAGTGGAATTCGTGATGTGGTCCGGCCTACTGGATATCACCCGCAATCCCATTTCGCTTGTCCAAAACAAGGGAGCGATGCGGCGAACTCGGAAGGCACGTAGCCTCACAGCAGAGCAATTCCACGCGCTGCTCAACGAACTGCACGAGCCGTTCGCAACGATGGCCCTGCTCTGTGTTTGTTTGGGTCTGCGTATCAGTGAGGCCCTCGGCTTGCGATGGTCTGACGTGGATTGGTTGAACTCGCGTCTGAGCGTCAAGCGCGGCATCGTTGAGCAGGTTGTTGGCGAATGCAAAACGGCAGGCTCCGCAAAGACCGTCACGCTTGCAGATGATCTACTCAACCGGCTGAAGTCCTGGAAACAACTCACAGAATTTTCGGGAGCTGAAGACTGGATTTTTGCAAGTCCGTTCAATATCGGGAGGCTTCCCTACTCATACGGAGGTACACGCGATGAACTTGCACGGGCGGCGAAGGCTTCAGGGATTGGGCACGTAAGCACTCACGCATTCCGGCACTCGTACCGTTCATGGTTGGATGCTGTGGGAACCACGATTGCAGTACAGCAGAAAATGATGAGGCACACGGACATTCGTACCACGATGAACGTTTACGGTGACGTGGTCACGGATGAGATGAGATGACGACGGCGAGTAGCAGGGTCGCTCGGCTTGCTTTCCAGACGAATGGAGCGCAAGCAGAGCGCAAGGCCAGCTAACCCATTGAAAAGGTGGTGGGCGCTGTAGGATTTGAACCTACGACTTCCACCGTGTGAGGATGGCACTCTACCGCTGAGTTAAGCGCCCACTAGAGAAGCCATATTCTAGCAAACGCGCCAGTTCCCTGCTGTCGCATCGCGTGGTAGCCTACCGGCCCTTCCGACCGACCGGTGCCGAAGGCTCATGTGGAAGAAGCCAAAACCCGCAGCCTCACCCCCCGTAACCAATTCCAAACAAGGCTCTTACGCCAGCGATCCAAATCAAGAAGAGACGCAACTTTCTGAGCCTGGGCGGGTTAACTCCAATGTGAGCAGCGTGGCTTTAAATCGCGGGTTGCTCGCAATGGGCGTGGACTCTACCGCAGCGGTTGCGGATCCCGTTGCTGGGGAACTGACCGACGCCGATGTGATGCTGCGGGTCAAGGCGGGCGATGACTCTGCCTTCGATTACCTGGTGCAGAAGTACCGGCGTCCGATTATTAACTTCATGTACAGGATGGCGCACAACACGGCCACGGCGGAGGATCTGGCTCAGGAAGTTTTTCTGCGGGTGTATCGATCGCGCGCTAACTATGAGCCTAGCGCTAAGTTCACGACTTGGCTGTATCGGATCGCAACCAACTTAGGTGTGAATTATGCCCGCGACACGCGTCACCAGCGACCGGAGAACACGGTGAATCTGGACGAAGCCGACACCGAAACTGGACAGGCTCCGGATTTGGCAGACAAGACGCCGAACGTGGAAGAAGAAATTTTACGGCGCGAACGCCTGATGGCCATAAAGCAGAAAGTCGAGGCGCTCCCCGAGCGGCAAAAGATGGCGGTGCTCATGCACAAATATCAGCAAATGGACTACCGCCAGATTGCCGAGGTATTGAAGTTGAGTGAATCAGCCACTAAGTCGCTGCTGTTCCGCGCCTATGAAACGTTGCGGGCAGAGCTGAGAGAGTTTGTATGAAGGAAAAGATCATGAAGTGCACAGAAATTCGCGAATTGCTTCCGGATCTGGCCGCCGGGCTTGCGCCCGTGACGCCGGAGCTCAACGACCATCTCCGTGCTTGTGCAGCCTGCGCAGGAACGCTCGATGAGTTTCGCAAGACGATGGCGCTGCTCGACAAATGGCAGACGCCGGAGCCTTCTCCGTACTTCGATGTACGGCTGCGCGCGCGATTGCGCGAAGAGGCGACTCAGAAGCCATCGGCGTGGTGGGCTTGGGCACGTCGCCCAGTGATGGCGATTTCACTGGCCGTCGTAATTGTGGCCGGTGTAACCGTATTTCGGATCGAGCACCCGCCCCGCCCGCCTGTCCCCACGCTCGCCAATGCCAATATTGAGCCTGGCACAGCCGTGGGCGATCTGCAGACGCTAGATAAGAATCATGATGTGTTTGCCGACTCGGATCCAGACACCGACGGCAGCCTGCTCGACGATTTGCAGGTTCAAAAGGATGTGGACGCGAATCCGTAGTTTTGGGCGGCTTCTATAGAGTCAGGTGTGGCGTTGGCGCGCGCGCAAGATTCTGGGGATGAAGGAAATGATAGTACGAACACTGACGGCACGAAAAACGATCACGAAATGGATCGCCTCCGCTGGCCTAATGCTGGCTCTGGGGGTTGTGCCGTCGCTTGCGCAGAACCGCCACAACGATCAGCGTTCGGTTCCTCGCCCCGGCCGCGAGGAACGCAGGGAGTCGCGTTCGCAGGGACGACCCGAACCCTCCCGGCCCATGCAGTCGCGCCCACAATTCAAATCACGGCCGCAGCCCGAACCACAACGAGAATATCGGCCTCCGAGGCCCTATCAACCGCCAGCAGAAGGACACCATTCCGGCCAGTGGTTGAATCAGCATCGCGAGCAACCGCTGGAACAGCAAAGGCGGGCGCTTGAAAATGACCCGCAGTTTCGCAATCTTCCGCGCGACCGTCAGCAGAGGTTTGAGCAGAGATTGCAGCGCTTCAACGGCCTGCCTCCAGACCGCCAGGAGCAAGTTCTGCGGCGAATGGAAACCTGGGAGCACTTAACACCGCAGCAAAAACAGCAGTTCCGCTCCTATGACTCACAGTTCAAGAACCTGCAGCCTGACCGTCAACAGGCCGTCAGGAATGCTATCCAGACGCTACGCGCGATGCCGCCCGACGCGCGCCAGCGGGAAATTCAGGCTGGGCGCTTCAGCCAGTTTTCGCCGCAGGAGCGTCAGATGCTGAATGACGCGGCGCACTTGCCTCTGGCGCCAAACGAGCCCTCTGCGCCTTCCGCCGAGCCGCCGAGGACTGGCCCGCAGCGCTACGTCCCGAGGCCGCCACGGTAGGTTCTGAGGAGGGCTTCCTCCCGCCTTTTATGGCTTTGTAACCATCTAACGTTCGCCACGTTTTTTGTATCCTCCCGAATAGTTCCACATCAAAAAAGCCTGCTACACTGCTACACATCCCTCCCCCCTTGGAGACATTTCAGCCGCGGGTTCCGCTCGCCCGGGACGTAGCGGTTCGTAAGGGTACGTATGTCGAGCCTTCTTACAGCTCGCACCGCGTTTGTCATTGCGATCGGCCTTTTACTTGCGTGTGCCTTGTTGGTCTATGGAACCCTCGTCAACTTCACTGAGAGCGAACGCCTCGTAGTTCATAGCCTGCAGGTCCAGGGGCTGCTGGGGGAAACTGAATCCGCGATTGCCTCCGCCGCCCGCGACAGGCTGACGTACGTCTTCAATGGCGACGATTCGGCGTTGAGTCAATATCAGCAGGCCGTCGCGCGTATCGCCCCGGCACTTGCAGAACTGCGCCGGACCACTATGGATGACCCCGTCCAGCAGGCCAACTGCGATCGGCTGGAGGGTTTGGCAAATGAGCGCCTCCGGCTCTGGGAAAAATCGGTTGCCCTGAAGAAGAGTGGCCAGCCGGCTCCTCCGGGGCAGCTCGACATGACCCCGCAGGGCGTCGCCTTTGCCGATGAAATCATTTCTGTCACTCAGGCGATGCGGGCGGAGGAGTCGCGCCTGCTCCAGGGAAGGAAGGTGTCCGCAATCCTCCAGTTTCTCTTTGTTCGGGTCATCCTGGTTGTCAGCTTCATCGCAGCGATTTGGTTGCTGTTCTGGCATTACCGCCTTTTGCGTGATGAATTGCATGCGCGCGAACAAGCCGAGCAGGCGGCGGAGGAAGCCGCAAAGACGGCAATGGAAGCCGAGCGCAAAGCCCACACCTCGGAATATGCCGCACACGAAAGCCATCAGGCTGCTCAGCGCCTGAGCGCCCGCCTGCTGCAATTGCGCGATGACGAGCGCCGGAAATTTTCACGCGAACTGCACGACAGCATTGGTCAAGGTCTGGCTGCGGCGAAGATGGTGCTCTCGTCGCTGGCTGTTGGTCACGAAAATGAACGTGGCTATTCCGAGTGCTTGAACCTTTTAGATCAAGCGATCAAGGAAACCCGGACCATCTCTCATCTGCTGCATCCCCCGGGCTTGGACGAGAGCGGCTTCTCGGCCGCCGCAAAATGGTACGCAGAAGGATTCGCAAAAAGAAGTGGACTGGACCTCAAGATTGACATCGCTGAACCCGCGGCTCGTTTGCCGCGTGAGATGGAGATCGCACTATTTCGGGTCCTGCAGGAGAGCCTCGCCAACATCCATCGCCATTCCCAAAGCAGCTCAGCCGAAATCCGGTTCGAGGCTCAACGCGAGCAGGTGACGCTGACCGTCCGCGATCATGGCACCGGCATTTCTAAGGAAGTGATCGACCGTTTCAGGTCTTCCGGCACTTCTGGCGTAGGCCTGGCCGGGATGCGCGAAAGGATCCGCGAGCTGGGCGGGACTTTCCAAGTCGAATCCAGCGCCGCGGGGACTTGCGTGCAGGTGGTAGTGCCTCTGGCAGGACAACGGGCCTTTGCAGCAATGGATTTGAGTTGACCGGTATTCCGCCTCAGCTGAGGCCGTGATTGCGCAGCGAAAAGTTAAGAATGCGCAAGTCTGGTCCGAGATTGGCCCGTCAGGCTATGACTTTCAGTCGCGCCACAAATCTCTCTTGTTCCAACGTAGCATGGCTGAGGGCCATGCCCTGATACGAACCCTCGTGCGTCGAGGGCGACAAGCTGCGGCGTTTGCTGCGCTATAATCAATATGTCCACATGCACTTCCGGAATCCCAATTCGCACTTGCCCGCCTGCTGGCTGCACATGCTTGTGTGTCCACGCAGATATCTGGCGGTGCTGCCTTCGCAAGTGCGTCCTAATCTATTCGGCAGCGACTAATTCCAATCCTCCTCAGTCTGTGTGAGGCCGCAGCCCGCTCGAAGGGTGGGCGTTCGGCCAAACGACGAAAGACCAACAACCAACGACCGATTCTAGGAGGATCACATGCCAACCAAGACCCTGACCGTGATTGATGGGCCAAAAATCAAGACTGCCCTTCCCGGGCCAAACGCCAAACACGTTCTCGAGGGGGATGAGCGTTATATTTCGCCGTCCTATACCCGTTCGTATCCGCTCGTAGCCAAAGAAGGCCGTGGCATTGTTGTAACCGATGTGGACGGCAACGAGTTTTTCGATTTCTCATCCGGCATCGCTGTGACCTCCACAGGCCACTGCCATCCCGACGTAGTGGCCGCAATTCGGAAACAAGCAGGCGAGCTGATCCACATGTCGGGCACAGATTTTTATTACGAGAGCCTGGTCACGCTGGCCGAGCGGCTTTCCAAAATTGCGCCTATGCCGGGACCACATCGCGTGTACTACGGCAACTCTGGCGCCGAGGCGGTTGAGTGTGCGCTGAAGCTGGCGCGGTATCACACCAAACGGCAGAACGTGATTGCGTTCTTCGGCGCATTTCACGGGCGCACTATGGGGGCACTGTCTCTCACCGCATCAAAGGCGCAGCAGCGCCGCCGTTTCGGTCCGGCTCTCCCCGGGGTCACTCACGTCCTATTTCCGGATGTGTATCGCAAAGGCGAGCAGGATGCGCTGGCCTGCGCACGCTTCATCGAAGAAAAACTATTCAAGACGACCGTGCCTCCAGAGGAAGTCGCGGCCATTTTCGTTGAACCGGTGCAGGGCGAAGGCGGATACGTTCCCGCTCCAATGGCATTCATGCAAGAGCTGCGGCGGATTTGCGATCGGCACGGAATCCTTTTGATCGCGGACGAAGTGCAAAGTGGTGCCGGCCGCACCGGTAAATGGTGGGCGATCGAGCACACTGGCGTTCATCCCGACATTATTTGCATGGCAAAGGGTATCGCTTCCGGCATGCCGCTGGGGATCACGTTGACCAAAGCCGAAATCATGGACTGGGTGCCGGGATCGCACGCTTCCACGTTCGGCGGCAACCCGGTGTGCATTGCGGCATCGCTCGCCACCCTCGACGTGATCGAGCGCGAAGGCCTGCTGCGCAACGCGGAAGACGTTGGCAATCACATGCTGCGCCGCATGGCGGACTGGCCGGCGAAACACCGCTTGGTCGGCGAAGTGCGCGGACGCGGCCTGATGATCGGCGTCGAACTGGTGAAAGACAAGCAGACCAAAGAGCAAGCTTCAGCCGAGCGCGACCGCGTGGTCGAGCTGGCGTTCGAGCGCGGCGTCCTGTTCCTCGGCTGTGGTGCAAGTACCATCCGCATCGCCCCTCCGCTGATCACGACGAAAGAGCAGGCGGACGTGGCGATCGAGGTGTTGGAAGAGTGCGTGGAGTTGCCTGGGAAGTAGTTACGTAAAGATCTCCCACCCTCCGCGAGGAACGCAGACCGGCGGGGCACCCGAGTCTCACTTGTTCTGCCACGTCTTCCCGGCGGTCGCAGCTGTACGAGCGTTTTCTAAATTAGCCTTCGTCTTCATTTGACGAATCATAAAGAACCATAGGGCGGCCAGTAGAACCAGCGGCGCGAAGAGATTAACTAGCCAGCCCCACCCTGATTGTTCAGGCGAATCTGCATACCAAATCTCGACGTTCTTCTGACGCAGAGTCTGTAACATTTGCTCCTGGCTCCCGGGCACATTTACCCGAAACGGGCCGCCGTTGTGGTAAATGCCGTCGGCGCGAGTCTTCGAAATCCTTACCATTACGACATTTCCGGCGTCGACCTGGGTAAGAAACTGCGAGTAGCTGATTTCAGGCGCGGGCTGCGTTCTCGAATTGCCGCTCTTGACGGCCTGCCACAACAAAGTAGCGGAGACCAGGATCACCAGCCAGAATATGACGGTTTTGATTGTGCTATTCGTGAGGAACTCCAACCCGAGAAGTCGAAGCCGTCACATCTTAGCGCAAAATCACCCAGTACAAAGTCTTCAGTGTCGTATTAATGATTGACATTATTAACGATATACGTTATCATTCCTAGAGTGATTAAGAGTTTCGCCGACGCTGACACCGAGCGGATCTGGCGAACTGGCAAAACGAAGAGATCCTCGGCCAGCGTCACCCGGCGAAAACTTGCAATGCTTGACGTTGCCGCCAAATTGGATGACTTGCGAGTGCCGCCAGGCAACCGTCTGGAGAAGTTGAAAGGAAACCGGGAAGGACAATACAGCATTCGGATTAATGATCAATACCGCATTTGTTTCACTTGGCAGGATGGCAATGCCTACGACGTGGAAATCGTGGATTATCACTGAAACTGAAACGAGGATGAGATGAGTATCGTAAGGAAGGGCGCACCGATTTGGCGGATTCATCCTGGAGAGATTCTGAAAGAAGAGTTTCTCAAGCCGATGAAAATGAGTGTCTATCGGCTGGCCAAGGAAATTCGTGTTCCTGCACCCCGCGTGAATGACATTGTGCTGCGGAAGCGCGGGATTACCGCCGACACGGCGGTTCGGTTGGCAAGGTTTCTTGGCACTTCCGAGCAGTTTTGGCTTGGCTTGCAGTCAGCTTACGAAGTGAGCGTAATCAAGTCCGAGCGCCACGAGGAGATCGACCAGATTCGGCCCCTGCAGTCCGCAGATGCCCACTGAAGTTGTGCCCTCGGTGGTTAAGAAAAGCTTGAACCACTGAGGGCACAGCGGTACACAGGGGAAATCCACAGAGTTTGTGACCCTTGTCACTGCGGAACGCCCTGTACGAGCCTAACGTAAAACCATGCTGTCGGGCCGTGCTTCGTCTCTTCGACCGAGTCGCCGCGAAGCCTGCCTCAGATAAAGACACCCCCGCCCACAAGCACCGGCCGTCGTGGTGAGGAGGACGCTTACTTCCACCTGCGCCGCTGCGGATATGTCATGGTTGCGCGCAACTTCCGCACAGCGCGGCATCACGGGGAAATTGATCTCATCGGCTGGGACAAGGACGTGCTCTGCTTTATCGAAGTCAAAACTCGCACAACCCGCGACGTGAAACCTGCCGCCGCAGCGGTGGATCGCAAGAAGCGCCACGACATCCGGGTAGTGATTCGCGACTATCTGCGCACGTTTCCTGAGTTGCCGCAATGGCGCTTTGACGTGGTCACGGTGTACTACGAAGGCCGGCGGCAGCATCCGACCATCGAGCTATTCCAGAATGCCCTACTCTCGTCGTAAAATGAATTAACCCGGGTGGCAGCGGGCTGGAGGAAACGATTACTTGCCCGAACTCAGAAAAGATCCCATTGTCGGCCGTTGGGTCATTATTTCGACCGACCGCGCCAAGCGTCCCACCGATTTTACCCGCGACTCTGTAAAGCTTAAGGGAGGCTTCTGTCCTTTCTGCTACGGAAATGAACGCAAGACTCCACCGGAAATCCAGGCCTACCGGCCGAACCAGAACGGCGGCCCGCCACAACGTGACACTTCGGGTTGGACGGTGCGGGTGGTGCCGAACAAATTTCCGGCTCTCGGAATCGAAGGCAACCTCGACCGCCAGGCCGAAGGCATGTTCGACAAAATGAACGGAGTGGGTGCGCACGAAGTGATCATTGAAACCAATGACCACAACGCGACTCTGGCGACGTTACCGCCGAAGCGCATTGAAGACGTGCTGTGGACCTACCGCGACCGCATTCTTGACCTGAAGAAAGACCGGCGGTTTAAGTACATTCTGATTTTCAAGAACCACGGCGACTCGGCTGGTGCGTCACTGGAGCACGCGCACTCGCAGCTCATTGCGCTGCCCGTCGTTCCCATCTACGTTGCCGAGGAAATCGAAGGCGCTAAGCAGTACTACATTTACAAAGAGCGCTGCGTTTTTTGCGATATTGCCAGGCAGGAATCTGAAGCCGGAGTGCGCGTCGTCTCTGAAAACGAAGATTTTTTGACCATCGCCCCGTATGCTCCGCGCTTCCCGTTCGAAACGTGGATTCTACCCAAGCAGCATGAGTCGGCGTTCGAGAACTCGTCGTCGCACATGTTCGAAAACCTCGCCAAGGCGATCCGGACGCTTCTGAACAAAGCCGACCGCGTACTCGACAATCCCCCGTACAACCTGGTGATTCACAGTTCACCCACGCAGGATTCGACCAATGACCACTATCACTGGCACATCGAGTTCATGCCCAAACTGACGAAGACGGCGGGATTCGAGTGGGGAACGGGCTTCTACATCAACCCGACTCCGCCGGAAGAAGCGGCGAAATTCTTGCGGGAAGCGAGCGTGGAGGAGCCGGCTGCGGCGACCGTCGGATAACAACCTCGGCGATGCGGAACGGCTGCTGTAAACCCCTACCGCACAGCGCTCCGTGCAGTAACGGCGATCTTCTTGCGCGCCGTGACCAACTCTGTTCGCTCGTCTCCGACAGCAATCTCAGTCAGCTTTCGAAAGTATTGATTCCCGGCGGTTGCATTTCCAGAGGCTTCAGCGGCACTGGCTGCACCATACAGCGCGTTGAAACGGTTTGGGGCAAGCTTGAGAACAGCCTGGTACTCTGCCAGAGATTCCTCCGGGCGATTGTGAAGTGCGAGTAATTCTGCCAGCATTTCCCTAGCCGGAATTACGGCTCCGGGAGTAACCGCGTGCTTGTCCATGCTCTCTTCCAGTTCCGCCGCTGACCGCATTAGAGTGATCGCGTCGGAAGCTTTGCCATTTTTCTCGGCGATCCAGCCCGCAACTTCCCGCCGCTGAACTTCTATTTGATTTGACCAATAAATGTTTTGGCTGGCGGCCGAATCGCGCAGCGAAGCTAGCGTGTGCTCGGCTTGCGAAGCGCGATCCAGCTTCCCCGTCCGCGCGCCGCCGACTCCAATGGCCATCCACGTGATAGCTTGTGCCCAGGGAACTGCATCGCTGTTGGCCGGCAGAGCGCTGGCCTCGTCCCATTTTCCACGCTCCAACGCGTAGCGCGCTGGAATGGCGGCATTGGCATAGCCACCGGTCAAAGTCAGGCCGGGTATCGGCTTCAAGGAATTCATTTCATCCAAAACGGCCTTCGCCAGCGCCACACGCCCGCTTTGCAAGTATGCATACTCCAGATAGTCAAAGGCATGGAGTCTCTGGTCGCGGGCCTCTCCGCCCGTCGATGCAGCCTCGTCTTTGGTCGCGAGCTCGGCCGATTTCAAATTGGAGCTGATGGACTCGTCCCACGAACCCACCCGCGTGAAGATGTGCGAGGGCATGTGGTTGGCATGCGCCGAGGCGGGGGCGATTTTCGCGTACAAGCGGGCCGCGCCGAGACCCTTTTCAGCCAGCGCCGGATTGTCATAGCAATGAATGATGTAGTGGGCCACGCCGGGGTGATGCGGCTGCTTCGCAAGAATCGGTTCGAGGATCTCCCCGCATTGGCGCTGGTTGGCGAAGGTCTTGTCCGTTTTGGGCGCAGTAATGGCCAGTGAAAGAGCATGAAAAACTGCAGCTTCACTGTCGTCTGGGAAGGCTGCTTGCAAGGTCCCCATTTTCTGTTCGAATCCCTGAGCGTGCGTGGCCTTGTCCTTGCCGTCTTCCTTGTAGATTTCGGCTAGAGCGTCGATGTAGGCCTTCTCCCGCACCGTAGTGGTTGCATTGGACGCGGCAATCGCCTGTGCGTTGCGGAGAGCCTCGCGGCCGGCAGGCATGTCTCCGTTGTCCCACAAGCCGTGATAGTGCGACATCGCAATACCCCACTGCGCCATCGCACAGTCGGGATGTTCTTTTGCGACTTGTGCAAATGCCTGCCGCGTTTGCTCGTACTGGAAGGAATGCAACAGAGCGACAGCGCGATTGAAATTTCCTGCGGCGTCCTGCGAACAAGATGTCGAAAACTGAACGGAACCAACTTCTTCCTCGGTCAGCGCATGATGATGTTCTTCATCAGCCCAAGTCACGCAAACCAACAGGAACACGCCAGCAATCAATCCTGACACTAAGCGCATAAATCCTCCGCCGGACCACAGATAGGCCCCGGTTGCGAAGTATATACCGGCAGGATATGCAGAGTTGTGGGCGCCGCAAATCTCCTTTTGGGTCGTCAAGTTGGCAGTATTCCCATTTTTCTCCCCACTCGCTTCAGTACCTCTAACGCCTGCCGCAACTCGTCCTGGGTATGTGTAGCCGTCATTATGGTGCGCACCCGGGCTTTGCCCTCGGGGACGGTGGGGAAAGTAATTCCGGTTCCCAGCACGCCTTCCTTGAACAGCTCTTTCGAGAACTCCATGGTGAGTTTGCCGTCGCCAATGATGATTGGCGTAATCGGGGTTTCGCTCACCGGTGTGGTCCGCCCACCGATATCGAAGCCCAGCAACCCCAGTTCTTTCTTCCAGACACGTGTGTTCTCCCAGAGTTTCTCGATGCGCTCCGGTTCGTTTTCCAAAACCTCGAACGCCGCGATACAAGTGGCGGCGACTGACGGCGGATGCGAAGTGGAAAACAGAAAGGGCCGGGCGCGATGATATAGAAACTCGATGAGGTGGCGCGAGCCGCAAACGTAGCCACCGAGCGCTCCAATCGCCTTCGACAAAGTTCCGACTTGGATGTCTACGCGGCCATGGACCTTGAAATGATCAACCGTGCCACGACCGTTGCGGCCCAGAACGCCGGAAGCATGGGCGTCGTCCACCATCATGATGGCGCCATATTTCTCCGCCAGGTCGCACAAACCGGGTAGCGGGCCGATGTCGCCATCCATCGAGAAAACACCGTCGCTTATCAGCAGCTTCCTGCCAGGCTGCTGTTTCACGCTGGCTAATTGTTCTTCCGCGTGTGCAATATTCTTGTGCTCGAAGACCAGAATCTTCGCCCGGGAAAGGCGCGCACCGTCGATAATCGAAGCATGATTAAGCTGGTCGGAGATGATGAAGTCTTCTTTTCCCAAAACCGCGGAAACCGTGCCAGCGTTCGCCGCGAAGCCAGATTGGAAAACTACGCACGCCTCAGCGTTCTTGAAATGCGCAATCTTTTCTTCCAGCTCCATGTGAATTTTCATGGTGCCGGCGATTGTGCGCACGGCGCCTGATCCGACCCCGTATTTGCGCGTGGCTTCGAGCGCTGCCTCGCGCAGTTTGGGATGCGTGGTCAGGCCAAGGTAATTGTTTGACGCCAGGTTGATGACCTTCTTTCCGTCGAAGGTGCAGACGGGAGCCTGTTCGTCATCGAGGACGCGCAGCTTGAAGTAAGTGCCTTTCGTTTTGAGGTCATTCAATTGCTCAGTAATGTACGAAAGTGGATCGGTTCGGGTAGCCGTGGGCATTGCTCCTCCAAATTCAAGGTGCGGATTACGTGGATTCGCGCGGATTAAGACTTATCAGTTTAATCCTGCTGATAGGAACGGTGGAACCGGACCTTTAAGTCGCAAGCTGCGAGAGTTCGGCGAGGCTGTGAACCTCAACGTCCGGCTTGGTGGAAGCTTTTTTAGCGGCACCGGCCCCGGGACGCGCAGATGGCCGGTTTACCCAAACCGTAGAGATGCCCAGCGCCTTCGCCGGGATCACGTCATGATAGATGCTTTGTCCTGCATGCAACCATCGATCTTGGCCAAGGCTGATTCTGGTTTGTGCCAAATTAAAGATTTGCAAAGATGGCTTGTAGGCGCGCGCCTGCGCCGCCGTAATGACGTGGTCGAACTCTATCTCGAGCCGGCGAGCAGTGTCCGAGAACAGATCGTCATCCACGTTTGAAATGATGGCAAGCTGGTATTTCGCTTTCAGGCGGCGAAGTGAAGCGACGGTGTCTGGGAATGCAGCCCACCGGCTAAGCGAATCGGGGAGCGATTGCTGTTCTTCATGCGTAGGGTGGAATCCGAGTCGAATACCAAAACCGCAGACGACCCTGGACAAAATTTCCCGATAAGACCGATACTCGCCGGATTCGGATTCGGCTTCGAGTTCGCTGTAAACCCGAAGGATTCCAGAATCGCTGAGTTCCGCTCCGTGCGCCAAGAAGATTGGACGGATCGCCGCCAGGATACCCGTTTCCCAGTCAATGAGAGTCCCGTAGCAGTCGAAGCTGATTACGCGGAAACGCGAAAAATCAAAGTGGTGTTTCACAGAGAAAGTCCTGAAATCGGCATAGGGGGAGTGGTCACCCACTCTCCCCTGCCACACCACCAGGACATGCGGGTCCGCATCCGGCGGTTCGGCGGGTTAAGCTAAGACCGCACGGCCATAGGCGGAAGTCCGAGCCCAGCAAAGTAGGCAT